>Ga0123354_10005044_pt1 | contig 19028 bp, 15 predicted proteins | sample TergutLab28metaG_2_FD_97872 | JGI IMG/M metagenome (GOLD analysis project Ga0123354, IMG submission 97872) | Labiotermes labralis P4 segment gut microbial communities from Petit-Saut dam, French Guiana - Lab288 P4 | ecosystem: Host-associated > Arthropoda: Insects > Digestive system > Gut ...
AGGAAAGACCCTGTACCCATTGTACAGGAGGCTGGATGGGCCCCAGGGCCGGTCTGGACAGGTGCGGAAAATCTCGCCCCTCACCGGGATTCGATCTCCAGACCGTCCAGCCTGTAGCCAGTCGCTATATCGACTGCGCTACCCGGCCCAAGTTCTTTCACTAGAAGCAGCATTTTTTTATATTTGCATTCCGTTACTCGAAGCGATATGTTTGACAGAAGCATTGTCATAGACAACTAACAACGACTCAGTGTAATGTTAAGCGCTCTTTTCGTATTTCGGAGATCCTAGTTTTCACTCTCGGCGCACTTGCCTGATGTTCTGATCTTCGTTCCAGTGCATGTATTGCCCTTTAAATAGGCGTGACATCTATATTCCCATTGTTGTCAATTTAGTCAGCGTCTTTGTCATGTGACGGTACTGTTGAAAACCCTTATTCGTTAACAAAGTAACCAGACGGCTTGTGTTTCGAAATAATCATTTTGAGGACCGAAATAATTAAAAGTGGCGTATCCTGCCGAGCACCTGAGCGGGACGAAATTTGCCTTTTTTTTTATGGAACCCAAAGCCTTATTACAGCCTTCAAATTAACCCCCACTTGCCCTCACATTCCTTGAGCATCGTTTTTAGGCGAGTTCGCAATTTGCGAAAAGCGACTATTACAGTCGTTATGTCTGTCCGTCTGCCTATCTTTCCATCAGTCCGTGTAGAGCAGCTCGGTTCCCACTGGGTTTTTCGTGAAATTTTAAATTTGGGTGTTTTTAGAATATCTGTTCATAAAATTCAAGTTTCTTTAAAATCTGACAAGAATTGTGGAGACTTCACGTGTAGACCGATTGACATTGACATTCTTCGAATGAGAAATATTTCAGACAAGTTTAGACACAAACTCAAAACGCTCATTTTATGCCAAATAACCGATTTACGTAATTCGTGTCATTTATGAGATATTGTGGAAAAAGGCTGTAGAGCAGGACAGGCGACAGTTGACAATATAATATGGCTCATGCCGTATACCTAAGTCTACAAGCGCACAACTCAGAATGTGTAATAATTCTTCTTTTCCACTGCAACAGTGGTTGCACGAACTCGCCTCAATTTGAGGTTTTACGGACATTGTCTGTCTTGTGATATTATTTTTGTATCATTGCCTAGATCATCCCAAACTGCCTCCTCCAGTTTTCCCATTCAAAACTCTGTATGCCTTTATCTTCTTGTTTTCCACATGCCCTGCCATCTCGTCATGCTTCGTTTGATGTACTTCGTAATATTTCGCGAGGTGTACAATTCGTGGAACTCGCGCACAAAGCCACTTTCTGTTTCCAAAAACAAGTACCTTGGTATCCCTATTCCTGTTTCTTTATAGCTGCAGTAAATTGCGGACGTTACCTTTCAGAGTTGACAGTCTGCTCGCAGCGTATTCCTGTAAGACCATCGTAAGGCCCTTTTACTGCCACTTCCTCGCTTTGAGAATTACAAAATTATGTGTTGTGTTTCTCTTGTTTCTACCGACACAAATGGGGTGTCAGTAAGTAGAAGCCTGTAACCATTATGGCCACCGTATCTGTAGCAGTCTGCCACAAGGATACACAGTCGTCTTCGGGGGTTCAGGACGCGTGGGCTGTAATTTATCCTTTGTATAGAGTTCTGGTGTCTGCGTAAAATTACCTGTAGGATCATGACGCATTTTCGGCTTCTTTTACTACTTTAACTGAATTTAAGTTTCATGTCTTCTGCGACATTCCGTGTCTATCGGTAAATAGCTGCAGTTTGCCCGAAGTAGTCCCGCTCCTTTCAGACGTCGCTGTTCATCACTCAACATCTTATAACATTCCACGATGCTGATATTGTCTTCGCTATCATTTGTGAGAATCCCAGATTAAAGACTGGCTTGCTGTTTGTCTGCATACGTGCCTGTAGGCTTATGCATATGCATGTCTGTATATGTATGTCACTCCCATTTACAGTTACATGAAATTGTCACGAAAATAGGTACAAATTTTTACGCTATTATCAGCTACTCGTCCTAATTTTCTAGATGTTCTTTACAAAGAAAGGCTGAACGCCTTATGTGGAGGCCATGTGCGTCCCTCTTTATGTGTGTGATCTAATGTTAGTGACTAAAACGTTTATTGGATTTCCGTGAAATTCGGTGTAGATGTTTTGTACATTAAGTTGTCGAGCACGCGATCAGTACCTGGATTGTCGTGTTGGACATGTGTTGGGCTTGTATTGCTTTTTTCTAGTAGACTCGCTGCAGGTGTCACTCCGGTTCCGAAACATGTGGAACTTTTGTACTTGTCATGAATTGTATTTTATGGTTTGTGTTTTGTTGTATGTTATTGACTGCATTCATTGGTTGATACAGTGATTCGTCGACAAGATGGATAAAACTCCATAATGATGAACTTCACAATTTTTTCTCTGCACTAAATGTTATTAACGGGATCAAATACGGAGAGAAAAATTCGTGTGAAATGTGTAATGCATATGAGAGATAATTGCATAATTAATTATATTTCGAAAATCTAAATGCGAAACCACCTAAGCCTATGCGTAGCGACGATGGCCGCATTAGGATGTTTATTAACGAAATAAAATGTGAGGGTGACGTGGGTTTGCTAATGACAACTAAACAGTTGTACGTGCGGTATGGTTGCAAATTATGTACACATGCACGTACTGTTCGTGAGGGAGGGGGGATAGTGCAGGCGGTGTGGCGAATACAGGCAGACTGGACGGCCTGCTAGGGCTAGAAGTTTCTTTTATGTACAGGGCGTAGTCCGTCTCCGAGGACCATCCAGCTGCACATCATAATTGCATCAAAATCTGTTGAGTAAATTTCATTGGTAAAACATGCATATATAAATATACGTACAAGATGTATCAGTCAAAAAAAACTTTATTATGTTTGTTATTGTATTAGAGCAACATGTTTCGATTCTTATGGAATCATCTTCAGGCTCTTCTAAGATACAGATCCTTAGTCAGCAATGTTTAAAATGTGCATTTTAAACATTGCTAACTAAGGATCTGTATCTTAGAAGGACCTGAAGATGATTCCATAAGAATCGAAACATGTTACCATAATACAATAATAAACATAATAAAGTTTTGTTGTGTTTGACTGATACAGCGTTGTATATTTATATATGTGTTAAACACTTCGGGATGGCAAACATTAAAAATACAAACTTGCACGTTCATGTCGTGTAGTTTCTGTGGGATAAATCAAGACTGGCGTGGCGCGTTTCAGGATTGCCATCGAGTTTCGGTACGAATGTTTTGACTACAGACCGCGAACGCCACTGAAGAATACGTGAGAACAACCATTCACCAACTGATGTCTGCATTTTGTCCAGAAACCCCAGGCGTTTTATGTGATGTTCTTGGGCGTTGCCTATTGGTAATGGAATTTAATTTATCTCATTTTTAATACAGTAGGGCAGTTGAACGAATTGCAGCCTGTTTGAGACAGCTAAAGGAAGACCGCCAAATGCAGAGCCTAACACGTTATACAGATTGTTTTGAAACTCTTTACAACTTTTCCAGAATGGGATCCACTTTACACGCTTTAGAAGTGAACAAAAAAGGGTAACAGTAGGATATATTTGAAACTAAATCCAATTAATGGGAGAGACGATGAGAAATTTTGTATCGTACGTGTTGTAAATTTGCGGTGTTCGTTTTGCTATGCATGTTAAATTCATTTCACACTAAACCAATTCCGGGAGACACGACTGTATTCTGAATACAATACGTTCTGTCTCGTGGCCCGTACTTGATTTGGACTCCCAGGAACACGCAGCGAACACACAACATGCATTCAGTGTTATCAGGTTTCCTATTCCTCACAAAAGAAGGGATGTCCAAACCTCATATTCTGGTGCGAGAAAAAGTACACGGTACTTAAATGTCATGCCGATAAATGAACGTTATTAGCCTTTTTGACTGGTTGTTCCGCAACTGACCCTCGTAGAGGTCGTTAGAGTACATGTCTGCTTTTAGCTATTCAACAGGTTTGAATAGGCGAATTAATGACTCAGGTTGGGAAAAAACTTATTCGCTATGAAACTTTTGAAAAATGCAGATAGAATGATACCAGATGAGTCTAAACCATCGGTTTGTCATTCGTTGTGTCCACGGTCAAAAATCGTAAATGATATCATATGATCTTGCCACCCCAACGGCAGCAGAAACTGTTCGGTGCTGCTGATAATCGCCATTTATTTATATCACAACATTAAGAAGTTACCGATTATTCCAAGATGGCAGGATTATCTAAAGGCTTGGGTCGCGACCTTGGTTGACACGTTGCGTTATGGCAATAGGCAGTAGGAAAGACTGTTTCATAAACTGGACTAATTATTCAAAGACAGGTACCTTAATCCATATAGAAGATCGGCGAAGAGCGCTTTGGGGCAATGTTAGGTTCATTGGAACACTTCTGTTACTCACAGCGTTTGCAGATGATACAAGTGTCGACGTTTCGGAGGTTCTTTAGTCCTTCAAAACGCTGTTAGCTGTTCACCAAGTGTCACGGCGCAGCATCACAGGAAACTTGGATTTTCATTGGGATTTTATTTCTTCGTCTTGCAAGTTCTGTTTCGAATGTAATGTTTGTCATAAACGCATGCCTGAGGAATGGAATCCAGCCATCAGTACGTCCTACCTCTTTTTCTGCTCACTTGATTTTGATTAAGTTTGCTGTTGGAAGTTTTGTACCGCCGATCCCGGTGGCCGCGCGGTCTACGGCGTGGGTCAGCGGCCGCTCTCTTGCTGGAATTGTGGGTTCGTATCCCGCCAGAGGCATGGATGTCTCTTGTAAGTGTTGTTTGTTGTCAGATATAGTTCTCTTCGCAGGGCCGATCACTCGTCGAGAGGAGGCTTACCGAGTGTGGTGAGTCAGATTGTCATCGTGAAGCCTCGATAATGAGGAGGGACAGGCCTACTAGGGGATTTTGCGCCATCGGTGGGTGGATGGTGGGAAGGATTCATGTTTGTCTAATCCCTCAAGGTATGATTGTGAAACAGTCATCACCGTAATTACGTTAGTTTTGCCCCTAAATTCGTTGCACTTTATTTTACATATGCCCCACCATCCCCTGCACAGTCACTGCAGGAAGCTTTTGTTTGATCTTCGTCGTACAAAATCCTTAACAAAAGGGACAGATAACATTTTGCGAATTGTGTGTTGCCTTGCCTAACTGCTAGTGTTGTTAGCTGGGACTTCTTCGTTGTATGTACAGATAGAAACGTATACGAGTTAAATTTGCAGAAAGTTGGCCATAAACACAAATAACCATGAAGTTGTTAGCTTTGTTTTGGAATGTTGCTTTTTTTCTGTCGCACTGAAGCTCTTGAAATTTTTTCTACGAAGTTTCCTTGTGTCCAGTGTTTATTTTACGCCACAAGAGGAAAATGAAGATCTGAAAATTCAAGTTCATTGTTTAAAGTTAGAACCGTCATTGTATCTCAGCACAACGTCGGACTTTAGGGTTTTGTTAAGGTTCACAGCGTGTTTTATGTAATTCTTATATGGGAGGAAAGGCATAATCAAATGGAGTGACATTACTAACTCTTGATAATTTCTACCACAATATCAGTGCTAAAGTCCCCCCCCCCCGCGACTTGTCTGGGTACAGTGTCAGTTGCTGAAACCATTACTACTACTACTACTACTACTACTACGTACTTACTTACTTACTTACTTTCCCACTCTTTGCAGCAGAGTCCATCTTCAGAAGTTAACGGGCTCTCAGCTAGTCAAGAAATTCCCCGCATTTTATGGAACCCGAATGTTCATTACCGCATTCACGCGTTCACGCCACCTATTCCTATCCTGAGCCAGCTCCATCCAGTCTCTGCCCACACATTCCACTTCATTAAGACCCATCTTAATGTTTTCCCTGTCACCACAGCATGACGCGTCGTCAGGTTGAGGATGGAGGAACGGCCTCCGATAGTAGGGTAGCTGCGAATAGTAACCAATTTCATGTTTTGTTTACATGTAAAATAACCACTGCCACCGGGTAACAACCCAATTGCAATAAATAAATAAATATAATAATATAATATTGAATAAGCAGTCGCGAACAGCCGACACGGAGTGGTCGTCCAGCTTGGGGGTTGGTCGAGGTGCTAACAACTCCTCACCGTGAAAACATATCACGTTACGAAATGTTCACACAGAAAGCCTCAAAATACTACTACCACCACCACTACTACTACCGCTACCACTACTACTACTACTACTGCTACGTTTTACAATGGTTTGTTGACCGTCGTGATAATATGCATGTGGTTGTTTTTGTTTTTGTTTTTGCTGCTGCTTCTGTTATTTCTGGCATAGTTATTCATTGTTTTCGTAGAGAGGCAGATATAATGTGAACAGCAAACTGGGAGCGGAAATATAAATATCAACCGTCTCACAGTTGTGAGAAATCCCATTCAATTTATTTTCCTTTTGCCTCTATTGAATGTCCCACAATTATATACAGTTATTTTGATAACCATATTGAAGTTTCCACGTTACCTTATTTTGCTGTGCGATTGTTCCTTCAAGTTTGCGCTCTTGTATCGTTTGTGCTATTTTTATATTGCGTCATTATCCTCTTTCCTCTGACTGTCAATAACCCTACTGCACGCAACGCAACAAAGTTATATAGCAGTCGCCTCATGCATATTTAATTTAAACTTCTTCCACCAAAGGTTATCAAGCACCAACGAATTTTCCATAAGCTGCATGATTTTCTGCTCATTGTCTAGCTCCTATCTCCTCATCGCCAACCCTTCCTCGGCGTTGCTCTTCTTATCAGCTTTTATAACGTCTTCCTTGCCCCCCCCCCCTCCCATGCTGCCCCCAGTTCTGCAGATTTCGTGGTTCATTCATCCATTTAGCATACATCTTACCTTATTTCATTATTCTTACTGTCATCTGCTGTGGTTGTAGTTATCGGAGTCAGATCTCCCGGTCTGACAAACGGTGTTTGATGTCCCGTTCTTTCTGGAACTTCATCTTCTGTACTTTTCAGTGAACGTTCGGCCTCTTGTGCAAGTGTATTAGTTCCGTTCAAAGAGATTCAAGATGAACGCGAAGCAGCACCTCGGGCATGATCCGATCCAACAAAGGCTGTTTTACTACACTTGTAAAAGTAACTTCACTTTCGGGGCCATATAGATATTCTGTGCGAAACGTGCGTGAAATGGAGTTCCTTCGCAATCCGTCCGTCCGTCTGTCCGCCCGTGTCTTGTCTTTAGCTGCATCATATTACATTGCAGCCGTCAACGCAAACTGGGACTTCGCATCCGCTGTCAGTTTTCCTAAACAACCTGGTATCCTAAAACAATAGTTTTTTTTTCATTTATACTTCCTGCTTAATGTAATTCACACCTCGCTAGTGCCCTTTGTTGCTGTAGGGATTCGAAATCAGCACCTCATTGTCAAATCCAAATCGAGCTGGCTTCTGAAGTGAGTACTCCATGCTGCCTGGACTTACTGGAATAGTTGAATGGTTTTTCGGCTGGTCATCAGTTTACATGTTTTTATGTAACTATGTTACCTCTCTATAAATTTACTGTGCTTTATGCTGTATGTATTACTGCCATTAGTTATAGCTTTCCTATTCCCGACCTTTCAGGGTTCGGGCTTGGAAATATCACGTTCCATTTGGTTCAAATACAGCTACTGCGTTCTTGCTTTTTTAATCGAAGCGTTTCTTACCCAATCATGATTAACTGTATTTATGTTTTGTACCCAGTACCAGTGGTTCCAGCATGCGGTAGGGTGCTGAATTCATGTCTAGTACAACAAAGTTGCGACGCAGCAAACCGACTCGATGCGACTCGGTCTCGTGGGAAGTGACGTTGCGACATGTTTGTTCGAAACGTCGGAAACCGCTTACACGGAGACGCAGTGTCACAGAAAACCGGAATCTTAGAATTTATCGTTGCAAAAAAAAAAACTCAAAATTTTACCGAGTCTTTTAATATAAATATAACAGGTACAGATAAAGCTCCCTCAAGCTGGTCATTAAAGACCGAAACATGTAGGAGCGGTATTATCGTGTGTTTTAATGTAAATTCAGAACTTTTAACCAAGTTAATAAATAGTTAATTCGTTGGTGTGTGAACTGCGTAGATTTTAAAATGCACGGTGCAACGATAAAAAAAGATAAAAAAAGTTGGTGTTGAATGTTTTTCTTGTGTTTCCTCACAGGTGTTCAACTACTAGCCTGTATCACGCTTCTTTCTATATCGCTTGTGGAGACGCCGAAATGGAAACTGCCCCGCACGCGTACGAACAAGGCCGTAGCGAAACTTTTCACCTGAAATGTTGTTGTGTCCTTGCACCAAGGCTCATGTAGGTAGTTCTGTCCATTAGCAGTCGTGTTTTGCCTACTGTTTGCAGCGCGTCTACAAATTCTGACTGGCTACCGGCGACCGTTGGTGCGAAATGGCCGGTTAAGTTGGTGTCAAGTCAGGCCAGCTGAGCACGTCCCCACACTGGAGCGCACAGAAATTATCGGTGCCATTACGGCCCAGAGAATGAGGAGTAAAGGAGAGAATGAGAGCGTCAGGGAGAAGTGGCGCGGCGTACTAAATTGGTTTGAGTAAGATGGGGAAGAAAGTATGTGAAAGGAGAGAGCGAAAATTATTTCTACGATGCAGTTTTTCTTTTTGCTCAAAAAGGCGCGGGAAAGTGGTGATTACAGAAAAGATAAGGTTTTAACTGCGAGGTATGCAGTTGGCTACAAAAGTAATATTTTTAATAACACGAGTCCTTTGTGTGTTTTCTTTGCAGAAATATTAGGTGTCCTGAAAGGCTGGATATTTATAATCGGAACAGTGAGTTAAAATGTTATCACACTTATTTCACGCGTTGCACAGTTAATAGTCTCTGTTGCCCAAGAATGTAACATTGTTTGGACGTACCTTTGTGTCCGTGCATTAAGATATTAAGTAACGACCTCCGCGATGTATTTAACTGGCCAAAGACAAACCGTCGCCTACCATTTTGTACTTCAGTAATATACATGTGTATAAGGAAACAACGCCGGCTTCGAATGTGGTTGCGACGTTCACCATAAAATGTGTTACAAAGGCCATAATGGCAGTACACTGATACGAGCATTTGCGTCTGCCAGGTAAGAGGGAAAGGTAAAGTCGTGCCTTTGCACACCATGAAGGCATATTTGGGGAAATAGAGTTATAGCTCCACTCATTCCCAACTTCGGTACTAGATGTAGGTGAGGGGTCAGCTTCACCCCGCCCTATCCCCCGCCGCATTGCCCCGATGAAAGAGCCCATATTACCCTCTTAGTAAGAGCCTGGAGGTTCCTAAAATGTAAATATTTATTTGAGTGTAAGAAGGGTGCACATTAACACCGTATATTGCATATCGTAACTTCATCTCACCCTCCATCTCCATCCTCATCAGACCCTTTACCAGTATTTATGAAAAATAACGTTGTATAAGGAAAAGTTACCTGCAGCTAAGCAACATAATGAAAATATGAGGTGCAATCCAGAAGCTCATGCTCACCAGGTGTGGCAGCATTAGAACGTCAGGCCACTGACGCCATTGGTGCAGAGTCTTCGGCATCTCGTGCAGAAGAGATTGTAGAAGAGCAAAATCTATTACATCTCTCGCGTCGCAGGTTGCACGGTTCAGTGGTTCGAACCCAGTTTAGGGTAAGAGATTTTTCTCTTCTCCACATCCTTCCAGACCGACTCTGGAGCCCAAGCAGCCTGATGTACAATCGATACCGGGGCTGTTTCCGGTGGGCAATGCGGCCGGGGCGTGCCGATGATCACCCGTCCCCATCTAGCTCCAGGGCTGAGAATGGGTTGAGCTACATCTCTGCTCCTTTTCTTTGCCTTCATGGCATGTTACGGGGAAGTCTCTTCGTAATAGAATTAGAACTCGGAGCCAGCACTGGCGTCAGAGTTGTCTTTAACAGTTACCATGTGTAAGACAGACAGTGCAAGGGGAATGGATTTTAAGACAATATCAATATACTAACCTCTTGTCATTCACTTTGTACGTATTTTAGGCAAATGCACGCTTCGGATGAATATGCACAGTAATTTACCTCTGTTTTTTTCCAAGGGTACATTCGGAAACTTTGTTGTCTTCTATGACAGCTCCTAGTAATGAAGGATTCAAAATGGGGGGTTTTCAATTTATATGTAAATAATATCCACATGTATTTCCCTTTGGCACAAATATACCCTCTTTGCTTCTTGAAGAGGATGACTTTCATGCGCCTCGTTTCAACGCAGTGAAAGGTTGAAACAGCAGGGCCGAGTTGACGTGAGTTTCTCAGGCTTCGAGATGAGTTGGCAGGAAGGGGCTGGCAGAAGTACCAGATAATGAGCGAACAGGAAATTAGAGTGCAAGAATAACCGGATACGTGACGGAGTGATAAATGAGCTCCGAAAGGAGCATTCTGGCGCAACTGGAATCTCAGAAATTATGACGGGAATCAATGACTATTCATCGTAAAATTTGGAACTTGGTTCTTTCAGAAAAATAATTTTGTGTCGCTAATCAGGCTGGGATGCCAGAAGGTGCGCAAAATGTACTCTGCGCTGATCGTGTGATGTCTATGCAGCTGACGTGAATAGAGAGGTTATAGCTCCCTCTTTAATTAGGCCCGTATTTTTGTGGACTTTGACGAAATTTGGGACTGTATTGTGTTTTGGAGGTACAATCAGTTCTGCTATTACGCGTATTTCGTTAACGGTAATTGGCTATAACGCGATTTATGAATAGCTGGACGCTGTCTGTTAACGCGAACTTTCGCATACGGGTGGTGGCTGTCATGCGATTTCAGAGACCGGTGTGTAGATTGACGGTTTGTTAACGGGCCAGATTTTTTCAGGCCCGACCCTGTTTTTATTACGGGCTTTTTTTTTTTAAAAAAAAGCGAGGTATCATAAAAACGCAACTGTCGCATTGTAGCTGAGCTGGCTGATTGCGAATTTAATTTTATTCTGCATTGGTCCAGTACAGCCCTTAATTCAAACTAAGGTAATATTTTATTTCACTTAGGTTATAACAAATAAGCGCATGATTATACACGTAAAATATTTGTGTAGACGTCAATAAATATGCGTCTGTACGGCCTAATGTTTGTACTCCTTGTATCGTCAAGGTATTTATGAATGTGCAGTGGTTGTGGCCGTTGTTAGCTCTGCTATCATTCAATGAACATCCAGATATATTAGGCTGTAAAACAGCAACACTTTAAAATTTTGTGTTCTCTGATATTTAAATTCCTTTATTATTCAACTAAGGCGTTCCACCTTATGTGCCTCTCTGCCACATGCTGGTGAGAATTGTCACGTCGGTCGCTCTAATTGCGTTCCATTCATTACCTTTCCTCTACCTTGTCGTAAAGTGGAGTCGTGCCTTATCGGATGCTTCTCTGAGCCACTTCCATGCGATTGCTTGATAAGTAATTACCATACAGTTTAAAAAAATACGGTGTCTCCGGTAGCGTGATTCATAATGAATTGCCCCACTGCCTTATTTAGTCTACCACGTAATATAAGTATGAATAAGGTGCTGAAAATTAGTGTAATGTGATGAAAGAGTTCAGTGTCACAGAACCTTGACCTCAGTACAGTCCAGGTCTTTATTTTTTCGCTATGTTAGCTCATTAGACTTTCATGCACTAACTCTGCAGGTCCAGCAAGAAACGCGATGCAGTTCGAAGGACCAGAAGTCCCTTGCCTGTTCAACGTATACAGGTATATAGGTAGATACAGATACTTCATGCACGAAATTACAACTGTAACTGCACGCTAAAACTGGAAAGGTGTGTGGCCGAATGGTTTGCTTCTTATCTTGGGGGTATATGGTTCGAAATTTCAGGCTCATTCCGGAAATTCTGACCAAGGTTGTTTGTAGTTTCCCGTAGCTCATGAGAATGCTGGTAGGATACTTTAAAGTAGGACACTATCGGGCCTTTAGAAACTATTGCCAGACGTTGTCGAAGAGAAATCGTTTCTGTTGAACGTTATTTAACATTATAGCTAATACGTCACATTTTATTAACAACCTCCGTTAGTTGTAGCTGAATGACAAGCAACGTGTACTGTATAAATTGTAAGGCTGACATCTCAGTCTGTTTAACACACTTGTTATTGCAGTTTTAATACGTATAATAGAATCCAACAAGACGCACCATTTCTTAACTTTACTTTGATATACAACTCTACATGTTTTGGACAGACTTACTGTCAATCATCAGGAGTCTTGATACTGTATTCACAAGAAATGGTATTTGTCGTACTGTTTATGTTGACTGTCTGCTAGCAGACAGTCAACATAAACAGTGTGACATGTAGAGTTGTATATCAAAGTAAAGTTGAGAAATGGTGCATCTTGTTTGCTTTTATTATACCAACATATCACGATGTACGGTTCTCAGAATGTCAAATTTCAGTTTCAGTGTTTCCACTTTGTATGATACCGGGTGGCTGGAGATGACAGTGATTAGTCTAAATATTTTGCCTTATTTATATGACTGACTTATCACTAATATCAATAAAGTTGTTTTGGTGGCAAACAAATGCTTCTTTGTAGTCATTTCTTTAGTTATAAGATACGTTTAGACTTTCGAATTACGTAACAATAACGATAATTGTATTTATCAGCATTATCTCGCTAATACAAATAATGTCATTCAGTACTTAATGTCGTCTAAATGCCTTATGTCTGAGCGTACTTTGGTTTTGATCGGTGTGGGTTAAGACAGGGTGTTTAACAGAGTTTGAGTTTTCTGTGCGGTTCCGTAACTTCATGCGCGAGAGTCCTGCTTTCAGAAGTTGCTGCTCCCATTTTATCGAACCCGAAAGCGCATTATCTTGCTCACAAAACCTGTCACTGGACTCTGTTCTGAGCCACAAAAATTCTTCCCTCATCCTCACACTGTATTCTATAAGGAACTTTTTTTCTGTCATTTACATCCATGTCTTTCAAATCCTTTCTTTCCCGTAAACTTTTTGTATTTCTTTCTGTATTCATTTCTCGTTGTTCCTATGCGTACTACGTGTCTCATCAATTTCATTCGCCTTTAGATTTTCAACATAATGACAGGCTATTTGGTGAAGAGTCTGAGTTACGATATTCTACCTTTCTCCAACCTGTTAGCGCCTGTTGCTTCTTTCTTTTTCTTTCTTTCTTTGTTTTGACGTCTTTCTATCTACTTATTATTGGTGTAAAGGGTTATTGTTGCACTTGATCACAATCAGTGACACACACTTTCGGTGGGACTCCTCTGGCGGAGGGATCGCCCCGTCGCAGAGACCCCTACCTGACATAACACAAGACTCACAAGAGAGAGACATTCATGACCACCGTGGGATTCGAACCCGCAATCCCAGCAAGCGGATGGCCACAGACCTACGCCTTAGATCGCGCGGCCACTGGGATCGGCTCCTATCTTTTAGAACCAAGTACTTTTATCAGCACCCTATTTTAAACGCCGTTAGTGCCACATAATCCAAACCTTGTGTTACGCGTCGTTCTCTTCGTCTCAGTAATTCGTGACGTGTTATTTCTTGGACATTGGAGTGTCCGTCATACATATTGTATTTTAATAGGCGTGTTATCAGATTCCCGATGAATTCGGATAAAGCCGTATCACTTGTGACTTACATTGGAGGTGCCCGGTTGTAATCCTCTTTGTGACACCGCCTGTCTTGACCGAGGTTTATCGTTGGTATCTCCCTTCTTCCAGGCAAATGCCACTAGAGCGTCTCAATTAGGCCACGACCACTTCCTCCCAAATATTTCAAATTTATTTACTAGCCATTTAATTACTATTATTTATTGAATCGTGTATTTATTTCTTTATCATCACTCAGTAGGTCCGTTTACATGGCGTCCAGTGTTAGGATGAAAGATGATTAGTGAATTGGAAGTATTCGTCTGTAGAATTTGTACAATTTTAAGGTTCACCACAGCTGAAAGAATGACATGGCATTTGGCATATTCCTGAGTCAGCTCTTCTCCGTCACTGGCACCCATTTCCTCTGATCCATATTAATATTCTTTGCCAGCCTTCCGCAGGAGCCTTTATCTGTCCCATCACCGATGACATTATAGCCCATATTGACAGTTCAGGACTGCTAACTCACATATCCTCGCTCTCGTGGCTACGGGTGTCTCTTTGTTCTTTAGAAAGCTGAAGAAACGCAGTTGTCAAGGCTTCACGCTGCGTGAACACGCCTCCTTCTACAGGTTGAGAGCCAATTAAACCGTTCGTTATCAAATAGGGAACGTCTAGTGCAGTAGTTCTCCAAAATTGCTGTCATTTTCAGGTCTGACAATTATATAAAGGCCTTAGTCTAATAATTAGGCTATTGGAACTTGTCATGAAGACAAAACGGCCTCCTGTTACAAGACTTCTATATGTCATCCTACAACTTAGAAGGGTAACCAAGTCTTAGGATCTTGATAGTGCGTGTAATGTAATGCATCACTTCCTCCGTAATGCTCGTATCTTCTTTCCCGTCTTGGCGCTGCTAACACAGTCCTGTGCACAAGTGTTGTACGTATAACATTCATTATACAAGCGGTGGGACTCTTGGTTGGCGAATCAGATTATTATTATTCACCGCTGTCCCGGCATGTCCACGGAGAAAAGTGTCCTTGCAGAATGTGTCCGGTTTTGATCTTTTTTCTTATATCCTATTAGTTACATCTAACGTCCCATGCCGTGTAGAATCCCCGCTCGGAGGACAGCTGTCCTAGTATAGTTTTCGTAGTTTTCCATAGTCCGTCCACTGAGACTGTGGGATAATGTGTATTATAAACCGTGGCCTTTTCAGACCACATCTTACTTTTTCGTCGTACTCGATCCCCTGCCAGCTGTCACTGACGATGTATAATTCACAGGGCATCGTTAAAGAAACGAAGAGGTTTCTTTATTGGCGCTTTCGCAAAATTGCGAAAAGTGACAATTAGCTTCGTCATGTCTTCCTGTGTGTGTCTGTCCGTCCGTCCGCCTGCAAGTGACGTCTCGGCTCCCACCGGACGGATTTTCATGAAATTTGATTTTCAAGTATTTTTCGAAACTCTATTAGGAAAATTAGAGTTTCATCAAAATCTGACAAGAATAAACGATAATTTACATGAAGACCGATAAAAAGTTTTGATAATATCTCCCTAATTTCTTCTTAGAAAGAGAAAATTTTCCGACTATATTTGTAGAGAAATCAAAACACACATTTTGTTATGAATAACTTTTTTCGAAAATTGTACCGTTTGTGAGATATGTGGAAAAAATATTTTAGAGCCGGACAGGCGACAGTTGACACTGTAATACGGCGCATTCGCATTGCATGGTGGGTACCTAAGGCTACAAACACACACTCACAACGTGTAATACTTATTGCTTTTCAACTTTCACAGTGGTTGCAGGAACGCATCTGAATGTTACGTTTTACACACATTGCCTGTCTTGTTTTATTTGTGGAATGGGATGAGACGATGTTATCTTGGAAATGCAACCTCTTGTTTTGACCATTGTCCATCCCTCGTATGATCGTTGAATGAATGTGGAGCACAGGTGGTATGACCGGTTACAAGAAAAATCCGAATTTCTCGTACAAAACCCTTTCCCATCCCTAATTTTTTCACCACAAATTTTACATGGACCGCCCCGGGAGCGAATGTGGTTCTACGCTGTTAGAAGTCTGGGCTATGGCAGGCCAACTTAAAGGTATAGTTGCGTTGGTTTATAACCCACCAAAAAATTCTGATTTTGAATTCAGTGTGTGTTTTGTTTATCCTTGCCTGGTCACAGCTACGGCACACCTGCATAACATCCTATTGAAGTTGTCACTTAAAACACTGAAATGTTGGTCTGCAATGCAAATGCCAACCATAAGCACAGATTGTCTTTTTCCCTGTATGTTGCATTTGGCTTTGTTTCGTTTTGTAACCACAATTCCCTTCGTACAGCAGGCCACCAAAAACAGAGCCACCAATGAGCTTAAGTTCCCTGCACCGCGGGCCGGCGAACCTAGTGGGAATGTAAACCTCAGAATTAACGCGTGGAACGACGAAGTTTGTTTCTACGCTGCTGTCTATACGTTGCAAAGCCACGATGAGAACTGTACGAGCTGGCGTTTTCATTTGTTGTACGGCACGCACAGCGTTGTGATATTTCCTTTTATCTCTCGGGCGGAGCAAGTTTGCTGAAGTTGTAACACTTCCGACCTGTAATCGGTAAAGTGGCCTGTTCGAATCTCTGCCTGCTGGGGCTCAGGTTTTTTGGGCTTCTCAATTCGTCCAGACAAGTGGTGGGATCATAAATGCTTCAGTTAGTCCACCAGCGGTTCCATCCACATTCTTGCCAAGTCACTGGTCCTTAATCATCCTACCAGATGCTGACACCTATCTTCCTTTCTTGGAAGTTAACAAGTCCGCATCTAGTCAATAAAACCCCCACATTTTATGGAACCCAAAACTCCAATGCCGTGTTCGTAAGACCCCTCCACTTGTCCCTCTCCTCAGCTAGAAGAATTCAGTGCGCACACCTCCATCCCTCTTCGTTAGGTCATTTTAATATTATCCGCCCTTCGGCGTGTAGGTATTCCAAGCGGTCTCTTTCCTTTAAGTTTTCACCCAAAACCCTGTATGCGTTTTTCTTCACCACTATGCATGCCATTACCCGCCCATCTTATCGTATTTGGCGAGGGGGTACAAGTCATAAAGCTTCTCATTTGCTGTTTTGCCAGTCTGCTCTTACTTCTGCCCCCTCAGGCCCGGTTATCGTCCTCAGCACCCTATACTCGAACACCATCAGCCTGCGTTCTCCCGGTAGTTTCACGGCCACATCCACGACGGGCTAAACTGTAGTTCTTTATGTTTTTATGCAGAAAGCGGAAAGACGGAAGATTCTTAACCGGTTGGTAGCAACTTTCACGAATTTAGTCTGCCCTTTCATACTTTGCTGTGGTATTCGTTGTCGTGGGAACTTTTCGCCCAGCGACACAGCTTCACATCCCACAAAACTCAGTATCCTAAATTTGTATTAGTTAGTTCATTAAATAATCAACAAGCAAATAGACAAATGAGTAAAAAATAAATATGTCTCTGGTTTTGAACGTTGAATGCATAAATTAACCTGTAAAGTAAACAAAGGGTTTGAGGACTGGGATGCTCAGTTCAGAGGTGTTTACGTGAGGACCTAAGTTGAAGAATATATAGATGTATAACATTTTCTGTTTTGATGACTGAAACGGTTTGTTTAGATTGAATGTAAAGTTGTTTTGAATTTTTCTTATACACATTTCCTGAATTCATTTTGCCCGGGGCTTAATGGAGTATATTATTGACATTTCTTAAATCTCTCAAGTTGTGAAATTTTTACAATTTCAGACAATACACCTACATTATCGTGACTTATTTTTCTTTGGCGTGACCGCCCCCTAGTAGGCCAGGGCTTCCTCATTGTTAAGATCTCCACCTGACAACACGCAACACTCACAAGAGACGGATATCCATGCCCCGGCGGGATTCGAAGCCACAATCCCAGCAAGCGAGCGGCCGCAAACCCTGTGAGGCCTTATAGGAATATGATATTCGCTATTGTAGCAGTAACAGCTAGCCTATTAAGGTTTTTGTGTATCTATAAGTAATGCAGGAAGTAAGAATAATTGATATTTGTTACAACTGTGTATGTGTGTGTGTGTGTGTGTGTGTTAATACAAACCGAGGTCTTGTAGCTGAACTTAGAAATCTGCCAATACTTTTTGAAGCGTTGTCCCTTGAACTTCTTTCGTTGTCTTGCGTGGTCACCTGCCCGTGGAAATAGTGGAAAATATACATGATGGTTGTTTTCATAAGGAGATATATCACAACTCAAGACCCAGTTGCATATTACGTGGCTCAAAACCACTACAAACAGCAGTTATTATCACACCTCTATCCTGCTCGAAACTGCATTATTGTGTTATGTTAAATAATTACATATTTTGATCTGTCTAGCACAACAGTTATATCCCATTACTCCAATACCCTACAGCAGATGCGTACTGACAATTGGCTGCGTAGTGATTGCTCACCTACTCCATCGTGCAGAGTCCTTCTTGAGAAGCTAACTGGTTTGCAGCTAGTCAAGAAATTCCCAGCATTTCACGGAACCCGAAGGTTCGTTACCGCACTCACAAGCGTCCGCCACCTGTCTCTATCCTGGGCCAGCCCAATCCAGTTCATATACCCACATCCCACCTCCTGGAGATCACTGTTGGTTAATACCGCAATGATGAATTTCTATTGTCTTCTGTCGGTTTGAGTACTTGAGGTGGACGGGGAGCGGATTTCTTGCTAGTTCGGATATGCTGGTGGGTACAGTACCATCCGCCTTCAGTGCTCAGTCAGAAAGCACCGTTTCTACTCTTAGCCTGGAGTGGAGTGGAGTGAAGTAGGTATGGCTGTTCAGTGTAGTTGGTAGGGATACGCATAAACCATGTTGGCAAAGGAAGTTCATTTTAAGCTTACACCCTCTCTTTAAGGAGAGAGAGAGAGAGAGAGAGAGAGATCACGTGTTGTGGAACACACATAATGAATAAGTAGCACTCTAAACCTCCTTGTCTTAGAGTTGTGTTTTCTTCCTTAAGCTATATTGCATGGAATACATTGTTAAATATGCTTTATGTTCTTGTCATGAAATGGAAGTTCATTATACATGCATTTGAGCTTCATCCCTAGTCTGAAATTTAAAAATTGATGCTATAGAGTCAGTGCATGCATCTGTCTTCTGTGTGTGTAAGCGAGAGAGATTGGTATGAGACTCAGGTCCAGAGTTCGTTCCCCCTCCATTGCGCAGGCAGACAGACATTACAGTACTCTACCGTAACGCTGTACTTCCCCAGTTACATCTGTGTTTCCCTCCGTGTTGGTTCTTGCCTTGTGTATGGCGGTTCATTTTCTGGTCGAACTCCCCCCCCCCCCCCCAAAAAAAAACCTTTTTTTCTTTTTTTTTTCCCTTTTCCCCTGGTAACAT
>Ga0123354_10005045_pt1 | contig 19028 bp, 8 predicted proteins | sample TergutLab28metaG_2_FD_97872 | JGI IMG/M metagenome (GOLD analysis project Ga0123354, IMG submission 97872) | Labiotermes labralis P4 segment gut microbial communities from Petit-Saut dam, French Guiana - Lab288 P4 | ecosystem: Host-associated > Arthropoda: Insects > Digestive system > Gut ...
AGCCGCCATCCCGCGACCTGATGGTAGTCGCGTTATATTGGTTAATGATATTTGCTCTCTTGTTAATATCGCTGTGCCTCGCTTGTTTGTGCCTACATTTAGGTGCGCTGTATATCCTAGTATCATTTCGAAGTCTGTGTGGGTTACCTCTTGCAGTAAGATTATGTCGATTTCCTGTTCCTGTATGAACTCATTCAACATTCCCATTCTCCCCCCTGCAGATATCCCATTAATATTGAGCGTCGCCACTTTGTAGATTTCCGCCATTTTGGTGAGGTTGATCAGGGTGATTCGGCTAGCTATACTTTTTGTAACACACTCTGCACTCTACTCCTGCTCTTCTCACGTGGTGGCGATCCTCTCCTGTCCAACTTCAGCTTTTTTGGACGCTTAGGTTTGGTGGGTTGTGTAGCATTCGAGTCCTCTGTATCACTGGGGACTGGGGTGTTCTCGAAACATACCTCCGTTACCACCTGTTCTTTTCCTCTCCCCTCCTCCTCTACATCCGATTGGTCGCCCTCATGTTGCACGTGTTGTTGTGTGCTTGGTCCCCTATCTTTAGTTTCCTCTATTTCTTCCTCCTGCCCCCCTCCCTCTTATTCCAATTGGTTCTCCGCTGTTGGCTCCGGTGCCGAGTTCTGGGGTGTCACAGTTTACATAGTGTTACTACTGTCTTGTTTTCTCCTGCTCAGATATATGTCTCTGCTCTTGATCTCCCTGGTATCGTGTTTTCTGTTCTTCGGTGTGTATTCCTCTATTCTTCTCTTACCCCCGTTCTTCGCGTACTATGTGGATTCTCCTTCTCTCCCCTTCATCCACCGCTTCCCTACCCATCCGCGTGCCTCCTGCTCCTTGTGCAGCAATATCTGCCCATGTTGTGGCGGTGGCAGTGTGCCCTATTTCTCCTGCCCTCTGCCTCATGGGGCATGCTTGGTGAAAATGACCTGTTTCATGACATCTGTAACAGGTCATCGGTTGACCCTCGTAGGACACTAACGCCCTGTGTCCTGCTATGGTGATATTCGATGGAATGTGCTTTGCCAGCGTCATCACTGCAATGCGGACGCCATTTGCCACTTTGTATCGATAGAAACGGGCCCAAGTCTCTGCCTGCACAACTTTTACTTCTCCGTATCTGGTCATTATTGTTCGAATTACCTCCTCCGGCATTTCTGGGAGTAGGTTTGCTATACGAACCCTTCTTGTTCCTAGACCCGCTGTTTCTACTCGCACCCTCGAGATTTCCCCGTTTGTATGTCGGTATTCTGCTTGCCCTCCCGTCAAATGCAGCACTTGTTGTAGTCGATTACTGTCGCACAGTTTTATATACACTTGTCGTTGGGACCGTCAATTTGTACCATTAAGAACTCATTGTCTTCTAACTTCAGTTGTTCGTGAATCCACTCGTGTATTTCGTACGCCGATACGCGCGGACTTTTAAGATCGAAGGCACATACTGTTGTATTTTGTCGTTCACCCATGTTGCTGGGCCGCTTCACTCACCACTCCGCACACAAAAAAACAAATCACTCCACTCTACTACTTCCCCTCTTCGCTTCCTTACTTTCACTCGCTCAGCACTATACAACCTTCTCGTTCGGCGTCTCGAACGCCACTGAGGGGATCGAACCTGCGACCTTCCGATGTGTAGCACAACACCTTAACCACTGTGCCACCGCGGTCCTCCTGTGGCTTCCATATTCTTTCTGTTGGTGTGCCTAGCGGTAGGCGGCTAATACATATCTGTTTTGTGGGTTGGATTCTTGGTTAGATGTAGTGGCATTACTTTCGACTTCATTCTGTGTCTAAGTTTTAGACAAGTTCTTACGGCTAACAAAGCGACAAAGCCTTCACGAACTGTCAGCCCTTTCAGTTCGCATACCTATTGGACCTACAGCTGACTAACTGAGGACTGAATGACTGACCTACTCCTCTGCGTAGGATTATTTTTGAAGAACGATTAATTGCTGATGTTCTCAAAATGTTCCTTAGTTTTAAGAAAACCGAAATTTCTTTGCTGTGTCAAGGAAGTTATTACTGGATAGACATATTTTTTTCCTGCCTAAGTACATTTTAAAACAGTTAAAGGCCTATTTCAATTCTACAGTATTCTGGGATGTTGCACAGCGTAGATAGGTAATTACTTACTGACGTTTCGGCACAACCTAACGCTCCCATTCTCAAGAGTCGAGCAGTCCATTTATATTTGTTTCTCGTCGTCATGCCCAGCACCTCAAAGTGCCATTATAGTATTATTCCCCCCCATGCACGCTAATATACTCTTACACAGTGCATTATTTCAGTTTCTGATTTCGAGGCCTATTGATCTATTTTGGATCAGTACGCAATGAATGTGGAGACCATAATTGAGTAGCAAAATGGCAGGTACGAACCGAAAGATCGGGTTTCAGTTACCAACAATGCTTATGGGAATGTTTTTGTTCCCTGCCCAATACAGAGTGTTTCAAAAGTACATCTACCATACACGGCTGTCTCCATACTATTTTACAATTTTTTTTAGAAATTTCTTTTATATTGGCGACTACGATGCTGTACACTCGGGTCAAGGTTAAAATACCACTTAAGCATGCTATAATGCCCTCCCGAAACCGGAGTAAAAACTATTGTAATGAAAACCTTCAATATGGCTGATCGTGCTGGTACTAGTTACGCGAAATTCTGTTCATGATGTTAAAAGGTCTTCCTAATCTTCTGTTTAATGGATGTGGGGGATTTTGTGTTCCAGCGATCAAGGACGCTGGAGATAATATCATCTAATGCTCAGTTTAAGAACATGTGGAACTTAACTCCCAATGTTCACTGTTCGCCTTAATGGGTTCCTGCTTAGTTATAGTGGTAAATATAAATTTTTTCTCGGCTAAAATATCCATGACATACGTATCGAATATTTTTAAAAGTGTTTGAACAATTTAATTATTTCGTTCATGGGCATATCACCTGTCAGAGCAGTGTTACTGGATGTTCCTAGGGAGTTTTATGGTTCTAGTAATTGGAGAAAAGAGGAAATTTGTTGAAAATTATTTTGACATATATGTAGGCTAGTGGTCTTAACGTGGTGATTTGTCAGTTCTGAACGCGGACAAGACGGAAACTGTATCTTATAGGCCTAGGTTCTGACTGTTCAATACACGTATGTTTGCACAGTGATGTGAATAAATTTGGAAGAATTTTAGATATGCGTTTTTCGGTATTTATAGAACTGTGGCCTCCGTACAAACTTGTCACCAATTCTAGAAAACCCTCCCCAAAATTATATCAACTCCCGGACCCCTAAAGGGCAACTCGCGTTGACGTTAAATAAGGAACGTTTATAAATCGTAAATACGAGCGTATGGTTAGACTTTAGAGTTGTTTTTATTGAGTCCTTATAGATATCTATTACAAAATATAATAATAATAATAATAATAATAATATTTATTAACTGCAATTGGGTTGTTACCCGGTGGCGATGGTTATTTTACATGTATACAAAACATGAAATCGGTTACTACTGAATTTAAGTCGGGAGGGCTACATGAGAAGCATGTAGTGGCAACTTGGAATCTTTGGAACTATCTCAGCATTTGCTTATAGACACAGGGAAACCAAGAAAAACCTGTGTCGAGGTGGCCGTTCGCAGGACCTTCCGAATATTATGATAATATCAGTATTGGTACTAAATCCAAGATTATGTAAAACCGAAGGAAGAATATTTCTGTTTTTCTGAGCAAAATGTTCTCAGATCGGGGCCGCTCGGTCACAAGACGCGGACCGTTGGGGGTCCGTGGACCTCCGGCGGAGAAACACTGGCCTGTATGCAGTACAGTTTAGAAAGGAGGAGGAAAGTGCGAACTCATATGCGGGAGTGATATTGCCCCTAGCGGTACAGGCGATCGCGACTATTTACAGAGCTTCTATTGCAACGGTATTTAGTCCCGTAGCAATAGACATTCTCGGCAGTGAGCTCCATGCCTATTCTGCTGGGAGAATATTCGGCCAATTAAGCACAGTAAGTCCCCGAATTGCACCGGTTCGAGTTACACGAATCCATAAATATGCTGATTCACAAGTAAATGAATTACCTCGAATTATGCAGTGTTTATTACAGGATGTACAAAGTTTATATACGTAATACGTATTGCAATAGTGCGTTATATTATAATGGACTTGTACTGCACATATATTTTTGTTATATTCACATTGGTACTGCTTTCCGTACAGTTTTAATAATATCATGTCTTTTAACTTAATTACCTATTGATACGAAAGCGTGTATTCAAGATATAATATATTTAAGCGTTGTCGGGTTTAACCTTTTCGCAACTGACACGGAAGCTTGGGAAGGAACTTGTCCTTTAAATTTCTGTAGTAAAACCAACCAGATGCACCAATGTCTCAAATTTATTTTATTTTGGAATGACAATCTGCATGTTTCGGACGGTCTTTCCGTCCATCATCAGGAGTTCAAGACTGTACATAGAGCAACAGGCATTTGTCAAACAGGTACTGCTACTGCTTGCTAGCAAGCAGTAGCAGTAAGCATGCAGTCAGCAGTATCTGTTTGACATATGCGTGTTGCTGTATGTACAGTCTTGAACTCCTGATGATGGACGGAAAGACCGCCCGAAACATGTAGAGTTTTTCCAAAATAAAATAAATTTGAGACATTGAAGCATCTAGTTGGTTTTACTATAGAAATATATTACGATGCACGGCCCTATTTACGTCAGATTTATCGTTTAAAGTCGGAGACTTACTGCACATGAGTGGGGTTATCATATTCGATGCATTAACATGACGCTTCGCAGCTGTCTTCTTATGGGACACGTCTCTTTTAAATACTGTGAAGAAAAGTACATACAAGACACCCATTTATTTAGTGCAGTGACAGCCATGGCAAGGATATTGTAGGGTAGGGGTGGGAAATTGTTTGGGTTGCCAGGCCATATCACCTACTCAGGCATACCTTACGCGTTACAAACCTTTGTCGATATAAAACTGAAGTTGTTAAACCAGTACTACATAGAAATTATTAAAAGCAAGCCGAAAATATTGATGTGAGTTCGAAATGTTTTAAACTTTAAGAAACACAATGTAGTTTCAAAAGGATTCCTTACCTTCCCTTATGTTAACGTTAAGATTGATCAAATTGCTCTCACAGTGAAAATCTACACAAATAGAAAAATGATGGCACGTGCCGGGTTTTTTTCCTATCCCTTCTGTATTAGGGGCACCCAAGCATAACTGCCACAGTAAGTTGGCGCACCTCAGAAGTTTGGGGCAGACGTGAAACTTTCTTGTTAGGCGTGTTTTGATTTACAACTTCAGAATTTTCTTACGATGCGACATCAAATAATGTGTATGACCGTCAGTTTCAACTATTTGATTAGACAGTTCCTTTTATTTCCTAACGTATACCATGTTTCGAATGTATATTTAAATAAGTTGTCATCAGACACTGGTTACAAACATACAGAGTGGCGAAAATTCGCTGGACCCTAGAGGCACTAAGTTAAACATTGTGTGGCAAGTGATTTTGCGCCATCCTGGATACACTTATGAAGATGGAACAATAATAATTATAGAAGTTAACAGTGCTGGTTAATATACATATTGGGATGCAGTATTTGAAATTATATGTTGAAAGATTCAATAACAGAAATAATTGTCTAATACAGTAGTTGAGTTATGTATATTTTGTTTGATCAGAATTATCGTTCATAACGAAACTTTCAGTAGAAAATCTGTAGAGTTGGTAATGAAAGTGACACGAAATGAAGGACATTTCATTGATACGTGAGTGAAAAATTAATTAATAAAAAGGCTTGTTGAGTGTGGGTAAGGAATCCTAAAATCAATTAATGGAAACGTGTAAGAAGACAAGGCTAGTATCAGGCAGGCTGACTTAGCATGGCACACGAATGGAGTGCAGGCAGGTGACTAGACCATTCCTGCATTGTCATGTATAAATACAGAATATCCTAACGTCGCTTTATCGAGGTGAAAAATGTGAGCATTGTAAACAGAGTGGGACTTGATGAATGCAAGGTAAACGCACTTGACGTTTGCACTTTAAGACATTCTGGTTAACAACCTTGTTAAAACCACGAAACGTAACCACAGTGAGAATTTTTGCTAGCGCGTATTCTGATGGAAGAGTCGGACCCTCTTTCATTCCAGTCGGCTCCACGCGAAAAGCCTAAGGTCCTCTCAAGGTTGCGCAGTCTTACAAACGCACAGGTTTTATTGACAAGGTTATGGGTTATTTAATATTACTGTATAATGACTGAATTTCAGTCTGGGGTCTGTGACCCTCGTCTTAGTACATAAGTACCGGGTGCTGATAAGTCCTTAGCCCGACCAGGAACGAAACAAGCTCGGAAGCATGTCAGGAACGCGCGCGATTTCAACAACATCGAGACGCGAACTGTCATCAAGTTGTTTTTTCCTGCAAGGCAAGGCGCCGAAGGAAATTCACGCCATTCTGAAAGAAACTTTAGCTTGTTTCCTTCCTGGTCGGGCTAAGGACTTATCAGCACCCGTGTAACTGAGCAACCAATGGCGTAAATTAATGGACGAACGGACTGCCAGAGAAAACTCATGTTGTCAGCCAGTAGTTTACGTGCGTCGAACTGTAGCCTAATGATAGCATACTTTTTATTACCGAATTATACTTCGTGTGTTTTATTATCCTAGTTTCATAAGACAATCTTATTTAAATATTAAAATGTCGGAAATAAATATGAACTTGAGAAAACGTTGTAATAAGGTGATCAGACAGGAAAATTTATACTTCTTTTTGAGTATAACTGATTACCGTGAACTTAGATTTCGTATTTATAAGAATACATTTTTTTGTAGTAACGAAGCGTGTCATCCAATTGGTGATATTTTGATGACATTCTACATGAACTAGCGTTCTGGATGAAGCGAAACGTGTAACTAGTGATCATGTGCTTTGTTTATAAGTGTATCTTATGTGGCACCAGTAAACCTGTTATTGTGGCTTTTTCTTGATTTATGGAGTTTTTTATCTACCGGATCATCAAGAAGAATTCGGTAGATTTAAATGCCTGTATGTATTGGTGTATTATATTTACAGCTGTGATTATGGTTTCATGACCTTAATAAAGTATTGCAGTAAATATTTATTTTATGCGTTAACCTTGTGTCTCCATTACCATTTCAATAAAAACAGATTAGGAAGAGGTGTGATTTATGCCCTTATTTCTGAACGTGGCTAAGAGTGTGTTACTGATCAGTAATTAACTCTCGGCTGTTATGTATTGCGTGTCACAAAACTAATAAGTCTACACTGGAGTAGCGCGTTAGTTTTTGGTGATTTTTTTTAATAAAATGGATAACCTTTAAAACTGTAAGTCGCTTGTTTATAGAAGCTTCTTATCCGTACTATAAGAATACTGGAGTATGTTGTGAGGCCATAAAATATGTATGGAGCTGAGAAGCAGAAGAATGTAAATCCAGTTTTATGAAATGACACGTGAGACCAACTAGATGCAGTGCATACGTCCTGCTTCCGGAACATCAAGTGCTGAAAACCATATGAAATAATAGACGGTCTAACGCTCCTGAAGATGGACATAATGATGCCCGAAACATATTAAGCTAATGGATTATTAATAAATCATAATTGTTGCGACTAGTCGGTCTCACACGTCATTTCATATTAAGGATGTATGGTCACACGGAAATCAAATGTCCAGTTTTTTTTATTTGAGATTATTTTGTTCCATCTACACTGTTGAAAGTGTTTGGATCTGCGACTGTCTACATCTGAAGAATTATGTTTTATCTCAAATAAAGATGTAAATGGACTTGCACCCTTCTGCTTCAGGTCCAGATATACTAACGGAACTATTCATTACAGCAAGGTGGTAGACTTGTGGTTTGTTAAATTATGTTAGTTTTCTTTCATTTTGTCTCCAGTTACATACACTTTTCAGAACTCAACCGCGCATTTTGAAGTGTAAAATATTTTGGGTTCACTGCGAAATCAGTCTTGGTGACACTGTGATGTATGTTATATTGTTGTGTTACTGCATTGCCCAGTGTCCACTATGTGAAGCCTACTGCGTGTGAACGACTTTTCGGAACCTGGTTATACTTCGGTCATCAGATAAAAACTGTATTATGAAACCTATTTACCTGGTTCCATTTAGTCGAGTTACCTTCTCACCATGGATGGGCAATGCGCATTGTACTATTTATATAGTCAAATTTATGGTCTTTGGTTTGCTAAGCAATATTTTCTTTCTTGAATAAAGAGAGACCAACTTGATGTCACTTGCTTTATTATTCCATTATTTAATGCTCAACATGTATCGGATGTTAATACATCCGATACATGTTGGGCATTAAATAATGAAATAATAAAGCAAGTGACATCAAGTTTGTCTCTCTTTATTCAACTATCAAGATGATGCACGGTCCAATAAACATAAGATTTTCGTTCTTATTGAATTCGTTTATCGATACTTTATTCGAAGTATGAGTATCTCCATTCTTCCTTTATGTTCTGGGTCTAGACATTTCTCATTTCTTGTGATTCTCTGCCCATAATTAACGTTTTGCTTTCTTACGTTTCTTACCAGAAGCCATGTTCAGGCGAGGTGGAGAGCGATAAATACAGGAGGAAATCCCGGCTTCGGTATGGCTTATATAACCTGTGATCTTATGGGAGAATGAGCTAGAGGACTGGTTTGTTCTTCAGGAAACGGAGTGTTGCAGATGCAGCAGGCGTTAGAACTTTCTCGAGGTGACTTCATCATTTGAAAACATCCCTTTGCTAGTAGCTAAATCCATACGTAGATCCTAACAGCAAAATTCTTAGTTAAGTTGCAGTATGTGTGCGGAATAAGGTAGATCTATCTTTTTATTAATTATAACATGCATGCACGTGCCTAATACTTTTATTGCGTAGAGAGGACAGGTGATTTTTCTTCTTTGTTCAGTTGTCCTCACCTAAACCTCATGTAAGTGGTTAGCTCTACGCCTCGCCGCTTGACAACCTGGGAAAGGTCGTGTGGGTGGGTTGACGAAGGGATAATAGACTCCTTTTCCGAGAATCAAACCCTTGCTATCCAGGCTGTATACAACAACTATACTAACAGATAAACAAAATTATTTTCTAGGAAAGAAAAAGTAATAAATTGATGTAATGAAATCCACAAGTCTTTTGCTTCTTTTCAAAAATCGTCACAGAAACATTGTGGTAGGTTAGGTTGTTGGAAATGCGAGTTCGTGTGTATGAACTGAATAATAATAATAATAATAATAATAATAATAATGTTATTATTAACTGCAATTGGTTTGTCACCCGTTACAGTGGTTATTTTATATGTATACAAAATATGAAATTGGTTACTAATAAATTTAAGTCGGGAGGGCTACGTGAGAAGCATGCAGTATTCTTAATCTTTGTATGGTATTTCAGATACAGTCCCTGATTAAGCTTAACTTGAGCATCATATTTATTTACACAGTGTGTTGACAAAAGTATTTCCTGCTTTTTAAGTGTTTACATTTGTTTTGGAGCAAAGCGATGAAAGCAACTTACGTTCGAATTTAGAGGTTCTGGCAGCGATGTTGCTGGATATTTAATTATACTATCACGTTACCTCGTGTATGTTGATACATAGTTACAGATGTGTCGAAGGACTGTACATTCGAAACGACTGTTACTTTACCAGTCGACACCATGACTCCCTACGCGATGGATGATCCTGGCTGTGAGTCTTGGTAGAGGCAAAAGATGTGTCTCTTCTGCAGTACATCCTGACAGGCCCTACGACCAACCGCTTTTCGTGTACCTGTGTACCGGTGTTTTCCCGGGGGTTAAGCGACCGGGGCGTGGCTTTGACCGCCCGTTCCAATGTAGCCCCAAGGTTACGAATGAGTGAAGTATACTCCTACACCCCCCGTGTGCCCACGTGGCATATCACGGGGAGACCACGGTGTAACATTCCCAAGGGACTAGAATTTTTCAGAATAAAGAGGACATAAACCTACACGGAGTGAAACTGAATAGGTTTTGCAAACATGTGGGTTTTATATGGGGGTCACTGCTGGATTATCGAAACAAGGAACGTGTGGTCAGAAATGTTCCGTCCGTCTCAAAACCTATATCGATATAGTGGCTGAGGAGGTAGACATTTGTGAATGGATGATTTCCGACTTATGAGGATTTTAATTTGTCCCTTCTCTGACAAGATTTTTTTTTGTTCTAACCTACGTTTTGCCCATGATTATTAATGTTATTTTTTTTTGCAATTAAATTGCAAGATCTGTTCAAATTTGTCGCCTGCAATTCCCTCACAGGCCTTGCAGCGACGCCCCAGGTTCTGGCGTACCATCTCAAACGTCCCTGGCCCGTTCTGAATATTTCTGCATGCTGCTAGAATTCTAACTACCAGATCCTTTTCTGATTCCACAGGCATCTAAAAAATGAGGCACTTTACGTGATCCCAGATTCACAGTACTGGTGCCTATTTTAGTGTGAAGGAGACATTTCGGACCACGTGCTTCTTCTCTCAAATTGCCCCCTTGACGCCTGTACTATTCACGTACATTCTGTGTAATGATGCTTAGAATACCTGTGAATTAGTGACGGTTAATGAGAGGTCGAGACGTGAAACAATGTACGTCCGCTATGTATCAGTTTCTTTCAACAGGCTTATATGCATTTCAACGATATCACAGGGTTTTCCTGATCCTGTATATCTGATATCGGGTTCGATTCCCGATGGTGTCACTGGAATTTTTCATTGAAATAATCCTTCCGGCCGCAATATGGCCCTGGGGTCGACTCAGCCTCTAACAGCAATGAGTACCAGGAATATTTCCTGAGGGGTAAAGGCGGCCGGTGCTTAAGGCTGACAACCTTTCCACCTTCATGTGCCGATTGTCTTGAAATCTGGAATCCTTATTGTTCTGGAACCCTCTGGGCCTGTCCAGGTCTGTAATGGGATTGCTTTACCTTTATCAATCCGATGTGGTAAGTAGCCAGCCGTTGATCTGAGAATTATTTCACACTAAAAATTATACGTTTTTAGAGTCAAGGGAACGCAGGTTTTCGTTGTTTTCATCTTATAAAGAGAGAATAATCACTGCTGTAACATGTCCATGTAAGTTATGCCAGTTGTAGTATATTCAATGAAAGAGAAGTCTCTGAAATTTTACTTCGGATCAGTGCGCAAAAGATATTTGGTGTATGGCTATTTCGAAAATATTTCAAATGGTCTCTGGGCTTTTACTCCCCAGTATTTTAAAGCTATGGCGGTTGGTACATCCACAGAAGTGAATATTTACCTCATCACAATGGCAACGTCAGCAGTGAATGCCTTTTTAAATCAAAGGGTTTGCGAGAGCTTAACAGAGCGCATAATGGTCCTTATTCTTGTTTTACGTAAATTACTGAAAAAACTTGTGCCTCCAAAATTCAAGCTTTTTCGTAAAATCGTGTGTACTCTGGAACAGGGGGTCAGTTGATAAGACTGGACAACCAGAGTCCTTTTGAGCTTACCTAACGCGTGGCCTACCTAGGCTGTTCCCGTCAGAGAGGCAGCCCCTCTGCTGAAACATCGTGTCCCAGTTGCACACAGAGTGGCATGATAATTATTGCTTACGGAATGGTCACTGCAGTGATGTGACTGAACTTGTCTCTTTGTACTACAAGAAAGACTTCGACTTCTTAAGAGTTTTCATACATTTGCGAAAAGCAGCTTTTAGTTTATAATGTATTTCTGTCTGCCTCTCCCTTCGTCGGATCGCACTGAACGGATTTTGACGAAATTTAAGTTTTTGGGGGGCTTTTACTAAAACCTGCCAAAAAAAATTCAGGTTTTGGTTAAAATCGGAAAGAAAAGAGCGGGCAATTCTCAAGAATAACAACGGCAACTGATAACACCTCGCTGAATTACTCATAACTTTAGAGAATTTCAATTAATAATTATCATATTCAAAATTAGAAAGAGAATTTCATGTCAAATATATATATATATATATATATATATATAGTCTTGCCGTTTAGGAGACAATTACGAAATATAGGGCGGAAATAGAAAAGAGACAGATGATCTAACGTAATTGGGCGCAAGAAAGATTCGATAGATATTATGAAAGAGGAAAAAATAGTTCAAGTGTCAGTTGTCGTGATAAATTAGCCCTTAAACGTAGAAACAGAATACGTCATCTTAACTTGCAGGCGAGTCTTAAACACAGAAGCAATTCTAACACACATCTGAAGTGTCCTCGCAAGAACGTCTTTCCTGGTTTCGAACTTAACTCCCTGGAAGAATTTTGGAGACATTTCTTAAATAACCGAATAATAATCAAATGCGCCAGTAATGTCTATTTGAGTTATAGAGGTAAAATATTACAAATGAAAAATCAACAATTGTAACAGGTATTCTTTTCTTTGACGGATTCGTTCTCTCAAAATCAGCGTTAAGGTTTGTTAGTTTAATAATGAATTCTGGAAGCCCAGGAAGGTTACTGGGTGTATAAGACGAGAAAACAGAGTATTTGTAAACAGTTTCTGTGCAGTCTTGTTTGAAAAGAGAGATTTACTTTGTCAAGCTATGTGTACGCTTATGTAGACTTTGAATTTGGCTCGTAGCTTTTTGTGAGGCTCAAACCTGTTTCACTGTTGCAAAACCTTGCAGGTGTTTGGAAAGGAAATTCTAAATGTAAGGCTTTACTCGACACACAATATAAAACCCTTACTTCACTTTGTGGCCCATATATAAAATAAATCTACATATCCCAGTACAACTTACGTACGGCTTCCATGTTTATTCCTTTCTATGTTCCCATTTGTATAGAAAGAAAACTTTTGTAATTCTGCCAAAGTAACAACCTTTGTGCGTATATACAAACTACAATGACAGGGTGGCGGTATGGAAAAAGTTTCTCCTTGGGAAAGCTAAAGAATGTAGAATTCCATGACAGCAGAAGAATTAAAGAGATTTCTCAGTCGTAGTCCTTACAAGCCTGAATTAGGGGTGGGGGAGAAGAGCTGAGAAAAATGTATGATAATATAAAAGAAATAAAAAAAGACAAGAAAGAAAATTAGCGAAACATGATATAGAAGTTAAGGAATAATTTTCTGTCCAGATGCGAGCCTTCTAAGAGGACAGAAAAGAGTATTTATGATTAAACGCTTGTGCGAATTAATTGTTCCACTTTATTTCGTTCGTTCCTTCTTCTAATACCCTGCATTATTATTATTTTAAAATAATTCGAAGTACAGCTGATGCTACATAAATTATCCTTCCCAATAAGGAAAGGAAAGATAAAATTTATGTAATACATTTGTGAACTTCAAGGGAATATAATATTCCTGGCGTATCACAAAAACTTTATAATCACGTGCTGTATCTCTGCACCTAAGCGCCGGGAATTCAAGAATTATTTGTTTAATGTAACAGGCACTGGTGTAACTCCGTCAGTGAAATAATTAAGCTATAGGCTAGCCTTTAAAAGCTGAGGAGATTCCGTGGAATAATTCTTCCGAAAAACGAGGAGAAGCGTCTTTGTTCGATGTCGGTAGCTCACGTGAAGAGTGTTTGTGAGAAGCAGGAGAGTATCGGGAGGCATTTCAAGATTGATGCAGTTTTGAAAGCTAAGCACACTTTTTGGAGTTTATTCCGGAAGACCAGGCCTGAAAATGACGCGAAGCACACAGCACATTTTGTCGGTAGAATTTTCCTGCTAATGTTGCAGAAGGAACTTCAGAGAAGCAGGTGGAACGTTAGCTGTGTGGCTTGGGGAACAGAGGAGCAATATGAGAAGTGCTATAAAAACATATACACTTGTTCAGCATGCTTTTCAAGAAGGGCACTCTTTAGGCTGTTAGGAAGCTTGTAATTTGGAACTGAAATTAAAATCTTTATTTCCTAGTCTGACTTCTTCCACCAACTCATTGTAGGTGTAGAGAGGTAGAGGCCAGTTGAAATGTGATGGCACACGCGCAGAAACCAGATATTTCGTCTTTCGGCGAAACGGACGAGTACATTTCAATCGGCGGGGGCGTCAGTTCAGTCGACTACTGGCAGCCGAGTTGTTCGTATCAGCGGTAGTAATGCTGGATACACCATGTTCCGAGGTAGTGTGAAGAGTACTGGCTACCCACTCCATTCGTCAGTTTCCCCATCACTTCCCGTCCCGTGCGTCACCGTGTGCCATCACATTTCAACTGGAGTCTATTGTTGCACCTGATCACACACACACACACACACACACACGCGCTTTCTCTCTCTCTCTCTCTCTCAGTAGGAGACATCTGGACGAGTAATCGGCCCATCGCAGAGACCTTTACCTACACAACACAAAACATTCACAAAAAACAGAGATCCATGCCCTCGGCGAGATTCGAAACCGCAATTACAGCAAGCGAGTGGCTGCAGACCCACGCCTTAAACCGCGCGGTCACCGGGATCGGCTGAAACGACCATCGTGTATGGAAACGAACGGAATCGACGCACACGGACGGCATGATATACGTAACCCACCAGCCAACTTTGTTTGGAAAATTTGCCCGTACAGAAATATCTGATAATCGAAGGACTGAACACGTAACAGGGAATGTCCGTACGATTGGTCAGGTCTTACATGCTTCTTGTTTGTCGTTTATCTCTCAGTAAGTGGTGCTAGCGGTATTCGATTAAGAATCGCGTTTAGCACATCTGCTATAAATAAGTAGTTATGGGTTCGTTTTTCCTTTTGTTTAGTGGCATTAATTTCGATTTCTCTGTCTGTCCTTTGTTCTACTCTTCGTAGTCATTATCGTAATTTGTACTGTACATTTTCTACTATCTCCCGCTGACGAAACCTCCTGCTGGGGTCATGTATAGAGGCAGTTAACAGCTGTAGGTTGTCAAGTGATGGGTTTAATAGTGTGGAAGTCATTATTTTGTAATCGCAGAATTTTCTTCGGTAGTGTGCTAGAGAGTGATTCCGGTGGACACGCGATCTGAAACGCACGTATGCGGCCACTAGCTTGCTAAGAATGCGGTTCGAAACCAGCTGAGGACATGGACGTCCGCTCTTGTGAGTGTTGTGCGTTGTACAGTTAGATGTCACTGTGACGAGCCGATCCCTCATCTGGAGGAATCTCAACGACTATGTGCGTCATAGAGTGTGACCAGGTGCAACAATAACCCTCTGCGGCTACAATGATTAGGTAAAAGAGATTAGAATGAGTTATAAGATTTTCGTGATGAAGTGCGATTAGGAGTAATTTGAGTTACTGTTAAAGTAACAAGGCAAATAATGGTCGCATGGTGCTGAAAATTGGGTTTTGCAATCTGACTGATGAAAGTGGGCGCTGTGTATGACAGAATAAGCTCTGAAGTGTGGCAGGCCGAGCTACGCTAAAATTTGGAAGTACAGTTTCCAGGGAAGACACGTCACAACCAGCTGACTGCTTAATTAAATGGACATTGCTTTACATCTGGCACGTTGGAGAGGTAGGCATGTAACTGCGATACTGTTTAGACTCAGAAGGTTAAATAAGGTTGCAAGAACAGAGGAGAATGAGCTTCTGTACTTTCATCCCATGTAGGACAGGATAGCTTAGTCGGTATAGCGACTTGCTAGGGGCTGGACGGTCCTGGGATCGAGATTTTCCGCCCCCGTCAAGACCGGCCCTGCGCCCCACCCAGCCTCCTATACAATCGGTAGCGTGTCTTTTCCGGGGGTAAAGCGGCTGGGGCGTGGCGTTGACCACCCCCTCCCATATAGCGCCGAGTTAAAGAAAGAGTAGAGCCATACCTCTACTCCAACTCTGGACCTTCGTGGCCTGTTATAGGGTGAACTTTATCTTTACCTTTACTCTAATCCCTTTGAGATATATAACCAGATTTATTTATTTGTGCTCAGAGAGACACAAGTGACTAAGCGCCTGACAAATGTCGCATAACTCCAGTATGCGACAGAGCCAGTCTGGGCTCGGAACCCAGACAGCCAACCAACCAAAGCTTGTCCCTCCCATACTTAGTCCAGGGCAACCTACGCCCTAGTCTTTGGCACAATCAGTCAAGGTCCTCAGCCTGACTTCCAAATCGTTAACGTTAGCATATTCCCCTGTCAGAGTTTAGGTGTCTGTTACTGAGCCCAGCAATGCGGTCAAACGCAGGAGTGGCTAACAGACAGGGGGACGTCGACTTGCACTTCGCTCAAGTCTCCGCCCCCAGTTAACACTTTGGCTTGGCTTGGACACAAATGATAAGAATGTTGTAAATTATATATATATATATATATTTATATTTATCTACAACATGTTTCGGGCCATTTGACTGGCCATCATTACGCAGTAGACTAGCTTACATACAAGATACAATTACTTAAGGACGAGGTCTCTCCGTTACATATGTTAAATATTAAAGTTATTATTCCAAAAAGGGTAATAATATTGAGATAGATAAATAATTGGTAAAACTGATTGAGAACAACATACCTGCGTTTGTTCTTTGTCATGTAATATATAATGTAAACAGTTCAGAGTTAAAACACGTCAAATTTAAAATACATGCGTTTAATCCACCTCATACATATTGTAATCAGCTCAAGGTGTTCAGTGAATTAGTGTTCAAGTTTATTATGCTTTGTGTAGTGGCTAAGATTCATGGCAAATTATTCATCGACGCAACTAGTGGTGTATTGTATAATTTTTGGTCTACGTCTCCTCATTATTGGCTTTTTTTATAACCAGTCTTTAATTACGGCTCGTATTTGCGTATGGGTGTATTAAATTTTTAGGTTGCCTGTATTTTATAGATTGGACTGTTAGCTTATTGATTACGTACTGGAAGACTGTTTCTATGCGTATACGCTAGCTCAGGATATCAGTGCTCGCCTGTTATGTAAAGTTGCGGTAGGCGTTGTTTGTGTGACTCGTTTTAATCACCCCGAAGTAACTGACTCTTTATGTGCGCTATTCTACTGCCCAATGATGAACTGTCCAATGGACTGAGGCATGTAGGAATATAGACAATTTACTACATATTTATCAGCTGTGATTTTATGAACACACACAAGTACAAAAAAAGGAAAGGTGTAACACCACAAAAAGATATGTATTCTCACACTTGTTTCAGTAGTCTGTCAGCACAATGGGAGTATTATTTCTTATGCTTTTTCGTTGAGTAAACTTTGTATTACGGAACGTTTAATAACCAGTATGAATCCTCTAAACGCCAGATTTTCGTTGGAATTAGGTACCCAGTTCGTTAGGATCTGTTGTCAGGTACAGTTACCCTTATCCTGCTAACGTGGAGAATAGGGTGAGTTCCTAATAATGCCAGGAAATGGCAAGTGGGATTTAACTCGGCGTTTAAAGGGTTTATTAGAAAACATATTGGTTGCAGTACATTCCCAGCTTTTTGAAGCAGCGGTTCCTATACGTTCCTCCAGTTTTAAAACTTCAGAGCTATGCATAAGTTGGATATTATTCGCGCCATAAAGCGCACTTGTTTTTCTAAACGACATTAAATAATTCGTTTTTGTAATGCAGTTGTATTACGTTCTCTGCGAAGAAAGAGGGTTGTTATTAAAGAAATGAATGAACTACTACAGGAGTCATTAGAAGAGATAGAGTAAGCCATGTGAGACGGTGATCATTCTCTGGCGAGCAGTTTGATCACGAGAGTGATGGTGATTTTCTGATCACATTGATTAACAAGAGAAATTTGTAATCATGGATTCTTTTACTTAATCGTGAAACCTTCAACCTGAAAGGCCAGGATTTTTAATCAGGGTTTACTACCTTATATGGCTTGCTTTCACCACAGCTTCCAAAGTGTCATATACCCTTGGTTTGATTTCGGAGTGTCCTTCTCCTAGGAGGGTTGTAACCAAGCTCAAGGGTCCCTCCTAACCTATCTGGTAGAACCTTATGATTGGGTCCATCAGAATCCTGGGCACTAACAAACAGAGATAGAAAGCAAATAAACATTTTTGAAAGGAAGGTTTATAGAAGAATTTTGAGCCCAGTATATGACAGTGTAAAAGAAAATTGGAGAATATTGACCAATAAAGAAATGTATGCAATTATTACAACACCCACTACGACAGAGAAAATAAGTTTAAATGATTACGTTGGTTTGGGCATGAACAGAGAATGGAAGAAAACAGAATTCCCAAAAAAGTATTATATATGAATTTGGAAACAACAAGGCTGATAGGTAGACGAAGAAATAGATGACAAGATCGAGTGAGGGAGGATGGAAGACTAGTTCGTGGAGAAGGGTGGAAGGAAAGGGTATATAACGTAGAGGAATGGAAGAAGCTGTTGAGAACGGCAAGGAATCGTCGCATTCTGCACATGCCAATGGAATGAATGAATGAATTGTTTAACAAGACAGGCACTGTAGGTATAAACGTAACATTGGGGTGCTTTCATGTAACCATTGTTGCAGGGGAAAAGCAATAAGTATTACGTATCCCGAGTGTGTGTTTTTATCCGTAAGTATCCAGCTTGCAATGCGCATGCGCCATATTGTCATCTGTGGCCTGCCTGGCTGTATAATATTTTTTCACATTATCAAGTTAACGTCACGATGTAAAAAGAAACTGAACATGAAACAAGTTTTGTCTGAAACATTTCTTATTCTAAGAAGAACTGAGCGAGATATGATCAAAATGTCTATCGGTCGTCATGTAAAGTACCCTTTATTCTCTTCAGGTTTTAATGGAACTTGATATTTTTTCGACAGATTTTCGAAAAATACGTATCGAATTTCATGAAAATCCGTAGGGTGGGAGGCGAGTTGATCCTTTCGGACAGATGGACAGATATGACGAAGCTAACAGTCACTTTTCGCAGTTTTGAGAACGAGTCTAAAAGTGCTTATCATTCACTCTTAATAAAAATAGAACCAGATGCAACAGTATACAGATATTTATTTACTGCAAAGTCACTCTACATGTTTCGGGTGTCACAGCACCCATCATCAGGAGTACTAAAAACTGTAACCGCAACCTCCGGTACAGGTCATAATACTGGTAC
>Ga0123354_10005046_pt1 | contig 19027 bp, 16 predicted proteins | sample TergutLab28metaG_2_FD_97872 | JGI IMG/M metagenome (GOLD analysis project Ga0123354, IMG submission 97872) | Labiotermes labralis P4 segment gut microbial communities from Petit-Saut dam, French Guiana - Lab288 P4 | ecosystem: Host-associated > Arthropoda: Insects > Digestive system > Gut ...
AGGCCGATCTTCCCGGTCGGGTCGGAGGGCATGGCCTTGACGATCCGCTCGCCGAGTTGGAAAGGATATCCGAGGATCCGGGCGGAGTCCTTGACCGCGTTCTTGGCCTTGATGGTCGAGAAGGTGTTGACCTGGGCGGTGTAGTCCGAGCCGTAGGTGTCGGCGAAATAGGCGAGGATCTGGTCGCGGTTGCGGTCGTCCACGTCGAGGTCGACGTCGGGGGGCGAGATGCGTTCGGGGTTGAGGAAGCGTTCGAAGATCAGGCCGTGGCGGATCGGGTCCAGTTCGGTGATCCGGGTCAGGTACGCCACCATCGACCCGGTGGCCGAGCCACGTCCTGGCCCCACCCGGATCCCGCGGTCGCGGGCGAAGCGGCAGATGTCGGCCACGACCAGGAAGTACGCGGAAAAGCCGAGCGGTTCGATCACGGCCAACTCGGTCGCCACCCGGTCGAGGACCTCCTGGGGGGGCTGGTCGCCGTACCTCATCTGCAGGCCCTCGTCCACCTGGTGACGCAGCCAGGACTCTTGGGTCTGGCCTTCCGGGACGGCGAACTGTGGCATGCGGTCGATGTGGGTGAAAACCTCGTCGTAAGGCTCGACCATCTCGGCGATGTCCAAGGTGACGTCGCAGGCTTGCGGCACGTCGTAGAACAGGTCGCGCATCTCGTCCGAGGAGCGCAGGTAGTACCCGGATCCGTTGAACCGGAAACGCTTCTCGTCGTCCTTGTTACGGCCCACGCCGATGCACAACAGGTTGTCGTGGGCGTCGGCCTGATCGGCGGTGACATAGTGGGAATCGTTGGTGGCCAGCAGTTTCAGACCCAGGTCTTTGGCCAGACGCATCAGGTCGTCCTGGACGGCAGCTTCGATGTCGACGCCGTGGCGCATGATCTCGACGAAATAGTTGTCCTTGCCCAGCATGTCGCGGTAGGCAGCTGCCACCTTGAGCGCCTCGTCGTACTGGCCTAAGCGCAAGCGGGTCTGGACCGCGCCGGAGGGGCAACCGGTGGTGGCGATGATGCCCTCACAGTGCTGACTGATCAGGTCAAAGTCCATGCGTGGCTTCATGTAGTAACCCTCGAAGCTGGCCAGGGAACTGAGCCGGAACAGGTTGTGCAAGCCGGTCGCGTTGCGGGCCAGCAGGGTCATGTGGGTGTAGCGCCCCGACCCGGAGACGTCCTTGCCACCCTCGGAATCGACGTCTTGGGCCTCCCGCTTGCCGCTGGCCCAGAACTCCTGGGTCCTGGAGTGCCGCGACCCCGGCGCGACGTAAGCCTCGATGCCAATAATCGGTTTGACTTGGGATTTCTTGCCCGCCATAAAGAATTCATAGGCCCCGAACATGTTGCCGTGGTCGGTCATCGCCACCGCCGGCATACCCAGGCGGTCGGCTTCCGCGAAGAGTTTGGCGATCTTTGCCGCCCCATCCAGCATGGAGTATTCAGTGTGGACATGAAGGTGAACAAACGACACGTCTTACTCCTTGATCTGTACGGAACGTACGAGGCCTCGAAAGCCATCGACCCCTACGATAGTCCCCTAGTCAGCCTGGATCCACCGATTGCTGGCGTGGCGAGCGGTCCTGTGGGGGTTCGATGAGCCGGCGGTTGCCGTGAGGGCAGACTGGACGTCTGTTGAACGGTGACCGACGGGTCAGCGAGCCGGCACAGGGACGCGCAGTAGCCATGAATCGGGGGATCCAGGCTCAAACATTCTCATCTGAGGGTGGCGTGTCGTGACCAAGAAAAAAATCGGCCATCCGTGTCGCGCTCAACCGTCCTCGTCGGCCTCATCGGTGGGGTCTCGGTGGGCATCCTGACAGACGGACACTGGTGCGGTTTCGGCCTCACTGTCCACCACGGATCCCGGGCCGGCCCCACTGTCCGCCACGGACTCGGGCTCGGTCTCGCTGTCCCCCACGATGATCTCGTTGGGACCTGGTCTGTGCTTCGCCAGCCAGAGGAACAGGACGATTCCAACGACCCCGCCGGCCATGGTCGGCCAGACGTTGATTCTCAGCCCTCCGACGATCTGGACGGGATCGATGCGCAGGAACTCGATCCAGCAGCGACCGATCGCGTAGATGGCGATGTACAAGGCGAAGACCTTGCCGCGTCCCAGCCTGAATCTCCTCTCCAGCCACAACAGGACCAGTGCTCCGAGGATGTCCCAGAGCATTTCGTACAGGAAGGTGGGGTGGAAGGTGGCGTACTGTTCGTACCCGGCGACCCGATGTTCGACGTCGATCTTCAGTGCCCAGGGCAAGGTCGTCGGCAATCCGTACAACTCTTGATTCCACCAGTTGCCCAACCGGCCGATGCCTTGGGCGATGAGGAAGGCGGGCGCGATGGAGTCAGCCAGCCGAAGGAAGGGTATCTTGTAATGCCGGCACAGCAGCCAGCCGGTGATGAAGCCGAAGGTGATCCCGCCCCAGATGCCCAGGCCACCTTCCCAGACGAAGAACATTCGGTACCAGGTGCCCTCGGGCCCGAAATAGCGCGGCCATTCGATGATGATCCAGTAGATCCTGGCTCCGATGATGCCGACGATGACCGACACCAGCGTCATGGTCTCGAACTGATTGGTGTCCCCGCCCCACTTCTTCCAGCGGTGCCGGGCCAGGATGAAGGCCACGACGATTCCGGCCAGGATCGACATGGCATAGCCACGGATGGGGACCGGGCCGAGGTACCACACGCCATGGGCGGGGCTAGGCAGGAACAGGGGCATGATCTTCCTCAGCGAGCAGGGGCGGGTGGACGTCGAAACAGGTCGGCGCCCCGGTGTGACAGGCCGGTCCGACCTGGTCGACAATCAGCAAAACGGTGTCGCAATCGCAGTCGCGCCGCACCTCACAGACGTGTTGCACATGGCCGGAGGTCTCCCCCTTGACCCAATACTGTTGCCGAGATCTCGACCAGTACGTGGCCCGGCGCGTCTCGATGGTGCGCCTGAGGGCCTCCTCGTCCATCCAAGCCACCATCAGGACCTTGCCTGTACGCCGGTCCTGGGCGACAGCAGGCAACAACCCACGGCTGTCGTATGTCATCGGGGATTCCACCATCTCAGGCTATCCCAACTCCCAGCAGGCCATCGGCCAGGTCTGCCATCTGCTGTCTGGCCCCGGGGTGGTCCTCCTCGGCCGCCAGACTCGCCACCGCCCAGGCGTCGATCACTTCGAGGGCCCGATCCGCTCGCAAGTCGTCGCGCAGCAGGTCTCGCACTGCAGCGATGGCCGGGCCGGCGTCGACGCTGGTAACGGCGTGGACGGCCTCGCGCCACAGGTCGAGGCGCCGGGTCGCCTGGGCCAAGAACTCGGGGTGCCACTGCCAGTCGGCGCGATAATGGTGGCCCAACAAGGCCAGACGGATGGCCATCGGGTCGGCGCGCTGGCCGAGCAGATCGGAGACGGTCACCAGGTTGCCCTTCGACTTGCTCATCTTCTCCCCGTCCAGCCACACCATCGAGGAATGGACGAAGGCACGGGCGAAAGGCAGGCCCGTGAAGGCCTGGCCCTGGATGGCGCACATCTCGTGATGGGGGAAGATCAGGTCGGAGCCGCCACCTTGGAGGTCGATGCCGGTTCCGAGAGTCGAGCAGGCGATGGCGGCACATTCGAGGTGCCAGCCGGGACGCCCGGGTCCCAGAACCGACTCCCACCAAGGCTCGTTGTCACGGGCCTGCCGCCACACCAGGGCGTCGAGCGGATGCCTCTTGCCAGGACGATCTGGGTCGCCGCCATGGTCTGCGAAAGATGCCCGCATCTGGTCGCCGTCCAGGTGGGATTCCCGCCCGAAGCCCGGCCTGCCGTCAAAGGAGAAGTACCAATCGGCAGTGTCGTCGCCGATCTGGTAAATCTGGTGGGTGGAGTGCAGCACCGACATCGCATCCTCGATCAGGGGAAGCGACTCGGTCACCGTGAGGAAGGAATCCGGGGCCAGGACCCGCAGAGCCTCCATGTCGGAGGCGAACAAGGCGATTTGGTTGGCTGCCAGGTCCCGCCAGTCCACACCAGTCAGGCCGGCCCGCTCCAGCAGCGGGTCGTCGATGTCGGTGACGTTCTGCGAGTAGCGCACATCCACTCCCAGGTCACGCCAGACCCGGTTCACCAGATCGAAGGTCAGGTACGTGAACGCGTGGCCCAGATGGGTGGCGTCGTACGGAGTGATACCGCAGACGTACATTGTCGCTGGTCGATTCTCGCCGGGTGATGGCCCGACAGGGACCACGGCCTGCACTGCTGTGTCGTACAATCGCAATTCGCCTGGCGCCGTGTCCTGCCTGCCGGGCAGGGCCGGCGACTTCCATGATTGCATGGAGATAAGCGTACTTGACCTAGGAGCGTTTCAGTGTGGATCCACCGATCCCGGTTCAAGGCCCGAATGCACCGATCGCTGGCGTCGCGAGCGACACTGTGGGGGTGCGATGGGTCGGCGGGTGGCGTGAAGGCAGACTGGACGTGAAGTTGAGCGCCGACCGACGAGCCAGCGTGCCTCCAGAGCCAGCGTGCCTCCACAGGGTCGCGCAGCAGCCATGAATCGGTGCATCCGGGTTCCAGGCCCGTGCCAGGGGGAGAGGATGAGGGATCAGAGGAACCTTTGGACGAACATGACCGCGGGTGCGATGCGGCGCATCTTTCCCGACAGTTGCGCCGAAATCATGATCCGGGTCAGGATGTGGGCCACCCTCGGCATGCCGTCAGGCCGGGAGGCGATGTACGGATTGCGGGTCGCGGACTGCCCCAGTGGGGTCAGGGCAGCGAACAAATCATCGGCGAAAGCTAAGAATGACGCCTTGTCGGGCGCCCGGGAGTGAGCCAGACAGTAGGCGGCCACACACAACAGGTGAAAGTCGACGATCGGGTCAGACACTCCCAGGTCCTCACGCATGGACACCAGCCGTTTCACGAGGCCGACGAACCCTTCGTAGCTTCGCGGGGTCAGCGTCACGTGCATGGTCTGGCTGACGGACTGCGGGTTGATGACCCAGTTGTAGCCTCCGGAGGCGACGAATCCGACACGCGGGCCGGCTGCCAGGTTTTCGAGAAAGGTGAACCCGGTGTCCTCGCCGAATTGGGTGTCGGAGAAGTCCACGTCGTTGTCGATGACGAAGGTGGTCCTGTGCAGCTTCCCCCACACCCCGGTGTTCATCCATCGTGCGTACGCCCCGCCGCGCGGGAAAGGCCCGATCTTCTCGACACCTTTGCCCGTCAGCGTCCTGTGGACGTAGCCGGCGACCACGACATCGCACTCGTCCAGATCATGATGGTTCAACATCGATTCCAAAAAGGTGTCGTCGAAGTAGTCGTCCTGGTCGAGGAAAGTCAGCCACTCGGTCTGAGTTCTGCGTATCGCGTCATTGCGGGTACGGGCCACGCCGTGGTTCTCCTGGTCGATGACCACGATGTTGTCGGGGTAGCGCTCCTGGTAGTCACGCAGGATGTCGAGGGTGTCATCAGTTGAACCATCGTTGATTGCCATCAGTACCCACGTGGGGCGGCTGACTGTCTGCGCGAGGACTGACCCGATCGCACGATCGAGAAAACGGGCGCCGTTGTACGCGGGCAAGATGATCGTCACACGTGGCTGCTGCGTGGGGGTGCCCGCACTCAGGGACAGCCCAGCCTGGGCGCTCTCAGAAAAATAAGACATGATAAATCAGCAGCCTTCCCACAGACAGACGTGACATTTTCCACTATAGAACACCTGGAATCCGCATTGTGACCAGGCTGACATGTCACTACTTGTCATTCAGGCACACCCGTGACGCCACCCGCGAAACTTTCCCACGGATTCGTCGGTCATGTCCCGATCAATCACGCTTCCTGGGGTGGGAAGTCCGGGTGACGAGCCTGGGACTCTGCTCCGGTTTGCTCCTGCCAGGCGTCTCCGCCCCGGGTCCGGATGAGATCACAGAAACCGGCATCGGCAATCAGGTGGTGGGGCGCGGCATAGGTCACCGTGGCGGTGGCGATGTCCCCGGGCCGCGGTCTCACCCCATCGGGCACGGCCACATGGACCAAGCGGTTGTCCCTCGCACGTCCTGAGACACGCTGCGTGCGGTCGTCTTTGCGGCCCTCCCCCGTTGCGAACATGACCTCGACCTGACTCCCGACCAGTTTCTTGTTCTCTTCCCAGGCGATCTCATCGATCACCTCGATCAGCCGCTCGTAGCGTTCCTGGACCACCTCGTGAGGGACTTGGCCCTCCATCGTCGCAGCCGGAGTCCCAGGCCTGATGGAATACTGGAAGGTGAACGCGGCAGCGAACCGGGCCTGCCGCACCAGATCCAGGGTCGCCTGGAAATCTTGTTCGGTCTCGGTGGGGAAGCCGACGATGATGTCCGTCGTCACGGCGGCTGTGGGGATGCGGGTCCTGACCGAATCCAGGATCGACAAAAACCTGTCGCGCCGATAGGCCCGGCGCATCTTCCTCAAGATCTCGTCCGACCCCGATTGCGCGGGCATGTGCAGGCTCGGCATCACCGTCTTGGTCTCGGTCATCGCCGCGATCACCGCATCGGTGAAATAGGCAGGATGGGGAGATGCGAAGCGCAACCTCCTCAACCCCTCGACTTCGCCGCAGGACCGCAGGAGGGAGGCGAACGCGTCCTGGCCCGGGAACTGGGCGCCATAGGTGTTCACGTTTTGCCCGAGCAGGGTCACCTCCTGGACTCCCTGGTCGACCAGCATCTTCACCTCGGTCAAGATGTCGTCCACGTTGCGGTCCATCTCCCGTCCCCTCACCGAAGGAACAATGCAGAAGGTGCATGTGTTGTTGCATCCCACAGAGATGGTGACCCAGCCGGAGTACGCCGACTCCCGGCGACTGGGCAGTGTCGAGGGGAAGGTGATCAGAGACTCCGCGATGTCGATCTGGGCCATGTGTTCGGCCCGGGCCCGGGCCAGCAGAGCAGGCAGGTGAGCGATGGTGTGGGTGCCGAAGACCACATCGACCCAGGGGGCGCGGGACATCACGATGTCTTTGTCCTTCTGGGCCATGCACCCGCCCACAGCGATCTGCATCCCGGGGTTGGCCTGCTTGACCTGCGCCAGATGGCCCAGGTTGCCGTACAACCGGTTGTCGGCGTTCTGTCTGACCGCACAGGTGTTGAAGACGACCACATCAGGGTCAGCCTTGTCGCCGACGGGCACATACCCAGCCTGGTCCAAAAGCCCCGCGATCCGTTCGGAATCGTGGACGTTCATCTGGCAGCCATAGGTGATGACCTGGTAGGTCCGCGTCTCATTCATCATCAGCGATGTTACCAAGCCGGGCAGGGGGTGTGGCCCCCAGGGTCTCGTCCACCACCTGGAAGACCGCGGCGCGGACCACCCCTGGAGCGAAACCTCGCCGTTCCAGTTGAGATGACAGCCGCCTGATCAGCGTGTTCTGGTCGTGGCCGCGCATGGAGGCGACACGTCTGCGTGCCAGAGCCAGGGCCAGGTCCGCTTCCGATTCTTCGGCGTCATCCAGGGCTTCGGCGATCAAGTCGGCGGCGATCCCCTTCGCTGTCAGTTCGTGCCGCAGCCGGGCTAAAGACAACGACTTGGATCCGCGCCGCGTGGACACCCATTGCTTCGCAAAACCGCGGTCGTCCAGCAGACTCACCTGCGTGAATCGTTCGATGACTTGGTCAGCCACCGGATCGATGACATGGCGGCGTCGCATCTCCTGCGACACCTCCCACGAACTACGAGGCCGCGTGGACATGTAGCGTAGCGCGATCTTCTTGGCCTGGCCCAGATCAGAAATCTCGTCGGAGAAGGCTGGCTGTGCGAGCTTTTGGTCAGAGTGCCACTGTTCCTCGACGGACGCGATGGTCGCTCTCAACTGCGCGATCGTCGCCAGACGATCGTGATTGTCCCCCTCATCCATGGGTCTGGACTCTCCTGTCAGAACTCCACTTCACCGGTCACGGGGTCGACTCCCTCGGGGACGGTTTGACCTATCCCGTAGGCGGCAAGGAGTTTGCCCTCGATCTCGGTGGCGATCTCGGCGTGGGACTTCAGGAAGCCACGGGCGTTCTCCTTGCCCTGGCCGAGTTGTTCTCCCTCATAGGTGAACCACGAGCCGGCTTTGCGGATGAGGCCCTGCTCGACACCGAGATCGATCAGACCACCTTCGCGGGAAATCCCCTCGCCGTACAATATGTCGAACTCTGCTTGTTTGAAGGGAGGAGCGACCTTGTTCTTGACAACCTTGACCCGGGTTCGGTTGCCGACGTTCTCGGCACCGTCTTTCAATCCCTCGATCCGGCGTACGTCGAGCCGGATCGAGGAGTAGAACTTCAGCGCCCTGCCACCGGTGGTCGTCTCGGGTGAGCCGAACATGACCCCGATCTTCTCCCGCAACTGGTTGATGAAGATAGCGGTGGTCTTGGCTGTCGCCAGAGCGCCGGTCATCTTGCGCAGGGCCTGGCTCATCAGGCGGGCCTGCAGGCCGACATGAGAATCGCCCATCTCGCCCTCGATCTCGGCCCGCGGGGTGAGAGCGGCCACCGAGTCGATCACCACCAGGGTCAGCGCTCCCGAGCGGACCAAGGTGTCGGCGATCTCCAGGGCCTGTTCACCGTTGTCCGGCTGGCTGACCAGCAACTCGTCGGTGTTCACACCGAGCTTGTGGGCGTAGTCGGGGTCAAGGGCGTGTTCGGCGTCGATGAAGGCACAAATCCCCCCGTCGCTCTGGGCGGAGGCGATGGCATGAAGGGCCAAGGTTGTCTTGCCCGAGGACTCCGGCCCGAAGATCTCGACGACACGACCCCGGGGAAGGCCCCCGATTCCCAGAGCGATATCCAAAGCGATGGACCCGGTTGGGATGACTTCGATGGGTTGATGGGTTCTCTCCCCCAGTTTCATCACCGAACCCTTGCCGTGTTGCTTCTCGATTTGGGCAAGGGCTGCCTCAAGGGCTTTCTGACGATCTGTGGCTGCCATGTCGTGCCTTTCTGTAGTCTTCCGTGGGCGACTATCACACCATAAAGCTGAGGTCGGACATTTTGTGCCGGACCAACGAACTGGTGAGACACTGGCCTCCCCCAGACTCTACCGAACAAATGTTCGAATTGACGAACTGTGAACGGCGTGTCGTCACCGTAAAGACTCCGGCAGTTCCAGATAGGCCCACACGGCCCTCCAGATCGTTTTGAAGTCGAGCCCGGCGGTGATCGCCTCGTTCACACAACGTCCGCCCAGATCGGACATCACTACAAGATCAGCCCAAGCACGGGCATAACCCGGCCCGAGCACTTCCTCCAGACGGGTCCACAGTTCGGCTTCACGCATGTGCGGGGATTTCGCAGATATCAGGCGGCCAGGCGGGCGCCGAGAGACACGACGGCGTCTGATTCATAGGCCAGCATCCGCTCCGCGACTTCCAGCATCAATTCCCCCGAGGTGACCGACAAAGCGTCAGCGATCCCGGCGAGGACCTCCGACGACGCTTCCTTCTGCCCCCGTTCGATCTCGGACAGATATCCCAGGCTGATCTGCCCGTCAGCCGAGACGTCGCGCAGGGTACGGTGAGCGCGCATTCTCAGGTCGCGGATGGTTTCCCCCATGGCCTGGCGCAACAGGATCGTACGGCTGGCATTCATAGCTCTATTCTACAGTGCCGACAACAGATCCACGGGATCATCCACCGATCTCGCGCGGGTCGACACTGAAGAATCTGGGGGCCCATCAGCGGCCCCCATGGCCTCGCACAACAGGTCGATTGCCGCGTCGACGACCCGTGTGCGTACCTGAGTTCGCTGGCCAGATTCGGCAAGTAACCGGGCTGTCAGCGTCCCTGGTCCGGCCACGGCCAACCACACCGTCCCAGCAGGAACCCCGTTAGACGCTCCAGGACCGGCCACTCCCGTCACGCCGATCCCCCAGTCGGCCCCGCAGTGTTGCCGCGCGCCCTGAGCCATCGCGATCGCCACGGGTTCCGACACGACACCAGAGCGGGCGATTAGCCCCGGATCCACCCCGGCCAAGCTTGTTTTCAGATCGGTGGCGTAGGTGATCAAGCCTCCTCGTACCACGTCAGAGGACCCAGGCACTGAGGTCAGAGCCCCACAGATGAGTCCCCCTGTGATCGACTCACAGGTCGCCACGCTCGCACGCCGGCTGGCCAGGGCTGCGATGGCCTCAGCGGGAGTCACCGTCACCTGACCCGTCCTGAACGACGTCGCCAGCCTGGCCCTGTTGGGCCATCCAGGCTTGGCGAAGCTTCCATGCGCCGACACAGTAGTTCACCCCAGAGACCACCGTCAGCACCAAGGCGACTCCCATGGCCACGATGGCCACCCAGTTCAGGACGACGCATATCCAGGACCATGCGGCGGGCGTCGAGGGATTGGCCACATAGGCCCAGAAGGGAGCCAGCATGCCCACCAGGGCGATGGTCTGCGTCAGCGTCTTCATCTTCCCCAGGCGGTCAGCAGCCTGAACCCCGTACTTGACGATCATGAAGCGCATGATGGTGATGCCCCATTCGCGGATGAGGATGATGATGGTCACCCACCACCACAGTTGTCCGAGAATCGACAGACCGATCATGGCCATGCCGGTGATGGCCTTGTCGGCGATGGGGTCCCACAGCTTGCCGAAGTTGGTGACCAGGTCGTACTTGCGGGCGATCTTGCCATCGGCCAGATCGGTCAGCAGGGCTAGGACGAACACCCCGGTTGTCACCCAGCGCCAGGTGATGTCATGGGGATGCGACAGCAGCATCCACGCGAACAGCGGCACCATGATCAGGCGCAGTGTGGTCAGGGCGTTCGGCACGTTGACCACAGGAACAACCTTCTCAGGCTCAGTCATTGGTGTTCTCCATCACAGTCAACCACGGGTGTGAATGCGTCACGTCCAGGGCCTGGGCCCTTCCCCATGGCCCGCGCTGCGTACCCCGGAGTGGCCCCTCACAGGTCAATGTACCAGTCGACCCCATGGCTGTCGACCACTTCTCCTGTCACAATTTCTCCGGGACACAACCGCTGGACGGGCACGTTTTCCCCGCGTACGTAGGTGATCCCGTCCTCAGGACCCTGCTGGCCGGCCCGGCCCGCAGACACACCGTTCCCGGTCGATTCGATCATCACCGAGACCGTGTCCCCGATCCTGTCGTGAGCTTTCATCGCTGTGACGGTGTCGGCGAATTCGGACACGTCCCGGGCACGGGAACGAATCTCTTGCTCGTCCAGATGGCCGTCTAGTCCAGCCGCGCGTGTGCCTTCTTCATCGGAGTACGGGAAAACTCCCACGGCGTCCAAGCCGGCTTCGCCCAGGAACTGGACAAGGGTGTCCACGTCGTCTGGGGTCTCGCCAGGAAAGCCGACAATCACATTGCTGCGGATTCCGGCGCCAGGCACGGCGAGGCGGATCCGGCCCAGCAGGTCCAGGAAAGACTGAGCGTCCCCATAACGGCGCATCCGCTTCAGAACGGGCGCGGAGGCGTGCTGGAAGGGCAGATCGAAGTACGGGACCACCTTGGGCGTGGCCGCGATAGCGTCGATCAGGGGCTGGCGTACTTCCGCTGGTTGCAGGTAGCTGAGGCGAATGCGCTCGATTCCTGCCACGCCGGCGAGGTCGCCCAGCAAGGCTTCCAGGGCCCCTCGGGACAGGTCTTTGCCGTACGAGGTCGTGTTCTCGCTGACGAGGAAAGCCTCCTTGACGCCCTGGGTGGCCAACCAGGCTGCCTCGGCGAGGATGTCGCCAGCAGGCCTGGACTGGAAAGCACCGCGAAAAACCGGTATGGCGCAGAAAGCGCAGGTACGGTCACAGCCTGACGCGATCTTCAGGGGAGCCATGGGTCCTGCGGCCAACCGGTGGCGCTGGGAGGGAATCCAGGCGGGGGTTGCGGGACCGTCCCCCGGTCGCGCGACTGGGGTCATGGGCAAGAGGCGGCGTCTGTCCACTGGCGGCTTGGCGGGTGGGTGGACACCGGCCAATACCTGGCGTACGGTGGCGGCGATGTCTGGGTAGCCGTCGAAGCCGATGACAGCATCGGCCTCGGGCAGACTAGACGCCAGCTGGTCCCCGTACCGGTCCGCCAGACATCCGGCAGCGATGACGACTGGCTGGCTGCCGTCAGCGCGCCCACCCGCGGCTGAGAGTATCTCGTCGATGGACTCCGCTTTCGCGGCCTCGATGAAACCACAAGTGTTGACCACCACCACTTCAGCCTGGTCCGGCTGGTCGATCAGGTCGAATCCAGCAGTGGCAAACTGGGCCGCCAACTCCTCCGAATCGACCTCATTGCGCGCGCAGCCCAACGACACGATGCTCAGGGTAACCACCCGGATCAATCCCCTTGGAGACTGATCAGGACCTCATCCAGATCGTTGGGTTTGACCAGGACTTCACGCGGCTTGGAACCCTCCGAAGGGCCGACGACGCCGCGGGTCTCCAGGATGTCCATCAGCCGTCCGGCCTTGGCGAATCCGACCCTGAGCTTGCGCTGGAGCATCGATGTCGAGCCCAGTTGTAGGTTGATGACCAGGCGTGCGGCTTCGAGCACCAGATCCAGGTCGTCGCCAATGTCGTCACTGACCGTGCGCTGGGCGGTGGCCGTGGCGGTCACATCCTCGCGGTATTGCGGCTGGACTTGGGACGACACCTGGGCGACAACGGCCTTGATCTCTTCCTCACTGACCCAGGCCCCCTGGATCCTGGCCGGTTTGGAGGCACCCATGGGCAGAAAGAGGCCATCGCCTTGGCCGACCAGTTTCTCTGCGCCGGGCTGGTCGAGGATGACCCGGGAATCGGTCATCGAACTGGTCGCGAAGGACAACCGTGAAGGCACGTTGGCCTTAATCAGCCCCGTGACCACATCGGTGGACGGACGCTGGGTGGCCAGCACCAGATGGATTCCGGCGGCCCGGGCCAGCTGGGTGATCCTGACGATGGAATCCTCGACGTCCTTGGGAGAGACCATCATCAGGTCGGCCAGTTCGTCGACCACGATCAGCAGATAGGGGTACGGGGTCACCTCACGCTCGCTGCCCGGAGGAGCATGGACCTCGCCGGCCCGTACTGCTGTGTTGAAATCGTTGATGTGGCGGAAACCGAAGGCTGCCAGATCGTCGTAGCGCATCTCCATTTCCCGCACCACCCACTGCAGGGCGTCAGCCGCCTTCTTCGGGCTGGTGATGATCGGGGTGACCAGGTGCGGGATGCCCTCGTAGTGGTTCAACTCCACCCTCTTGGGGTCCACCAGCATCATGCGGACCTCGTCGGGAGTCGCCCGCATCAAGATGGAGGTGATCATCGAGTTGATGAAACTCGACTTGCCAGAACCAGTGGCCCCGGCCACCAAGAGGTGCGGCATCCGGGACAGGTTGGCGATGACGTACCCGCCCTCGACATCCTTGCCGAGTCCCACCGTCAGCGGATGGGTGTCGCGGCGGGCCACCGGGGAGCGCAGCACGTCGCCCAACGAGACGATCTCCTTGTCGCGGTTGGGGATTTCGATCCCGATGGCGGACTTGCCGGGAATCGGAGACAGGATGCGTACTTCCGAAGACGCCACGGCGTAGGCGATGTTGCGGGCCAGGGCTGTGACCTTTTCCACCTTGACCCCGGTGCCCAATTCCACCTCGTAGCGGGTGACGGTCGGGCCCCGGGTGTAGCCGGTCACGACGGCGTCGATCTCGAACTCTTTCAAGACATCCTGCAGAGCGGTGACGATGGCGTCCGAGGCCTGAGAGCGAGTACGCGGCACACTGCCGGCCTTCAGCAAACCCGGTTCGGGAAGGTGATAGACCACCCCCTGGGACAAAACGGGGTCGGAGCGCAGGGGTCCGGTGTGTTCCTGCTGAGGCGCAGGCGGTGTCCTCTTGCGTCCAGGGCGAACCACCTGCGTGGGGGCTTCCTGGTCGAGGTCGTCGGTCCATTCAGGGCCGGTGGTGATCTGGAGTTCATCCGGGTCGATGGCATCGGTGCGGGCATCGGGGTCGGTCTCTTCGGGACCGGGGCGCACCTTGACGATCAGGCCCTGGACGAAATCCACGCAATCGGTGACGACCTGCGACAAAGGTTTGCCGACGATGACGAGGATTCCGAAGACAGTCAGGATCACGAGCAGGGGTACCGCCACCCACACCGACAAGGGGTCGGCCAGGATGGAGGAGATGATGAAGCCCACGATTCCCCCGGCTCCCCGCACGGCGGTCATGTTCGCCGGGCGCGGCAATCCGGCGGCGATGTGGACCAGACCCAGCACACCCAGACCAACGGCGATCCACCCGAGCAACAGGCGAGCCGCAGCCGACTTGCGGCGATTGCGCAGGACCACCACACAACTGGCCAGCATGACCAGCGGGATGGCGTAGGCGCCCAGTCCGAAGATTGTTGTGATCAGGTAGCGGATGCCATGCCCGACCCATCCGGGAAGGCTGAACCAGAAGGCGGCCGCGAAAATGACGGTCAGGGCCAGCAGGAGCAAGCCGATACCGTCCCGGCGTACGGCTGGATCGATGTCACGGGCACTGTGGCCGATATGCCTGACGAGCTTGCCGAGACCCCGGGCAGCGGCGTTCCACACCTTGGTGATGCCACGCCCAATTACCGGCAGGACGCCGTCGGACGAACCTGAGGAACTGGGCTTCCCACGGGTGGAAGCACGGCCACGGGGAGACTTGGAGGATGGACGACTGGCCATGAGCGCGAGACTACGCCATAGGTACGACACCACGCCGACTCCCACGCCGGGGGGCGGGCACCTAGAAGTGGGTCCACCCCTGGGCGCCGAGCCACTCCACCCCGTCGATCAGGATGGCTGGATCGCGGCCCTTGAGGTCCTGCACCCGTCCGATCACGGTCCACGTTTGTGGGACCTGGCCGAAGGGGAAGGTGGCGACAAGGGCGTGGTCCTCACCACCGGCCAACAGAAAGTCGAGGGGGTTCCGGCCCGTGGCATGGGCGACGGCTTCCATTGGTTCGGCGATGGGCAGACACCCCGAATCCAGGTCGATCACCACGGCGGACGCATGGGCGATGTGGCCCAGGTCCGCCACCAGCCCGTCTGACACGTCAGTGAGGGAAGTCGCGCCATGACGTCCGGCCTCCGCACCTGCGCCGTAGGGCACTTGCGGGCGCTGGTAAGCCGACACGACAGCTCTCGGGGAGCGGAAACCGCGCGACAAGACTGCTAGCCCGGCGGCCGCCCAGCCGAGACGGCCCTTGTAGGCCACGGCATCTCCGGGCTTGGCTGAGTCGCGCTTGATCACCGGCTTGCCACGGGTCTCGCCCAGAGCGGTCACGGCCACCGTGATGCAGACACCCGACGACAGATCCCCGCCGACCAGGCACACGTGGGCCAGGTCACATTCGTCGCGTACTCCCTGCATGAACTTGTCCAACCACGCCGTTTCGGTCTCTTTCGGGGCTGACAAGGCGATCAGCACAGCTGTGGGCACGGCGCCCATGGCTTCGATGTCCGCGACGGCGCCAGCGACACAGCGGTGACCGACATCCGTCGGCGACGCCCAATCGTTGCGGAAATGGACGTTTTCGTTCATCACGTCAGTGGACACCACCAGCGCGGTGTCCACGCTCATCACCGCAGCATCGTCACCGGGTCCGAGGCTGACCTGCGGGCCTTTGACCAGGTTGGTCGTGATCCTGTCGACCAGAGCAAACTCTCCGACATCGCTGAGGGTCCCATTCATGACACTCAGCGTAACGCCAATAGCGGACAACCACGCGCCGAAACGCTGGCGGGAAAACAAAGGAATACGCCGCAGACCAATCCCTGCCAGGAGCAGACTCTGAAACGATATCCCTTATCAGGAAGCAGTTTTCACAGGGATAGTTGTCGGCTTGAACCCCGGACGGCGTGCCTCGAAGGCTGCGATCTCGTCGGAGTGCTGCAAGGTCATGGAGATGTCGTCCAAACCGTTGAGGAGACGGTAACGGGTGTAGTCGTCCACCTCGAACGGATAGGTCGCGTCACCCGCGGTGATCGTCTTGGCGTTGAGATCCACCGTCAACTCCAGCCCAGGTTCGGCCTCCAGGCGCGTCCACAGGTTGGCCACCGTGGCTTCCGGCACGACCGCGGTCAGCAAGCCGGTCTTACCGGAGTTGCCCGCGAAAATATCGCCGAATCGGGGGGCGATCACGACCTTGAACCCGAAGTCCATCAGCGCCCAGACAGCGTGTTCGCGCGACGAGCCGATGCCGAAGTCGGGGCCGGCCACCAGGATCGACCCATGGGTGTAGGGCTCGCGGTTCAAGATGAAGTCCGGATCCGCCCGCCAGGCAGAGAACAGCCCGTCCTCGAAGCCAGTACGGGTGATGCGCTTCAGATACACCGCCGGGATGATCTGGTCAGTGTCCACATTGGAACGGCGCAGCGGCACTGCGATCCCTGTGTACGTCGAAAACTTGTCCATGATGATCCTCCTCACAACCACGACGGGTCTGTCAGACGCCCGGTGACCGCAGTGGCGGCCGCGACCGCAGGGGAAACCAGGTGGGTACGGCCCCCCTTGCCCTGACGGCCTTCGAAGTTCCGGTTCGAGGTCGAAGCCGACCGCTCCCCGGGCGCCAGGGAATCCGGATTCATGCCCAGGCACATCGAACATCCGGCCTCACGCCATTCAGCGCCTGCCTGCGAAAACACCTGGTCAAGGCCCTCTTCGTGGGCCTGACGACGTACTCGGGCCGATCCTGGAACGACGAGCACCCGCACCCCGTCGGCAACTGTGCGCCCCTTGAGCACACTGGCCGCCAGGCGCAGATCCTCGATCCGGCCATTGGTGCACGATCCGATGAAGACCGTGTTCACTGCGATGTCGCGCATCCTCGTACCCGGTTCCAAACCCATGTACTCCAAGGCGCGCCGGGCGCCCTCCCGGGCCTGGGCGTCGGGGAAGTCGTCCAACCCGGGCACCGCATCGCCGATCCCGACCCCCTGTCCCGGATTGGTGCCCCAGGTCACAAAGGGAGTCAGTCGCGTGGCGTCGATGACAACCTCGCGGTCGAAGACGGCGCCAGGGTCGGTCTTCAGAGTCGACCAGTACGCCACGGCCTGCTCCCACGCCTCGCCCTGCGGTGCATGCGGGGTCTTCTTCAGATAGTCAAGCGTCGTCTGGTCGGGCGCCACCATTCCAGCGCGGGCTCCCCACTCGATGCTCATATTGCACAGTGTCATCCGGGCGTCCATGGACAACGCCTCGATGGCGTCGCCGCGATACTCGGCGATGTACCCGGTTCCGGCGCCCGTCCCAACTTGAGCGATGTGGGCCAAGATGAGGTCCTTGGCCGTGACCGACTCGGGTAGCTTGCCCGTCACCGTCACCGCCATGGTCTTGGGCTTGGCCTGAGGAAGAGTCTGGGTGGCCAGGACATGTTCGACCTCGGAGGTGCCGATGCCGAAGGCCAGAGCCCCGAACGCGCCATGGGTGGAGGTGTGCGAATCTCCGCACACGATCGTCATGCCGGGCTGGGTCAGGCCCAGTTGGGGCCCGATGATGTGGACGACGCCCTGATCCGGGTCTCCCAGGGAATGCAGGCGCAACCCGAATTCAGCCGCGTTCTTCCTGAGAGTGTCCACTTGGAGACGGGACACTTCGTCGGCGATGGGCTTGGTGATGTCGGTCGTCGGTGTGTTGTGATCCTCCGTGGCGATCGTGAGATCCGGGCGCCTGACCTTCCTGCCCGCCATGCGCAGGCCGTCGAAAGCCTGGGGGCTGGTCACCTCATGGCACAACTGCAAATCGATGTACAAAAGGTCCGGCTGACCACCCGAACCTTCCTTGACCACATGGTCGTCCCATACCTTCTGGCTCAGTGTTCTGGGCATGGCGCTCCTTTCGTTGAGTTCCAATATGCCACTAGACTTCTCATATACCAAGACGCTAGTATCAACATATGGACGTCTCATCAGGTGTTGGTGTGCTGGACAAAGCCGCCTCCGTACTCACCGCCCTCGAGTCGGGGCCGATGACCCTTGCCGGTCTGGTGTCCGTCACAGGACTCGCGCGCCCGACCGCCCACCGTCTGGCAGTCGCCCTCGAATACCATCGCCTGGTCGGCAGGGACCTCAACGGCCGCTTCGTCCTCGGTCCCCGTCTGACCGAACTGGCCCAATCCGCCGGCGAAGACCGGCTGCTCGCCACCGCTGGTCCTATTCTGGCACGGCTGCGTGACATCACGGGAGAATCCACCCAGCTCTTCCGCCGTCAGGGCGACATCCGGATTTGCGTGGTGGCCTCCGAGCGACCCTCGGGGTTGCGGGACACCGTGCCCGTCGGGGCCCAGTTCACCATGAAGGCCGGGTCTGCCGCCCACATCCTCTTGGCCTGGGAGGAGCCGGACCGCATTCAGCGCGGCCTCGTCCAGGCCCACTTCACCGCGGAAACTTTGGCCACAGTACGCCACCGCGGCTGGGCGCAATCCGTCGGCGAGCGCGAAGCGGGCGTGGCCTCGGTGTCGGCTCCGGTACGCTCTCCCTCCTCCAAGATCATCGCCGCCGTGTCGGTCTCCGGCCCGATCGAACGGCTGACCCGTTCTCCCGGGCGTCTCCACGCCCCCGCAGTCGTGGCAGCCGCGGAGAAACTGTCGTCAGTCCTGCGCCGTACTGGTCGGGAATAACTTTTTTGCCCCCCCCGCACCGCATCATGACAACCGATCCGGCCATCGGGAGATCCAACCACCTGCTTGATCCCGCTATCGATGCCCACCGTCGACAGATCCGCGAACGTGCTAGGTTGTCCATATGAGTCTTGAGAAGGTTTTCTTCGGCTTCTTCGTCCTGTTGGCGGCAACGCTGAACTTTGGTTTTTGGCTGGGTGACATCGGCGACCCGGCCGTCCACTCGTCCGTCGAACTGTACGCCGCCATCGTGGTCAGCCTGGTCGCGACGGTACTCAAGCTGGGTGACCGCACGCAGATGGGCGCCATCCACCTCGCCACTTCGCTGGTGGCCGACCTGCAACTGATCGCCGCCGCGGTCATCTACACCATCGCCCAGGTCGGCACGCACCCGATGTCCCGCGAGGTCATCTCCACCGTGGTCTCCCTGTCCGGCGGCGCCCTG
>Ga0123354_10005047_pt1 | contig 19026 bp, 8 predicted proteins | sample TergutLab28metaG_2_FD_97872 | JGI IMG/M metagenome (GOLD analysis project Ga0123354, IMG submission 97872) | Labiotermes labralis P4 segment gut microbial communities from Petit-Saut dam, French Guiana - Lab288 P4 | ecosystem: Host-associated > Arthropoda: Insects > Digestive system > Gut ...
GTATTTATAAGTTAAGTGTACATGTACATATAATCTCTACAAACATAAGATGATACCATACATCCTACTATATTAACCTAGAATAGCAAAAATAGCAGAACCCATGTACCCACACCACCCATCATACATAACACATGCCAGATCTCGTACCCACTTCACCTCTTACCTCCCTGCTGTATACAACAAATAAAAGTCGAGTATAGCTGCTTACTAAGTTTTTTTTTCATTTCTCAACCTGAAGGTGGCCAATGAAAAGTGCCGAAACATGTAGTTGTTATTTATGTAATAAATTATATACATATATCTACCATCATATAGTTGTGTTAGACAAGTATATACACTCCAATCTAATTGTTACATGTGGCCCGATGGACTGGCGTGAAGCTAACAGTCGCTTTTCGCAGCTTAGCAAACGCGCCTCAAAACTGTGCTTGTACTCGTATATCTATAGTTCACCCACATGACGTTATCAGCAACCAGAATATGCTCATCAGAGGATCAGTGAATTATGGACTGGACACTATGTGTGACATGAAGCGATCGCGACTTAATTTGAGGTAATGTTCTGGATTTTTTCTGGATGCACGGATGTAAATCACGAAAAAAAAATCAGCCAGGATAATCAGTGTCTCCGTCCATATCGAACCGAGCACTACCTTTCACTGCTTGAGCTAAATGATTCCGTGAGCACTACAGAAAGTTACTGACCGAGGACACAGACCATGTTCCGCACACTGAGTTTCGCAATACGTGTGCAAGGATTTCGAAATTGTGACGACATAATATATTCTACTTATTGCCATTGACGCAAATGTAACGCCTTATGCAGCTGTTACATCCAGGCTCCTTGTGCTTGGGTTCCGACGTTCCAAGCAACGCCATCCACCAGAGCCCTGGGTTTGAGTGGCTCGAAACAGGTCGGGGTATACTTCAAGACAGATTCGACTTGGCGCATGGCATTTTGGGTATTTCAAGTCCCTGAAGGAGCAATCTGTGCACTGACAGCAAAACTCACTGTACCACGACTACGGTAGACGCACATTTACAGTGGTTGTACGTAGCTGCAGAAGCAGGCAACCGCACTCAGTCTTCTTTGAGCATTTGAGGGTTACTAGCTGGTCATGAAATCTCCAGAAGTGTCATCTTCAGTCTGACAAAGAATTCAACCTCATCGTCACCCGTCTCAATTTCACAACATGACACTCTTTTTTAAATATTATCATCCATTCTAGGACTTCGAAGTTGTAGATCTGTTTTCCTTTAGGGTTTCAAATAAAAATTCGCATTTTTGCGTTAGTGGGAACGTAAAATTGACATAACAAAAATATTTCAGACGCATCATGGGCTTATAAACATAAAAACCAGTCTTCGCACAAATGAAATGTGAATACGTGAACCTGGTTCTGGTCCAGGATAAGACGCCTTTATGAACAGCGATTTTCGATAAACGCAGGGAATTTTCTTGACCACTGCACCACGGACTTGATTTCTTTATGTTCCTTAACGACTTAACGCACTTTGATACTTCGCAAAATTGCGAAGAGCTTCGTCATGTCTGTCTGTCCGTCCCTCCGCCCGCATAGAACAAGTCGGCTCTCTCTGGACAGATTCTCATATAATTTGATATTTTAGTATTTTTCGAAAACCTTTACATAAAATTCAAGATTCATTAAAACATGACAAAGAAGAACGGGTACTTTACATCAAAACTTATGTACATTTCCCATGGTATCTCGCTGAATTCTGCTTAGAATGAGAAATATTTCAGACAAAAGTTGTAGAGAAAATCAAAACAAACATTTTATGTTGAAAAACTTTTTTTCCCCGGAAATCGCGCCATTAATGAGATAGTGTGGACAAAAATTGTAAAGCCAGACAGATCACAGATGACAATATGACGCATGCGCTTTGCATGCTAGATATTTAAAACTACAGACACACACTCAGAATACGTAATATTTATTGAATTTCCATTGCAACAATGGTTGCACGAACACGCCTTAATGTTACGTTATACTACATTGCTTGTCTTGTTTAATATGTCATTCAGCCTTGCAAACGACTTTCTTTGTTTTTTGAGATGTTTGTTGATTCACTTCCGTAGTCAGTCTCTAAGTACAGTTATTTACCAGCAATGTATTCTGGGAAATGACCCCGTGCAGAGTTGGCAGACAGATACCAACGTTTCGAAAGAACCTACTGCCTCCGACAAAACGGCAGTCTTCATATCCACCGGCGTGAGAGCCTCGGATCTCGCTTAAGGCCTTTATTGGCTTGTTACAAATCTGCGTCACGGGATGCATGTTTAAGCCGCTAAATGACGATAATGCTGACCGATTTTTCGCCATTCGCATCAAATTTAGATCGAATGAAGCATCAGAAATAGCGCAATGGAAAAGAACAAGTGGCAGCTGCATCGCGTAACCTGTGGCCATACCACGTCCACCTACACCACAAGCATTCAAACAATGATTCTCTACAAGGGGTCGACGAATTGAGTAGATTCTGGTCAGGACATAAATGTTTGTGCTTTAGGTTTTCCTGAGTGTTATGTTTATTGTCTTTACTCCTAGGAAAAATATTCTTTTTGTAATAAAATCTTCATGCTATATGCGTCAAAGATCAAGCCAGAAAACGAAATGTTCTAGTATCACAACTTTACGTGACCGCCATCTGGACAAAACAAACCAAATTTTCTTAATGAAAAGGAATTATTAGTGGCCAGCACTTTTAGACCTAGGAAAGAGAAAAACACGAAGACACAAATTAAAATGGATAGACGAGACAGGCAAGTGTTACAAATTGGAGGATAGAATTTAAGAACAGAGACGGATGGCGGAGAATCCTAAAAGAGGCCAAGGCCCACTCAGGGCTGTAGCGCCAGTGACCTCGACGATGAGGAACACAATGATGGTGATGATGATGATGATGATGGTGAACAATTTTAGACCGGATATTTGGCAAATGAATCCGTCTAAATGGCAAAATATGGACCTACTTGTAGGCCTGTTACATTCATATATGTCAATTTTCTCATTAAATATTTCGAGACACTTGAGAGCGTAGTCGACAGAGTCAAAAGGCCAGACCCGCTCAACCTTTTCTGTCGTACGGGCAACTTCGACAAGATGTGGTTTGCATGAAGACAGCCTGAAATTCAGTACACAGAATAAAGAAAGAATAAGCACACATATAGGTAGGTTTTCACCCTTCTTATAGGCCACGCAGGCCCTCAGGGTGAGTAGAGGTTTAGCTCTACACTTTTCTAGGACCTTCGGCACTAGATGGGGGTGGGTGTCAGGACCACGCCCTAGCCACCTCTACCCCGGGAAAGACCCGGTACCCATTGTACAGGTGGCTGGGTGGGCTCCAGGGCCGGTCTGGACGGGCGGAAAATATCGTCCCCACCGGGATTTGATCCTGGACCGTCCAGCCCGTAATCAGTAGATAAGCACACATATTACACCAATATGTAATGTACCTGTATATGCTACCATACATCCTGTGCAATATAAAATTTAACATACTGGTAGATGAAAAAATGACTAAAAAGCGCAATTCACTGCGTAGGTTAGGGTGTCGCTATTGTTAGCACACTTACGAAATTGGTTAGTAATATAAAGTTCGTCTTCACAAATAAACAGCACGGAAGTTCTTAAAATTAGCCTCAGCCTTCAGTCTCTACTGTGTCAGACTGCGGGTTCAAATGCGTTCTCTCATTTCAAACGCTCCCATGAGCTACGTAACACTAACACAGTATGACGGGTAACCTGTTGCCTACCAGCACTAGGCTAAAAGTCGAACAACCAAGGAAACTGCCTCTATTTCCCGCAAAAGCAATTAGTTTTTCTGTCCTGCAAATCGTACAATCCATCTATGCGTTCCATACTTCCCCCTATTCATTGGGCACCGGGGGTTTCTTGTCCGGGACAAAAAGGTCGGGCATGAGGCTGACTACTCGCCTGTACCTAGCGCCGAGGTTAAAAATGAATGCAGCTTATAGTTCCACCCCTTCATATCTGTACACAGAGACAATTTTAACTTTACTGTTTACGTACTAATTCAAATATTTGCTTATCTGTAATTCATTTAATGACTTTCTCAGTAGCTCTGAATGTATGGCGCCGAATGTTAGGATGAATGGTAAGTAATTAAATAGAAAATATATGGAAGGAAGCGGTTTTGCATCGATACAGTAAAATTAATACACGCATACTATGAGATTCTCGTTAGGTGTCCTGGTTTATGACGACCAGTAGTTTGGTATATAGGCAGTGCTAACGTTGTGCAGGCACCTACTTCCTCCATCTTAAGGGTAAAATAAATTTGCAAAAGATGATATGTTACTGATGCACTGAAATTGCCTTCTTAGTCATCTGATTTACCAAATTCAAAACCAATGCTGATTACTGCAATAAATTCATGCCGGAATTTGGCAGTAACTGAAACAACAGCGGGAAAATCGTTATTCTCTGTGTTTGTTCTGCATTAGAATTCTTATTGCCTGAAAAAATTAAAAAGTATATTTCTATATTTCTTAGTCCCAAAAACGAAATACTTATGTGTGAGGCTGATCTCACTGTAAGCAATAGTCTAATTTTTCCGTGGATATGATACGGCCGTAGACCCACTGACAATTTAAGTTTGTCGTCTACACAGGCGTTCAAATCCCCAACTGTTATTATTAAATCTTAGTACAACCAAATAACGCAAAACAATATCTAAATGTGCCATCAGAATTAACATTCCGACACTCCATTATACCCTCGCAGTGAATTTATATCTTTTTTTTTCAAGACTCTCACAATGAATTTCAGTTATTTCCCTAAACAGCACTAACCGACGTGTCTTTCTAGTAGTGCTGCATTGTTTTCCGTGTCGTAGAAATAAGCCAAAATTTCATTCGTCCACTAAACTTTCAGTTCAGTAGTTCCTTACAACGTATTAGCTGCTTCTAATTTGACCCACGATTAGATTTGCACCGTTGTAATTTGTGATTCACTCTTGGTGTGTAACTGGGTATGAATCTGCAACATACGCAGATAACGAGAACGTCAATGTTGAACTCTTGTGTGCTACTTACCCTACAAGGGTCATATCAACCAGTAGATGTGCGATCTATGAGCAGGAAACAAACTACCGCACCATTACAGTTTCTTTCTATTGGTCCTTTGTTATGTTACTTTCGACTGTGTTGTGAAGAAATAAAACTTTGCTATGAAAATATGTGTGTGATCATTTTATGGTACGTTTCGTTGTACAGGCAGATTATCATGATTAATTAGACAGATTCGCAAATATGCGAGTAATTCAAAACAGATAAGCATTCTTTATCGCCTACTCATAAATCATACTTTTGATAAGACAGCACACTGCTACACTGTAGCGTGCGTAAAATGGAATGATGATATGAATTAGTAATGATAAAATAATTCAAGAATATACCCACATGCATACTTATTAAAGATCGTAATTAAAGATCTGACATTGCAATATACTTAAAACTTTGATAGTAAAGGCTAATTGTAACATGAACGTCTGTTTTTTGTCGCCAAGAAAACACACTGCGTTTCTATTATGAAACTAATTTCACTACTGGCTTCCGCTGAAGTTCTTGGCTGCTCTGAGAAGCAACTGAAACTAAATACACTCTTGGAATCATGCACTTTTTGGACTTCGTCTATCGTCCCTTACTTAAAACGAAACCTATCGAACATAATAGGTGCTTTCCTTAATCTTTTGCCGAGGACGGGGACCGATCCTCTCTCTGAAACGTTGTTTTGATTTCCATTTTAAAGAAAAGGACGGCGTAGGAAGCCCAATTATTGCGAGATGCCAACAGAAATGTATAAAAAACATTCCCACTGCAGAGTTCTTTAACATTAAAGTAGGTGGCATATATGATATCCACTGCATATTAAGAAGTGTTGAGCCAAGACTTCGACATAGATCTACATGCTGAAAGAGTAAACAAAAAAAAAAAGCAGGAGGAATTGTAGAAATAAAGAAAGACGCAAATAAGCACCCTTCTTTCTCCTCGTACATAATCAAAAAGCAGGGTTGATTTCCACGTTCAAATCACTACACAAAGCACGTCCCACAAGGCAGAAGGTGATCAGGTGTCCAGGGATAGTAATCCCGCAGGGAATATGCCACGGTCATTTCAGACCATCACCACAACCAGTAGCGTACACAGAGGAAGGGGAAGACAGAAGGGAATATGAGCCAAAGTTCCAGTTCGAGAGTCAAATGGAACTACCAAACGCTATATGTGGAACGAATCTTAAATTACACATGTGACAGTAAACACATTTGTGCCGTAAACGCGATGTGGATGTTAACGGCCCAACATTGTATTTCGAAGGTCTCAGTTTCAAACATCAACCCGGAAATTGGTCACCTTGAATGAAGGTTAAATTATCGGTTTTTCTCAGTATTTCCACGCTAATTTTGAGATAGTACCTTGCAACATATCAGGTGCTCACAAATTTCGTCCTAGCCCCTGTTTTTGATAATTTCCTAATCCTCATTCGGCAAAATATAAAATCTGCAGTTGATACAATGCCTTCGTTTAACCTAAAATTCAGGATTACATTGTGAGATGTGAAGTTCTCACGTAAGTGTCTGTCCCAGATATCCAAAGCGGTACCTTCATTTAAAAAAATAGTGTTTATTCCTTGTTTTAAAATAAAATATTAAGTGCTCACATTAGGAATTCACTATCTTCCGTCTTAAAACACGACTTTGAAATTTTGGCGCCAACATTTTCTCCTTTCCCTTTCACACTTGACAACACAATTTTATTAGCACTACGATGACGTCATGATGCTGCATAAACGGCGTAACTCATGCACACTTGAATTTCACAGTATCACCAAGGTCTTGATATAAGTTCATTAGAAAAGGGGGTAAAATTTTCACACACTAAAACGGAGTGGCACAAACCTGATGACGTTCCTTCCTGCCCGCAGGTCCACCAACTTCCCACTAACCTTCTCACAAACTCGACATGTGCCAGACGACTCGCAGATGTTTCCCTCCAGCGAACCACAATCCCCCACTTTACCTACTTCTTCTCCCTGCTACATCAAAGTTCGGATTGCCATGGCCTACTTAATGAAACCTATAGTAACAATGAGAAGTGACAGACTCTACCTTCGAACTCAGCGCAATGTACTCCACTTTTAAATTAATCCACGTTACTTATGTTACATTTATTTTGCAATTAGCAGTTATTCTTATGCGCTCGGTTAAACTATCGGTGCGTTCCACTAGATATCACTACTATGTGATAAGATTGTGAGAATTGTAGGCAGCGTGGTGTACGAATTACCTCGTATTATTTTTCCAGTTTCCAAGTTCTTAATATGCAATCATACTTGTTATTGTTATTAACTTGCAATAATTATATTATGGATCTGATGTTTGGGTCGTAAAATGTATACGAAGGGAAAAGAACCGTCGCAGGCGCTGAAATACTCTTGCATCAAAGTCTAGAATTTTAAGAATAAAAATGCCGAGAGACTAACGTGGGCACTTCCGACTATTATGTGGAAAACGACGGGCACAGAAAATGTGAATGAACTGGATTTCTCCAGAAAGGCGCAAAAATGGCAAGTGCAAGCTGGTCCTGAATATTTTGTCGCGGTTTACTGACATAAACACGCACCGGGCATCGATTGACATTTGGACGCCCAACTTCCAAACACAAACATTTGCAACAAAAGAACGTGAAGTTCTGAACGCCACTTACGTTAAGCAATGACCAGTCACTGTCTTCAGGATACCAGAACACTTTAAACTGTATCACACTTTCTGCACTGCTCTACTGATAGCCTGAACATGAGTAATAAAGATATCGCGCGACATGGTGACTAATAAGCGGCCAACGCTTAATGGCTGCTTGCCCGGCACGTGTTTTCGTTCACTCCACACTTATCGTGAATAAAACGATGGGAAATAGGTAGAGAACATTTTATAGAAGCATGTTTACAGAAACACTTCTAAGTGGGCATCAGGAGGAGAGGAAAAGCAACAGTTATAGCACGCAACTTTTTTTTTTTTGTGGTTTATGTAACACAAACTTGTGTAGCTCATTACAGACATTAAAGTGCGTTCTTGAAGACCGGATAATCAGGGTTCCATTCCCGGCAGAGGCAAGGATATTTCTCCACACCATCTACACCACCTCTGGGGTCCATCTAGTGGAAACCGAGAGTTTGTCCCGAGGGAGCAAAGCATAAAGGGTTTTAGGCCAACTAACAATCCCCCATACATCTTCATGGTGTACTGTCTTAGCGCATTACTTTTTTCCTTTACCCAAATTTTGCGTATTTAACGACGCTATCAGTATCTCGGACTGTATAGCGTTTAATGTTAGGATGATTATGGAATAATGAATTGGAAAGGATGTGGATGGCAATCGTTGTGACCTACTTTGATGTAGGGACTGAGTGAAACACTGTCAGGGCAGCCTATATTACGATCAAGTTTTGAAACAAGGACCATAGAAACAATACTGGCTAGCAGCAACTTCCTGAATTCATAGCACTGTCACTTTAATGAGACCTTCAACGCCCATCTTGGGCTTGTATTCTAGGTTCTTCCCTTGGGAATGTCATGGCCAAAGTGAAAAAGGTGATCATTCCCTTACAATGATGTAGTGTTAAAGTACAGGAAGGCTGGATGCCACTTTCTGTGTATTTCAACTAGGCTTGTGACAGGTGCACGTCATAACATTATGAAACCAATCACACCAGTTCAGACAGGTGAACTGCCAGGAAACTCTTAGAGCTGAGCCACACATGTAGCCAACACAGCAACAGGAATTGCCAGAACAGGAGTATGACTTCCTGATCCAAATGTATTTCAAGACAATGACTTTACAGTACCAGCAAGCATCTGACTTGTCAGTTATTAGTCCGGCCCTACAAATTCAGAAGAAGAAGCAAAGAAGTAACTCTGCCTATAGAAGTAGATACGAACAAGGAAGACAGCCAGTACCACAGTCTTAACCAGTTCACCTCATTAAAAGCAGCTGGAAAATAAAATTTCAAGTCAAACTGAAGAGTGCAAACTCTCCTTCTCAAGAGCAAAGCAGAGCATATGCAAAGTTGCTTTTGCAAACTCTGCAAACTGGACAAAATGAATAACATGATCCAGTGTATGGGGTACTAGGGGCAGGTTCATGCAGATTTTGTAAATGTGGGACAAAATAATAAGTACCTCAATGAACAATGCATAAAGTAAATTTACTTATGCAGTACAATGTAAAATGTTGTTCTTCACTATAATCCGAGGCGATTATTAAGAATCCTTTCTGAAAAAGACTTTATTGTGCTGTTACAATATTAACATATGGTTGAATTCTTAATGAATACATTTTTGAGAGAAAATCATTCTTTCATTTTCTTCTCTCAGTATTTATATCAAAACCCTTGAATTTGTAGGAACTCCAAGACAGGCAGTTGTACACTGCATAGAATCTGGTGGTCAAATTCTATACAATCTAGAGCTCCACTGTAAATGCAGGTGTGGTCAGCTTCTAACTCTACTGGTTTTACATCACAGAAAGAAACTTCATACCTACTCAACAGGAGAAAAAGTAGTCTCCAGAATTGGGTTGGACATGGAGGCAAATAAAAAAATCCTTCCATACTGGAGAGTCATATTGCAGCATCTAGCCATTTTACTGAGCTATCACAAAATATAAAGCTTACAAAGACCTATACGTGTCATTGCACATGTTTCATGACATAGTTAACACTGTACAAAATACAAGAAATAAATATTCCTTTATGTGGTGTGATATCATCAATTTTTATCAGCACTGGCAGTAACAGAATGGACTGTAAATATCTCCACCACTGATTATTTATATAGGTAATAAATTTGTATAAATGAGAGTGAAGCCCAAAATGGCATAGAAATCATTTCAAGATGTTTCTTTTCAACTGCAGTTTGGGTTACTATAATGCAACATGGAGGAAATTCTGATTAATATGTTTGTACTAAACGTATGTTTCAACGTCACACTATTGTTTCAATGATAAGATAAGAAAACACAATTTTTTATATACAATTCTGTTCCCACGTTTCTGTCCCTCTCAAACAGATAACAATATACAAGTGATAAGGACAGCACACTTGACAGTATGACTGCCAATATATGTTACTTAGTACGCATAAAGACACATCAGTGTGCCTAAGTATGTCTTCAAGAAAAGTAGTTGCTCAATGACATGCCCCCTTTATACAAAACCCAAAGACTCATTACCTTGTTCACACCAGCCCTCCACTGCTCCCTGTCCTGCACCAGATGAATCCAGTCTGCAACATTATAACAACCTATTTCTGTAGCTTCATTTTAATATTATGATCTCATCCACATACAGCTTATTCATGTCCCCACTAAGAGGTGATTGCTGAACAAACAGACTTCTTCTCATGAAACACTAAATGAAAAATAGACTTTTCAGATGACAACCAACTATTCATATTCTGAGCACGCATATATGCGCACGCACGTACACACACACACAAACACAGACATACATATTTGTACATTACAGGGACATTTTAATTTGACATCATGCACCACACTGCAATCAGATCATCATACCTGGTGGCACAGCAGTCACCACTAATCCAGAGTGCTGTGACTGGGGGTTCACACCTTTCACTGCAATATATTGCAGTTAATATTACTAGGTTTTCACTCACTCTATATGAAGAAAGTGCTGGAAATTATTTCCTCTGGCTTCCAGAGGTGTGTAAGATTTAAAAAACATGCTGTTCTTTGCATGTATAAGTTCTGCTAAGTGTTTTCTTTCATTTCACATTCAGTACAAGGATTATTACTATACATTTCATTCTTCAGCATCTCCCACAAGTAAGAACCTCACATGTTCAGGTCTTGTAAATGAGGCTAGGCCACAATCCCCTGCTTATTATTCTGTCACCAAAGAACTTGCTATACATACATAGAATTGTTTGCAGTGTGAGCTGTTGTACTATCTTGCTGCAGGAAGGTATAAGTTCTCTCACAGTCTGACAAATTTTCAGAAAATGGCGTCAGAATTCATGTAACACATCTGCATGAAATAACTGACAAAAAAAATCCCACTTGCATTCATAGCACCCTACACACTAACCTTAATGTTACGTAATGGCACTGTGTAAATTAGCAATGGAAAACTGTTACTCTGAGAGATCATGTGTCAACTGAGATGGAATCAGATTTTGCCCCTAAGCAAAAGAAGTGTAGTGTCTACTTCTCCCACATACACCCGTAAAAGTACCAGTTCACAGCATTCAGTCCCACTTCACAATCTGTGTTATACAGTCTGTGAACTACAGTTGTCTTACACTGATGCAAATGCAGCGATTTTCTTGCAAATGGTGCTGATGATGCAGACATGTCAGTTTGCTGTGCAATTTGAGCCAGTGATTTTCATGGACATGTTTCTAATCTAACACCAATTTCATCCAGTTTTTTCCTAATTCATCCATGTTTTCTGCATGTTCTCTTATTGTCTAGAATGGAACCTGTTGCCTGAAACCTCTTCACATATATGCAAATTGCTGTCATGTTTGGGAAAGACACATTAGGAAGCATTCCTCTGATTTTACGATGACATTTCTTGTAGGAACTGTATTTAGCACATGTATCACACACATACATGTTGCTCTAATGGAATTGATGACATGACTGCAGATGACACATAAAAAATGACAGCCTCTGTGACATGCAGTAAGGTAACAAGATTTTAGTCAGCCTAGCCTGATGGGCAGTGACCAGGAATTGTAGACATAAAATTAATGACTCTATACACACACACACACACATATATATATATATACACACATACACAAACATAATTTACGAATCCAAAATTTGATCAGCATGATTACAGGATGTGGAATAAGTCATAAGTATGAGACACAAGAACAACAGTTATTTTCAATGTTTCACAACAGATAATAGTGAAGTATAAGAACAGTAAGATTAAACACTGCAGCACTGCTAAACAGCATATACCTCCATCTCAGTTGTATATAATAAACATAATTACGAAAATTTCTAAATGAATTATGATGCCATTTTGGATATCAGGAATTGATATGTTGATTAAGTTGTGTACAAAAGTATCTTCCTAATGCTACTAAGAATTTTTCTTTGTATATGTAATACTTTTGAAACTAGGGGAAGAATACCAAAGATTTTAATGTCAGCATAGTACACGCCTTTCTGAAAACATGGCAGGTTGGCAGCTGATCTATGGAGGCAGAATTTATTCCTATTGTTGACACTGAACATCATATGGTTTATTCATGATTAAGTTCATTAGTGAAAATACATATTCCAAAAGGAAAAGGTAAAGTTTCTAATTTTTAACATGTTTTAGCAAGAGTTTCTAAGTTTGGCTCTTGCTATAATAATAATAATTCTCCTTTGTATAGAAAATATTGTTTTAATCTTGGACAAATTTCCCCAGAAAACGATTTAATTTTAATTTGTTATGGTCTATAGTACCAACAGCAGCTACATTTCAAACTTTTAGGCATAAGTGACAATAATACCATTTGAAATACAACCACAGAAGCATAGCCAATTCCCATGTATTCTGTAAGAGGATCCTGAAATTTGATGTAAGTTTCAACAGACTTTTGTAAAATACATTAAGGTTCCGGCAGCAGGAGGGAATAGAGTATTCCAGGAAGAACAGTAAAATATTAAATATAAAGATCCAGCAAATAGAACACAAATTCCTATTGGTCTGCTCTTGGTTCTTTCTCCCCTCTACTCTGGTATCAAAATGGTCACCTTCCTTGCAAATCATTTACAAGATAGTGCCCTTTTTCACCCTAGTAACTTCAGTGTCAACTTGGATGCAATTCTTCACCCCAAAAATGCAAAACATTACCATCTGCCAACAGAACCCAGTGTCAAGAAACAGAAGACAATCTTCACAACATCATGTACTTAAATGTAAGCATAACATCTGGTGAACTTGAATTACGTTAATGATTTCACATTCAAGCACATAAACACTCTCACTGAACTGCTATATATGGCATCTTCTAGGCACCTGTTAGGAAGATGAACACTGAAATCTTTATAAATTCACATTCCACTCAAATATTAGCAAAACTTATTTCCTGATCACCAAACACCAAAATTTTTACAGTGCATTAAAGTGTGTTCCTAATGTTAAACACAGTAAAATTCATTGCTAAGGTAACCCACTCACGAACTTGTACACAAACTTCAAATTAAAAGTAGAGGATGCCAGAGAGTGCAGTGAAACACAAAGATAAAAAACAAAATACAATTAATGAGTAAGAAATTTTAAAGAAGCGCCATGCTTAGAAGTTTAGACATGAAACGCTTACAGTGGCTTTAGCTAGGATTTGTATGAGATACGGATATTACAAGCGAAAAACTAAACAGCCAAAGAACACTCCAGAATGATACAGCATAGTGTTAATACCATTAAAAATATAGAGCCACAAGACTAACTAAACATGTGCTATGACACAGGCTTCAGGATTTCCATCCAGTGAATCGTCTCTTAGTCATCGTGCTCGAAATGGTGTCTAGGTAATTAATGGGACGGAAATAGAGGAAACTATGGACTACTGAGGTAATGAAAACTCATAGAATGACAGATATATGAAGGCTTTTCATCCATAACTCACTGCTAAGTGTGAACAATGAGAAAGGAAGAACGAAACAAGATGGACTATATTAGGTCTCATTCTTCCCACTCTGTATACAATTATAAGACTGGCCAACTATAACGTGACTGAAAACAAATCTGCAATGGGTAATTATTCTGTAACACATTATCACCAAAGAATATTAAATGACCCTCTACTGTACACACTCATCACGTTACAGCTGTGAAATTATCAGAATGGAATATGAAAAAACACCACAATTTTAAAAAATTTTAAACCGGAATTTAGTACAAATGACAAAAAAATATGTATTAAAACTAATTATACAATGACCAAATACATACAAGACACTTATGTGTTCATAAATATACACTGAAACTGACTAAGATATAAGTTTCTTCTATTTTGATTCAAACAGCTGAACAACCAATGATGGTTTGCAGGTTTCAATCACGTCCATGTCAGACTGTAAGCAAAATTACACATCACAAAAAGAACACTCTTCCTTGCATCTATCAGCTGCAACAATCCTATGCTGCATGTGCTCACATTTCTTTTTCCAATCCAAGAAGTCAATATTTGGGTTCAATATTGTTGAGAGAAAATACAACTTGGGAGATTTGGAAGAATATGGGAAATCAACATTCCCATATATGATGGGAATGAAACAACCTGAGGCTTCATACACTTCTGCCACCCACCCTCTGGTCTGTGTCAAAGTGCTGGTTGCTACTGAAGGCTAGACAACTGAAAGGGGACTGTGGAGAATTAGAATGGAAGCGGAAGCACAACAACTTGAGGGAGATGCAGAAGAAGTTCATTCACACAACTTCTTTCTTTGGGCTCAATGCAGTTAGTTTAAGTCATACCCTTCAAACTTTGGAAAGTGAGCAGGCCTACTTCATGCATTAAGGGATGGCAAAATATGTGATTTACCACTCTATCTGTTTAGTATTATTGTTATGGTATTTAAAACTAGAATACTATGAATAGGCTAGGGTGGGACAGACTAGAAACGCACACAAAATATTGGTGGGGATGAAGAAGAGATACAAATACGAGTATAATACTAAATTGGACGTTATTCAAATGGGTTTGAGGATGGATAGCTGATGGAACTGGTTTAGAATCATATCAGATTGCACACTTTGGTAACAAGAGTGTTGGACCTTTGGTTACTGCTGCCAGAGTCAGTTTCAGTGATTGGTTATTTACTGAACATTGTCTCTCATAAAATCATGAGCAATTTCTTGCACAACAACCTCTCACAGGCTTGACTAAATAAACATTCAATACAGCAAGAATACAAAACATGCTAACACTAACTTCAGATTCTCAAATATTCTGCCATCTTAAATTCTCTCAAATGTTTCATTTGGAATCAAAAATACTCAAAGATCAACAAGGATAACATAGTGACTGAGCTACACTATGTCTGTCGCTAACTGCCAGTCGCCTTCAACGAATATGCATGGCTACAGAATGATTCCAATTTTAAGACAAACGATAACTTAATTTGTCTGACTTGTAACTGTTGCTAATAGGGTCATGATAGTCTGGTTTTGGCGTTACACTTTGTACTGCTGCAGACCTCTTCCTCAGCACTGCAGAGAGAATATTCGATGGACTGGTAGGAGTTATAGGGCGTCTTATAGGATTTCCACCAGGAGATCTATTAATCAAAGAAGTATAGTAGAAATATGTTTATACAACGTTTTATTCGATAAAGACAAAGCCTCATATTTTGAGGAAAAAAACAAAATTTTTAATCTCACATTGATTCACTGTAACATCATGTACCTGAAGTATCATAAATTAAAAACACACTACTTTTTAGTATCAGTTAATAGTTTTGCTAAATGATTTGATCAATGCAAATCATCACTAGGGGGATATTTAGGGGGCCACAAGTGACACTGCCAAGGCTTACACTAGGTGATAAATAAAAAAAAAAGGTAAATTGCACCCCTGTACAAGCACTGAGGGTCTGTACAGGCCGTACGGCCCATAGTAGGAGTAGAGGTATAGCTCTACTGTACAGGCACTGAGGGTCTGTACAGGCCGTACGGCCCATAGTGGGAGTAGAGGTATAGCTGTACTGTACAGGCACTGAGGGTCTGTACAGGCCGTACGGCCCATAGTGGGAGTAGAGGTATAGCTCTACTGTACAGGCACTGAGGGTCTGTACAGGCCGTACGACCCATAGTGGGAGTAGAGGTATAGCTCTACTCTACAGGCACTGAGGGTCTGTACAGGCCATACGGCCCATAGTGGGAGTAGAGGTATAGCTCTACTGTACAGGCACTGAGGGTCTGTACAGGCCGTACGACCCATAGTGGGAGTAGAGGTATAGCTCTACTGTACAGGCACTGAGGGTCTGTACAGGCTGTACGGCCCATAGGGGAAGCAGAGGTATAGCTCTACTCTATCTTGACCATGGCACTAGAAGGGGTGAGGGGTCAGTGTCATGCCCTGTCCACTCTTTACCCCCGGGAAAGACCTGGTACCCATTTTACAGGAGGCTGGGAGGGCCACAGGGTGGGTCTGGACAGGTGCGGAAAATCTTACCCCCACCAGAATTCGATCCCCGGACCCTCTAGCCCGTAGCTATACCAACTGAGCTACCCGACCCACAAATATCAATTAAAACATACATAATATTTAACACCAACAAGAAAATAAAATATGTTCGATATAAATTCTGTCACACATTCAATTGACAACAACTAAATATACATGATAGGGCAGTAATGAAGAGTCTATGAAATACCTGCCAACAACACACTTACCGCTCCACAGGACGCAGTTTCACCTTTGAAATATCCTTCAGAATATCTCCCAATGATAGCACAGTCTGTCCTTAGGACTCCTCTGGACACACATGGACAGCCTTTGATTTTTTGCATACAAATTGTACGTGTGTTAATGGCAGTGTCAAGGGCGGCAGTGGTGGGGGTGGGGGTTGTGGTGGTGGTGGTGGTGGTGGAGGTTGATCTGGTGGCACTGAGTCCATTGGCACCAACATCTCTTCACTGTCTACAAATTAAAGCAATAATAAGACTTTCAATGCACATGCTAAAGAAATTCAGACCCATCAATTTTCTTTGGTATCATCAACCTGTTGTGTTGGTTAATCAATGTCCGTATTTATTGTCAGAGTAAACACTAAAGTTAGAACACCACATACTCAATAGTCATCTACTACATGTTTTGGCCAATTTTGGCCATCATCAGGTATATTTAACACCACCATACACAGAAAATATCACTGAGATGGAGGCCACCCCTTCACAGTCCATGATACTATACTACACTACACTATATTATGTTATATTATTATACTACACTGTACTATAGTACATTACACAATATCACACTACACTATGCAACACTGTATTATTCACAGTCAATGATACCATACTACACTGTATTATACTACATTATATAATACCACACTACACTACACTGTACTATACTATATTACACAATACCACACTACACTACCCTGTACTATTCAAAGTCAGTGATACTATACTACACTGTATTATATTACACAATACCACACTACACTACCCTGTACTATTCACAATTCACAATACTATACTACACAGTACTATACTATATTACACAATACCACACTACACTACCCCGTACTATTCACAGTCAGTGATATTATACTACAGTGCACTGTACTATATTACACAATACCACACTACACTACCCTGTATTATTCACAGTCAGTGATACCATACTACACTATACTATACTATATTACACAATACCACACTACACTACACTGACTATTCACAATACTATACTACACTGTACTATACTATGTTACACAATATCACACAACACTACACCGTAACATTCACAATTCACAATATTATACTGCACTGTACTATACTATTTTACACAATACCACACTACACTATATTGTATTATTCACAAACCACAATACTATACTACACTGTACTATACTATATTACACAATACCACACTACACTACACTGTATTATTCACAATCCACAATACTATACTACACTGTACTATACTGTATTACACAATACTACACTACACTACACTACACTACCCTGTACTATTCACAGTCAGTGATACTATACTACACTGTACTATTCACAATCCACAATAATATACTTCACTGTACTAAACTATACTACACAATACCACACTATATTACAATGTACTATTCACAGTCAGTGATACTATACTACACTGTACTATACAATATTACACAATACCACACTACACTACACTGTACTATTCACAATTCACAATACTATACTACACTGTACTATACAATAATACACAATACCACACTACAGTACACTGTACTATTCACAATCCACAATACTATACTACACAATATCACACTACACTACACTGTATTTTTCACAATCCACAAACTATACTACACTGTACTATATTATATTACACAATACCACACTACACTACACTGTACTATTCACAATCCACAATACCATACTACGCTGTACTGTACTATATTGCACAATACCACACTACACTACACAGTACTATTCACAGACCACTATACTACACTGTACTATACTACATTACACAATACCACAATACACTACACCGTAGTATTCACAGTCAGTGATACTATACTACACTGCACTATACTATATTACACAATACCACACTACACTACCCTGTATATTCACAGTTAATGATACTATACTACACTGTACTATTCACAGTCAGTGATACTCTACTACACTGTACTATACTATATTACACAATACTACACTACCCTGTACTATTTACAGTCAGTGATACTATACTACACTGTACTATACTATATTACACAACACCACACTACACTACACTGTACTATTCACAGTTTACAATACTATACTACACTGTACTACATTGTATTACACAATACCACACTACACTACACTGTACTATTCACAATTCACAATACTATACTACACTGTACTATACTATATTACACAATACCACACTACAGTACACTGTACTATTCACAATCCACAATACTATACTACACTGTACTATTCACAATCCACAATACTATACTACACTGTACTATTCACAATCCACAATACTATACTACACTGTACTATACTATATTACACAATATCACACTACACTACACAGCACTATTCATATTCCACAATACTATACTACACTGTACTATATTAAATTACACAAAACCAAACTACACTACACTGTACTATTCACAATCCACAATACTATACTACACTGTACTATATTAAATTACACAATACCACACTACACTACACTGTACTATTCACAATCCACAATACTATACTACAC
>Ga0123354_10005048_pt1 | contig 19025 bp, 14 predicted proteins | sample TergutLab28metaG_2_FD_97872 | JGI IMG/M metagenome (GOLD analysis project Ga0123354, IMG submission 97872) | Labiotermes labralis P4 segment gut microbial communities from Petit-Saut dam, French Guiana - Lab288 P4 | ecosystem: Host-associated > Arthropoda: Insects > Digestive system > Gut ...
CCCCCCCCCCCCTCCCCACTACCTAAATGTTATTAAGTGTCTTTGTTTTTTGATTTTTAAAAAATGTAATTCCTGAGTGTACAAGGACAACTTATGAAGAAAAGACTGCACTTCAGCCACATGATTATGCTACCCACACAATCATTCTAAGTTCTGTCAAAAAGTTTCTGTCTTAAACAGCAGTACATATGAGTGAAATAGGAGTAATAAACAAATGGAATTCTCCTTCAAGTCTGCAGTTGGAGGCTGAGGGTGGGAATATGAGAGGGGATAACTGCCGTGTCAACATTAGGTGACAGGGCTCTTGTCCTTGTTACCATTCTTCTTCTATGATGCTCAAAATGGGACAAAGAGGTCCACAAGCTTGAGGCCAGATAATTTCCACTGGCCAGTGAATTAAACCTTTTTTTTCACTTCTATAAATGCCATGTCATGCAAATAAATGTGTTTAATGTCAGAATTATTTGTCTGCATTATAGACTTGTTTTTCCAACTTATGAACCAATACAGCCAACCTTACGACATTTGTCAAAATAGTATTTCACATTCTGTTTATGTTCATCACACTGAATGCCATATACAATGTGACTTGCATACAGTCAACAAGGGATAAAACTTGTAAATATTGCCTTTAGAAGAATAAATAATGTAGTATCTTCATACGGTCTCTAAAATTTTTCAAAACATGCTGTAACATATCTTTGGTCAAAGACTGCTGACCTCCATTATAACTCTCCCAGTGGCAGCTGCAAATACAATTTATACAAAACATGATGTAACAATTTAGACAAAAATTTCCTGATGCGTATGATTGAAATATGAAAACAATTTACATACACATACAAAAATTCGAGGCTGAGGTTCCATTCTCACGAACCCACAGAAAAAGTGCCATGGGGAAAACTGGGCAAAACCGGTGCTAGAATGAAGCGTTGCAAAAAAAATCTCTAGCTTGACTTGCATAATAATCAGGGATACCCGTGTCATCAGTACTGCCTAATTTGTATCCAAGTGTGTTAACAGAATCCATAAAAAGAGTGTAAAGCAAGACTGAACTATTTGAACTGCCAGACAATTGAACCCTATGGTTATTCTGTTTAGCTATGGACCTTGGTATCATCTTGATTAACATATATCTCAGATTAAGAGTCACAGGTCTGTGAAAAAATCCCATGTTAATCCATGAAGTGCTATTACATGATGTGAGAATTTGCATAAGGTGTGCTACGAATGCAGCTAGGTTTATTTGGCCCATTTCTTTTATGTGACCATAAATTCAGACCAATTTGTAACACACATTCTGACATTATTTTCTGAATATGAGTCCCATCATGACAGAACCATGTCCTTTTTCAAAGAGGGAGTGCAACAGCCCAAATGGAAACAATTCTATGAATTCTATACATTGTTTACAGTGCTTTTTTTATTCAGGTGAGACATCCCTGTTCTGTTCAATGAACAGTAAAAAGGTAAAGCAGTCCCGTTAGAGGACCGGAGTGGCCCAGAGGGTTCCAGGAAGTTAAGGTTCCCAGATTTCGTGACAAAGGCACAGGATGGTGGTAGGTCGTCAGCCTTACGCACCGGCCGCCTTTACCCCCAGGAAATACTCCTGGTACTCATTTCTGTTAGAGGCTGAGTTGACCCCAGGGCCATAGTGCGATCGGAAGGATTATATGTCAATGAAAAATCCAATGACACCATCTGGGATCAAATCAGCAACCTTCCGATTTGTAGCACAGCACCTTAAACAATGTGCCACCGCGGTCCCCATTCAATGAACATTTTATATAAATATATAAAATATACAGTCTAAACACTGCATTAGACTGTCATATATTCATATATTATCGTTTACAGTGCATTTAGTGACAGAAGAATACACAACCAACTGCTGTCCCTTTACTCACCAGACATGAACCAGTGAGACTAATATTTACATGTGGTACATGTTGGAAGATAGAGTATGGTGCACTCAAGGCAACATGAACAAGACACGCAATGTACATGTTCATGTAACAATGAGACATGTTCACGTAACCACTGTTACAATGGAAAAGCAATATGTATTGTATATTCTCAGTGTGTGTCTGAAGCCTTAGTTATCCAGCATGGGAAGTACATGTGCCATATTATATTGTCATCTGTGGACTGTCTGGATCAACAATATTTTCCCACATTACCTCATAAATGACATTAATTCAGGAAATAAGTCATTAACATAAAATGTGTGTTTCGATTTTTCTACAACTTTTGTCTGAAACATCTCTCATTCTAAGCAAAATTCAGTGAGATATCACAAAGATACATAGATCTTTGTGTAAAGTGCCAATTAATCTTGTCAGATTTTAATGAAACTTGAATTTTCTATGCAGATTTATTCAAATACAAAATTTCATGACAATAAAACCCGTCACAGCCAAGCTGTTCCATGTGGATGGACAAATGGACAGACAGACATGACAAAGAGCTAATAGTCACTTTCAGCAATTTTGTGAAGCCACCTAAAAAGACTTTCAGAATGTTGTGTTTTTAACTCTGCCATCCCAACTTTCACATGCACATCTAATGAACAACATGTCAGTTCAATGTAACACTGGGCTGTGATCCAAAGGAAACTGTCTGCAAGATCGCGTATCAGTTGGAGAAATACACAACTGCAGCTGTAATGCACCAAAATGGTGTGGATCCAAATTCATGGCACAAGAGAACACTGCAGATCATAGTGCTGTCTGTTGCCAAGCAAACAGTCTGTATGTAGAATGGTCTGTTGGGTCATTCCTAGCCTAGAGGTTAGGCCACAGACATAAAGTTAGGAACCAAACCTAGGCAATGTTTCAGCACAAAAACAACACATAAACAGCATAATGTTGACACAGAATAAGACAGTAACTCCTCAAACATATTTTAAGACCTAAACATGCCAGGATCTTCTGTCACTTAACAAAGTTTGATGTGAGTCAAAAAGGCCTAGTTGGGCCTAAGTCACTGCTTTGTAAATTCAGTTTGGTAGGCTACATTACTGCCACCCTCCCACCCCCCTCAAAGAACTACAGCATAATATGTTTCATAAATTTCAGAAGGGGCATCTTTGGCAGTGAGGTGATGGGGATTACTGATCCTAATGGTAAAGCAGCAGACATCAAAGGGACCAGAGAAGGGGCAGCCTTGAAACAAGAATGGATCTCTTTACCTTGATGTACGTACCGTGCATTTTGCATAATTTATTATGTAGACCAACAAATGCACACTGTATTAATAATAGTGATACAGACTTTACTGTTAATAGATCGTGCATTTGTTGGTCTAAATAATAAAAGAAGGAACTTGTATGAATTTTATCCTCAGCCAACAAATAATCATCTCTTGGAAGGTCCAAAAGAATGGGTCAGTTAACACAGGAGTCAGCTGAACTGGCAATGGATGACAGTGGTTGCCTGTATATTCCGAGACCATAATGACCTAATAAATCTGCAAAACTTCCACTGGATTCTCATTTTCAGCAATAAATCTTGGTGTCCTCCTGGAAACACAAAGTATCTAAATATTAGAAATTAATATGCTTTTCTAAAATATAATTTTGCCAGATGATCACCTCTTTGATAATATCATGTATCCTCTTGAATTTGTAAAGGAGTGCAATGTAAATGTCTATAGTATAAAACAACTGCTCTTCTGCACTTTCTTCCTGGAAGCTAGAATCCCTTGTCCGGAGACATCTGTGGATTGCTTCTGCCAGCTTCAGTGCTAAGTCTTCACACTTTGACTCACACAACATTTCCAGTCTCATTGACAGAATAATTCCTTTCTCAGCCCGACACAATTCTAGAACTGAAATGACAATGCAAGCCAGTCAATTATTACAACCTGCAACACAATAACCTCAGTAACACACATAAGTGATGGCAGTTAGTAAAAAGCCTGCAGTCCTCCAGCCCACTGCAAATGACAACCATATGAAAATACAAATGATATACATAACCGTGGAATTCATAAGCAACAAAGAAAAATATCATATTAGTGGCTTCTACTCTAGGAAAAGAGCTTACAGAAAGAATATCACTGTTTTATTCTGAAAAATTCACATACCAAAAACAGAGTACATCTAAGCATACATCGAAGATTTGCAAAATGAAATAACCACTTTGATGGTCCAAAAGATTTTGTTGTGCATCATCAATTAATTTTATAAGTATCAGTAAGATACAATTAATTTAGGTTCCAGTACCAACTGATTAAAATTGTACTTATACTTCAGAGAAAAACTGGGTTCATACATATCTCTGTGCAGTGGGGAAAAGGAAATGAAGTCTCACTTCTGGCTAACCACCCCTTGCTATCCTCACAAAACAAATGCTGGAGCTAACAGCACATCCCATCTTCCTCATTACAGCAATATACAGTTAAAAATACCCATAAGAATAACACTGACAACTGCATGAAAGAGACCCAGTGGTCATGCAACATGGCCTCCCTACAATGATGAGGAAACGCCATCTCCATTAAAATGTAGCATGGAATATACATCAATAAGATACCATGGGATAAGTAATGGAGTTATGCCACCTAAATGGTGCCCAGGACTGCTTACAGACATCCCATTTTCCAGTAAGAACAACACAGCACCTACCACACTCTTGTCACAGAGAACGCATCAGACTACAAATGCAGTGTAACATCAAGAACAATAAGGCACCATTAATGCCTCCATATAACTGCAACATGTGGCTAGGAAAGTGTTATTTTCTCCCACTTAAACAGAGGGGTAGCTAGGAAGTGGTCTCTGTCTATGATTACACCAAATTAAATCATGCTATGTGTACTCACCTTCAGAATCATCCACGTCTGATGCACCATTCAAAATTCGATGTAGAATTGGATGACCCCAGGGGTCATTAACTAGTCCGACCAGTGTCCTACACCTTGGAGCTGCATTGTGGTTTGACAGCAAGCCAGCACAACGTTGCAGAGTCACACTTAAATGTGTTTTCGTTGCTGGTGACAACTTTGGCCATTCTCCTTGTAATACTAGATACAAGGTGTGCCTGACAAAAGGAATTTCCGCTGCCTAAATTTTAGCTTGCATATAAAATCATGAACTAATCTAATTGAAAGGTCTCCTTTTTCTGGATCCAGGATACAACATTAGTCTATAATTAAACTAATTTAACATTCATTATATTTACTGCACATTCACAACCCCTTCATAATGCAGTTCTCTGACACAACAAATGGAAAGTACATTAAAAATTTATTAATCTCAGTGCTTAACAGGAACTGAATAAAAGGAACATGGAAGCTTTCATACAATAGCAAAGTCATGAACTAAATGCTGCTATTTAACTGCTACTCCAGTTCACTGAAGTATGAAAGAAGATGCTGTTTTCTCTTTGCACACATTAGTCAGAGAGTACATGCAACTGTTAGAGAATTACAAAATGTATTTAAAAAAAAAAAAAATTTATTTATGATAATAGGGCTAATACAGCTAAGGGCAATATTTTCAGACTAAACCATTAACAAATTGAATGTCAGTTTTCATATTGTCAAACTGTGGCATAAAAGTGTATTTACTAATACAACAGGTGCAGTTGAATAATCAACAATATATTATAGCAGCAGCGCCAATACACAGTGATGTCTGACCACAAAGATGGCTTGAGAGACAGAAATAATTATTCAAGGTGTTCAATGAATAAAAGACTAGAGCTCATGGTTTAACATAAGTGACAGACTTTTAGCACAGCAATGCCACTCAGTCAGTCTAAGAATTTATGAGGCACTATGAAATACTGCACCTAGATTGGGAACAATGAGAAGTGAAAATAATCTCCAATTTCTCAAATCACCTATGACTAATCAGAGACTAGTTTCAGGTAGCAAACTTCACTCATCCAAGTTTTTATGTTTTCACAGTGGTTGTTGATTAGTTGGTGGTTTTCTTTTGGGTTTATACACCATGTGGTAGACGTGTGTTCTCGTGTTTCAGAGGAAGGTATTGCCTCCATCGTCTGTGTGACTTACTCTGGACTGTGCAGAAGTCTCAGCATCCCTGCTGTCCTGATTAAATCACCCTGAAGATGAAGACATTACATTCCTCTTGAATGCTGGAAGACTTCATTCACTCCATGATGATTGAGTACATTGAAGGTTTAGATTTGCAACTATGCTGTATGTTGCAATGTGATATATCTACTGCCAAATACAACTTATACAGGGCGTTTCATAATGTTCTCCGTGATTACAAACATTTATAACAAGAAAACCAAAGGACCTACCTTAATGGAATTGTTCACAGCCACACGAAAACCGAAAAAGTTTTTTTTGACAACTAGAGATGTTTGATTCGATATGTGCACCACATGTGACACGGCACACGTCGAAACGATATTCAAGTTCTTGCCACACACGCGTCAACATGGGTGCATCGATATTCTTCACTGCTGCAATGATCCATGCCTTTAGGTCAACGAGGTCACACGGCAATGGTGGGAATATCTTTGTGTACGTTGCACAAAATGCACGTTGCACAGTAACCACTGACTTGCTTGTGTGATATTCCAAAACACAAAATAATTTCTCCCCCAGAGCGGCCATTTTCTCATTACATACACTCACGTCGCCTAGCAGCAGAATGTGAACTACGATGAAAAACAACTTAGTGGGGAAAAAATTTTTGAGTTGTTCCTTTGATCTGTACAGGTTTCATAAATACCTGTCCTATGGTTTTCCTATAATAAATTTTTGTAATCCTGGAGTACTTTATGAAATGTCCTGTATATCCAACATACATTTTACTCTACAGCTTTGCTTGTCCCTGGCAAATTTATTAGGTCAATGAAAAAATGTTGCTCTCATTTTAATACAGCCCATTAATATCTCTTCAGTTGCTAACATTACACATGAAAACCTTGTTAAAATGCCATTAAAATACAACATGAAAATTTCATTCAAGTAAGTCATGAAAAGGTTCTATTAGCTTCATCATGTTTGTGTATCTGTCCATTTGTATCAACTTGGTCCACACTAGATACAATTCCGTAAGAACTGACATTGGGGATTTTTACGAAAATCTTTCAAGAAAATGCAAATTTGGTTAAAATGGGTAAGGTAAAGGTACAGATGTCCTTGGCACACAATGAAGGCACTGGGGTATGGAGGTATAGTTTTACCCATTCTTAACCCTAGTACTTGATGGGAGTACTCTGCTTGATGCCCTGGCCACTTTACTTGTCCTCAGTACACACAGAACGGGAGACTGGGTGGAATAAAAAACCTGTTTGGACACCTCGGAGAAGACAGAATTCTCCAAAGCGTGCCAGAAATCACACCACAATTCAATGTCTGTCCAGCACATAGCCAAATCACTAGATGGATTATCCTGTCCACACTCATAAGTGATTTAAAAAATAAGTGTTTACAAAAAAGTTTCAATTTGAACAAAAAAAATACAACATTATGAAATCAAAAGCATTCTGGGGAGAAAAAAAAACAGGGATTATGCAGCAAACCTTAAAAATGCAGTAAACTTCCTTGTTGCCCAATTATATGATATAAATTTCTATGGGTGTTTCTTCATGTGTCTGCATACACGAACGAAGGTGGTTGTTTAAAGGTTAATATCATATGTACAGTCTCTGGAGTCATCCATATGGGGAGGTACAGTGTGAAAAAATAAATTACCAGGTGTAAAAAATCCAATAATTCATCACCCCCCACAAAATGAAATTACATTTAAGAATGAATTAGTGAACAAATGAACAGTTGGTTGAAAATTTTCAAATGAACTCCATTTGAAACTTTCTGTTTGCCCTGTCCAACTCGTAAGTTGTCATGTCAGAGAATCAATCCACTTTCAATGAGAATTTAACACATGTTACATTTAAGTTTTGTATTACTTCCAAATAAGATATAGTACCTTGTGATGAAACATTCTCAACTCCTTTTCTCACCTCTCTACTTCAAATCACATTTTATATGCATTCGATACACATACTTTGCTGTCACAAACAGCAAAGATTTCAATCCTTAAACTCAAAATCTGCTTATACAACATACTGCATCAACATAATCTACGATAGGACTCTTCCCACCCACACAAAATTGCTTCCGGATACACACAATTCCATACAATACAACATCCCCTGACGCTACATCCTAACTGGTTCTGGGATCAGTGATCTTTGTTAAAATGACATAAGTTGAGATTATCCCATAAACGCAACGTTAAAATGGTGAGGGTGGTTCCAGACACAGTAGTATTTCTTTACTTATGAAAAATTTACTAAAAATATAAAAATCTGACAAATAAATGACAATTTAAGGACAATACACTTCTTCTTTTCAATTGATCCTCCAGATCATCTCAACAATACAGGTGGAGGGCACAAGTCCCTGAAAATGGCTTTAACAAATCAAAAACACTGAAGAATGGTGACACAAACACCTCTTCTTCTCCTTCAGAGCCTTCTCATAGCAAGCAATAATTCTCATAACAATTCCTTGTCTAGTCATTACTGCTCACTGGCCATTCAAATCAACAATTAACATCCTCAAATTCCATGACTCTGACTTCAGTGAGTCCAAACCCCTCAGTCAACTTCAAAACCATATGTCCTCTTCTTATGATCGGGCTCCTCTGTTCCTATGCAGGAGATATGCTCCATATTTCAATAGGATCACCAAGCACGAGTACCCATCATGGGAGAGCAGTAACTCAAAGATATCTTCAGCATCTAACACAATTAAATTTGCACACTTAGTTTTAATGTACTGGATCTGGGGGGAAAATAACATTAAGCACAGAATGATGAATGAGAACATGTAATTCCCTCCAGCCACATTATGACCCTGGGGTCGACTCACTCTTTAACAGAAATGAGAACCAGGGACATCTCCTCGGGGGGGGGGGGTAAAGGCAGCAGTGCAGAGGGCTGACAACCTTACTACCTTCAAGCGCCGAATGTCTAGAAATTCTGGGAACCCCAAACTCCTGGAGCCCCAAGGGGCTGTCCAGGCCTGCAATGGAATCGCTTTACCCTTCTACTTTGCAGGTTGAATACATTTACATTACAATCAGTCCTAGTGATTCCTCTTTACATATCAGTGGTTACTTTGGAGTGTTAAAGAGATAATTATCCTAAAAACACTACTAAGAAAAGTACTTTTTACACAGCAACAATACACCTTACAAAAACTGAAACACTAGAAATAATGCAGACACAATTAAAAAAAAAAAGCACCACACCTTTGTTGGACAGTTCTGCAGCATACTCAATATGACACGGAAAAATTACATGGTGAAAGCCTACACAACATAAAACAAACTAAAAATTAAAAAAGAATATGACATACGCACCGATGAACCCAATCAATCAAAGTTTCTGAAGCCTCATGAGCTGATGTCGCTATGAATGCAGTTACATGTTCCCATGCTGACAGCAGTGCATTAACTTTATCTGGATATCTCTTTTTAGGGTCATTTAATGTAGCCTCAATGCCCTGAAAAAATTACACAGACCGAACTCTTAACTACGTTTATTACACACGAAACAAAACCTAAAATTTAGTATGAAGTGAACTTCAACTCACACAACCTTCAACTATACTTCAGTAGAAGCAACCCTCACCCTTCAGGAAGTAGGCCCATATGGTATTGAAATGCCTATCTATTATAGGAAAATAAGATCACTTGTAAAATACATTTAATATTGTGTTGTGAAAGTGATGAGTAAAAGTTTTCATTCTAATACTGGATAAACAAGGTAAAACAGGCTACCAAACTCAGTTTTGTATATACAGTGACAATGCATATTCGATACTGCAAGCCCTGGAAACTTTTATATATGTATAGGATGCAGAAAGAAAAGGGTGTGTGCATGTCCATGTGCATGCACACACAAGCAGCACAATGATTTTGATTCTACAGATGATCATGCTAGTCTGTCACTGATGCAAACTGTTAATAAAATACCAGTCACAATAGGGATAGGCAGTTGCAGTCAAACACAATGTTTACCTGAGGAAAAGAGCAGAATTCCATGTTGAAATAACAGCCTCCATACACGATCTTTGAAAATCACATACAGTGCAAAAGCAACAGCCAAACATAATACACTATGCTGGTGCCAATTAAACTGGAGAGTTCATATGGTACAGCCTTCATTTAGTACAAATGTAAGAAGTCACGTATAAAGGTAAGAAACTTTTAAAGTAATTTCTTGAAAGTTACAGAACTGCAAGTGGTATAGACTCAAAAACAAAATAACCTATTATCAATTACACATGGTTTCATTAATGTAGTATTACTGATCCCAACCTCATGCTCAACAAATTAAATGACCAAACATGACTTTGCACAAGGTTTTATGTGCCCAAAAATTTTTTTGGCCCTTTAGAACAATAGTAATAGGCATTAGGGCATAAAAATTGTTTTCCCACAGATGTAAGCACGGAATGTAAGCTTTGAGGAGTAACGTACCATACTCAAGTCAACAGTGAATGTCTAATGTTACATGCCAAAATGGACGTTTATAAAAGTTTTAAAAATAACTGCTTTCAGGTGTATGCTTCCATGCATAGTACTAGAAGACCTTTTTATTTTGTCTTCTGGATATCACTATCCCACACACAATAGTATACCACAATGCAGCAAATTCATGGATATTAATTAACTCCATGGAGCAGAACCATTCTTAAGGAAAAGCTAACAGTTCCTCAGACAGTCAAGAAATTCCCTGCATTACTATGTTCACAAAAGCTCAATACTCTTCCCTGTCCCAAGCCAGATCAGTACAGTCCATACACTCCCAGCAAAGATCTTAAAGATCCATTTTAATACCATCCTCCCACCCACACCTGAGTCTTCCAAGTGGTCTCTGTGTTTCATGTCTTCCCAGTAAACCACTGTATGCATTTCTCCTCTCTCCCATATGCACCACATGCCCTGCCATCTCATTCTCCTTGATTTGATCATATTAATAATATTTAATGAGCAGTATAAATCATAAGCCTCCTGATTATAAAATTTTCTCCAGCCTCATCTCACCTCCCACCTCTTATACCAAAATCTCCTCCGTACCATTCTCAAATGCCCTCACACCTACTGGTGAACTCGAGTTACAGTATGGTAACCTTTATGCTGCCTGGGTGGGAATTTAAATCTTAGTGCATGGTTTATGAAAAGTTCATTATTTGAAGAAAATAAGATAAAATTATGATATAAACAGTGTTCTGTGGCAAACAAACCAGTTAAAGTTATGTTTAATAATAAAAAGCAACTACTCTGTTCGAATAACCTTAGTTTGGAAATGAAAAAGGAACTTATAAAAAGTTGTATTTGGAGTGTTGCTCTTTATGGATCAGAAACATGGACCCTAGGAAAAAATGAAGAAAGGGTTGTAAATGCATTTGAAACATGGTGCTGGAGAAGAATGGTAAAAATAAAATGGACAGCTAGAATAATGAATGACGAAGTTTTTTAAAGGGCGAAGGAAGAAAGATTACTATAAAAAATTTAAAAAAACAGATGCCACTCATGGATAGAGCATACAATTAGGCATAACGAGTTTGTAGTAAACACCCTTGAAGGAGCAATATCCAGGAAAAGACCGTGGGAAGACCTCGATTACAATACTTAAAGCAAGTCGCCAGAAACACAGGAGCTGACAGTTATACAGCAGTGAAAAGAATGGCTTGCAACAATTCCAGATGGAAAGCTGCCAACAAATCAAAAGATTGAAGGAAAAGAAGAAGAAGAAAGTATGTGTGTCTTAAAAATGCAGTAAATTTCCCTGTTATCTAAATATACAAAACAATTTCTAGGGGCATTTTCCAGGTGAATGCATGTTTTTAAAAGGTTAATACATATACAGGATCCCAAATAAAATTCTGAATAATAAAGATAGGTAATGCTACTCCCTCATTTTATTGGCTAACATGGGGAGAGAGGAGGGGGGGGGGAGTTATTAACAGAATGGGTTTCACAATGTCACACAAACACACAGCACATTTCTCTTAGTACATAACAATGCCTGAAGTATTGCTGCAGTAAATAAACACATATCTGTCAAACAATTCGTACTTATCATTAACCTGTAAACAGCAGGAAATGACGTTTTGTGATATTTACCTACCTGGGGATGTTTATACTGACTTCAATTTTGGCAGAAATCACTCTACTTTCTTTTGAGTACAAACCACTGGAGAGTTTAATGTGAAGATAAGCAAAAAGCACATTTATCATATCATGATTATTTCCTTCATATATTTAACACATCTACTAAAAATCCAGAAATTTCACATGATGTGCAGTCCCTTCTATTAAATATCTGATTAAATACTACCACAATTTTTTATTAAAAAACTGTCAACCAAATTCAAGTTTGGTTAAAAACAGACACAAAGCAGGAACTTTACATGAAGGCCTACATAAATTTATAAATCTTGCTGATTCCTTTTGAGTTGATAAAGTTTCAAATAAGAGTTAATGTGAAAATCAAAACACGTATTTCTTGTCAAATATATAAATATATATATATATTTTTTTGGAAATAGTACTGGTTACAAGACAATTCTATCAACTAAGGAGGAGCTAAAGAATGCACAGATAATACAACATAATGTGGCACCAAACATACATTCTGCATGCTGGGTAATTCAGGCAAAAATACACACAGCAGTTAATACTTAGGGTTTTATACTTGACTAGTTCCATCTGGAAAAGTGATTAGTGGCCCGACTCCCAAAAACTGAGAAATTATGCAATAACTTGTCCATCATCATGATCTGTTTAGCCATACTGTCTGTATAACAAGCCATGGCAAACAAAAATCTTTTGTTTCACTACACTGTATTTCTTCCATTTTGTGAATGCTGTAACATTCTTTTTAGGAGTAAATGTGTAAACAGTGTGTTAATCGGCTGGAACATAACCATTTTTAAAAAGTATGTACAATTTGACCTGCTAAATGAAACTGTGAATGAACAGAGATATGAGTAAACCCTATTACTATAAGCCTACAAGAGTGGCTGTGGTATGTGTAGGCAATCTTGTTTATCACCTGACCGTACTAGACAACAAAAAAGAATTTTTCCATCTGGCTGTGGTTCTTGAATTTATTATTTAATCCATAGTTTAAGGATGCAGACTATACATATACCTGCAAGCTGTGTGCAACATTGAATGTTAGGTCACCAAATTATAAAACATTTCAAACAGGTGATATTTTTGAGGTTATAACCAATAAATTTTAAGACAGACAAAATCAATGTAGACATAAAAATGATAAATTCTTTGGTGAAATATAACACCCGATAACAACAGATCCTAAGAGGATACAACACTACCTGCAAACAATAACAAAAAATATGCCCCTCTAGTGGTTTAAATGGTATGACTACCTCAGAAGAGTCCAGAATGGAAAGATCAGAAGGTGCTTCAGTAATTACATTACACACATTTCTTATCTTGTATTATACATATACGATTTCACTGAAAGGTAGGGATAATGTAAGATGCATAGGCCTACTACACTCATACTTTATTGATGTTACTGATGGAGATTACTTAGTCAAGCGCACAAACAATTTAGTTTTTTGGAATTGATCATAGTGATTTTTAAGTGCAGAATACTCAATACTTTTTGGACACAATAAACGGTGTAAGGTATTAGCCTGTATACTTTAATGACACTACTACTGTTCTATAAACTGATGCAAATCATCAGAAGTTACATAACGATAATTCACATTTAGTAAGCAAAAAAACATGGATTATACACATAGCATAGCTGCGCACACCACAAATCTGACATCCTACCACAACAAAACCGCACGCAACACAAACATCTATATATATTCAGACAGAAAATCTGGTACCTCCACATTTCTGGACATTTTTTGGTTCAATATGCATCTTACAAAACACTGTACCATTTCAAATCTTGTGACTTTTTTGATCAATAGTTCAAAATTGCGGCACTGGGGCATTACTTATTTTGTAACATATCTTCTGCTTTGTGTCAATGCTACTTCAACCACATGTTCATCACAATGTGCAGAGTGAAGTGCATTAGTGTGTGTGTGTGTGTGTGTGTGTGTGTGTGCAGAGAGGGGGTCAATATACATTCATTTTATGACATTACATTAACAGTGCCTGATAGTGTGGAATAGGAGAGAAAAAAATTGATACAAAATAAAACTTGACGAGGTACATGAGATACTTATGGTGATGACCATGAAGATTACTGTCTTCTGGGATGCAATGGTATGCAGCTTTGTAAAAATTCAGACATTTCAGAGGGCTACAATGCCTACACTGAAGGGGTATGTTCCTCTACACGCCTGTAACTTCTACCAAATTCTATGGCATCAAAATCCAGACAATGATAATCTTCAGAAATCCTGTGCTACTGAGTTGCACTTAAATTGCAGCAATATATATGTGAGTATACCAAAAAACCAAATGGGAAGACAGTGAATAACAGGCATTTGTTTGAAGGAAGGTACCTGAATGCAGTGTCCTAGCATTCACCTACAGACTGAGAAAACCCATGAAAAGTCCTAGTCACTATAACAGGTAACCCAGTTGAAATTCAAACCCCAGTCCTCTCAAATAATAGTCTAAGTTTTATAAGTGTTCAAAGGGAAACTGAATGCCTCTACTGATTATAACAAATATGTGTAACAACCAGTCACCTGTCACCTACAGCAATCTGGCAAGACTTCATACACGTAAACTACAATCCACATGGTAGTTAGTGCATGACTGACTATGTGTATCATGTCACTCTCACACCGTTTTTATTGAAACATAATATACTTTACACTTATGTACACAGCAGGCATGTCTGTGTTCAAAACTATACCACATCAGGGGTAAAGATGTAATTTAATTTACTACTTTCATGTTCACACAGATCAAAGTTAAGATGACAGAGGAGAAGTGCTAACAAAATAAAGGGATGGAAGGAGGAGGATGCAATGAAGATAAAGGTAATGTCAACGGACCTTTCTCACTAATACTGGTATACTGAATCAAACAACGCCATAAACCATTCAAGAATCTCAGACATGTTTCTCCTACGACGTTTATCAAGGTACTATGCCTTCTTACCCATTTCTGTTAACACTACATGTTACATACATCAAAATATCAACAGTACCATATTTATTGGCAGCATATATCTCAGTGTGCCAATAAGCAAGGTAAGAATACACGTAATTATGATAGAAATGATATGCAACTGCTGTGACAAGATCAATGTGTGGTGATACAATATGGTTCTACAAAATTTCATTTGCCTTGCTTCTAAGAATTTTCTTAAAAAATGCATGGAATATTTGTTTATATTTCCATAATTTTATGACATCAGTGCAGCCACACATACTAATGGGTCATATCTAGCAACAAAGTACAATGGGATACTTCGAATGAGAACCTAATCCAACCACAAACAACAATGGTATATATGCATATAAACACAGTAACAAATGATTACTAATCACACATGATCTTGGTGTTAGGATATCTGTTACATTCTCATGCACCACGTATTTGTGCAACGCATTGCACACGTCTATTTTCAATTTATACTTAATTATACTTAACATAATATGTGGCGAGCAGTTCAGATCATAAAGTTTCTCATTATGTAGTCTTCTCCATTCCCCCGCTACGTTACCCTTCTTAAGGCCCAAACATCCTCATCAGCACCCTATTCTCAAACACACATTGCCTATATTCCTCCCTTAATGTGAGAGACTAAGTTTTACACTCATACAAAACAGTGATATGCCTCAATATTTACTAAAACATGTTTTATAACCCTTCCTATACACAGACACAATGACTGACCCCATCCACTGCTCAGTCAAATCCTCCTTCCTCCTTTTTCCAAATAGAATAAATAAGTTGATGGTGCTCAGAATGAATTGTCCTACCTCCTGCTTTAATTAATTCCACTGGAATTGGATCAATATCTAGCAATTTGTGTCTTTTTACCTTTTCAATTGCTATCTCAACCTCAAGGGCACTGGGCTCAAGCACTAGTGGCCCTGCTGTATGTATTTCAGCTTACTTGCAACAGAATACATACTTAAGGGGAATGTGGCAATATTTATACAAATTGAATCATAGCATATTCTCATGCATAAAATATCCACTTGTGAATTTGCCAACCAGTATCATTATATTACTTCAATGCTGTCAAGGACATCAACCATTCTCCCAGATCACACACCAAAACTTGGTACCAATTTTTCACTTAAAAGCAAATAATTAATCTAACTGTACCAGCAGATGAAACCTTAATGCCTCACACACGTACCCCATTTTGAGAGCAGCTTTTGTACCTACCTACAAAACCACACATGACAAACATTCTCCACATTTCACCATCCTACTGCCTCATATTTTTCATTCTTTTTCTCAGTCTATATAAACAGTGATAACTCACTAACAATCTTCAATTACAATACTCTTGGCATAATTCTGTAGTCATCTATGTGGGAAACATCTCTACATCACCATACCTTCAATTTTACACCCTGCCTGTATATTTCTACCCTTTTATGCATAAATTCCCTGCTCTGCTGCCTGTTTGTTCCTTAACAGTCTGTAGAAATTACACCTTCACTGTCATTAATCAGATTAATCACGTCTTCCAATCCGTGCCCAACATTTTTTTCCTGTATGTCAAAGTCAGCAAGTACTATGTTTCATGAAATAACTTATTCATATTTTCTGACATTTCCCAATTCAACACTGTGAAGAATACTCAGTGATGTTACATTCACACACATATCAATGAAGCTCCATTAATAATATGCATGCATGCATGCATAAGACATGTGGATGTTATCACTACAATACATAAACCTAACATATTTACAAATTTTTGGACCATCTGACAAATATGAATGAAGTTTGGAACAGGCCATGCAACCCAAGTATGGTACCAATTGCAGGCTACATCTGAAGCATACAGCAGTACACTTATTTCACTACCAGACGTTTGGGTACACATTGCAGATGATCTACAAGGAAATGGCTCACTGTTGTGGCACCACTATAGCTGTATGTTGCAATGATAGTAACATACCCATGACAACAGCCTCAGAATTTTGTTTCATACTGAAACTTTAATATTCGCTTTTTCCCAATACAAATCCCATGCTTTAATGTTTCCCACATACAAAACTTAATATTTATACTATATACTTTGAAGAAATGTGTTAAAAGAAGTTTACTGACAGGCATAAACCTTAAAAAGAATTACACTATTCAACCCAGTTCCTGTGGTGCTGATGCTTTTATACACAAAACAAAGTGTATCCTCCACCCTCCCCCTTCCATGTCGGCATTTCTTGACCTAAAATCTCTCTCTCTCTCTCTGTCACACACACACATCTGTTGTGAATTTCTACTTCAGAACCTTTGGATGGATTTGTGGTAAATTTGGAAAGATCTTACTAAAGCATACAAAAGAAATTTTCATCAAACTGACATGCTACTACTAGAGAAACCAAATAAACATCTTGTTAAATACACAACCGGTGAAAAAAAAAAATACTGCCTGGGGAAGAAGAATGGAATGAGACAGAAAGTTTGTTTAACTTCAATAAGCCATTTAAAAAATAAAATGTCAGTCAAAAAATACATACATAAAAACTAATTAAAGACAAAACAGCAGCAAACCAACATCAAGCTGTTCAAAATGTTGACTTTCAGGCACATAATTCCCTTACCAAAAGACCTTGCATTCTTAAAGAATGCTTTTGGAAGATTTCTGTACTCCAATGTGAAGTACACCTTTCCGTCTTGCTTAGTGTTCAGAGTCCTGTTTTGCTCTTGCAAATGGTGCAGTGAATGTTTATTATGGTGCCATATAGTAGCCAAGACTGTAACTTCCTTCTTAGCAGCAGAAATGTCATTCTTTTCTGACAAACAAGTGGAGAACATGTCATTTTGGCCAGTTACATTCAAGATGACATAACCACACTATCCCATTTGTTGCCGTAATTAATTACATTTATAATTATTCTATCACTAAAGAAAGTTCAAGTCAACTAAACTACAGCCACAAACAATTTCTGACATGTATACATAGAACAGAACACATTTATGTATTGCTTATATTTTACAAGTGCACATCCTACACTGGTGTTTTGTATGGTCAGTTTGTAATATGTCTTTTCATCTTTCTTATGAATACTGAACTACTTATGTTGCTTACAGTAATGAACGTAATGAATTTAAACCCACAAATGGCAAGGGTTAGCTGTATTCATTAATTCCAGTGGGCAGCTTCAAAATTAACAAAACACGAGGACAAAGTGGTGTTAGTTTTAATGCATGTAAGACCACACTGTTCAATCACACTATTAACATATAATGTCAGTAGTTACGATTATATCATGTTGAATGACAGGACACTTAATGAATAATAAACTGGGAAATGTGTGGAAGAAAATGGTTGTGGCCTAATTTGAAGTATTATCTTGTCATCTGCCTGCAACGGCTGAGAAAAACCATGAAAAAAGTCAATATATGATGGCCCTAAATAAGTATATGTGGGGATGGAGACAATTTTAATGTGTGAGATGCCAGGCACTTCAATAATGAGGAAATTGCTAGTAAATCTAATAAACAACCTGGTTTGCCTTCAAATGAAAAGGTAACTGAATAAAAAACTATTTTGTAATCTGAAGGACAGGAAATGAACACTCACTTTTAATCACTTTATGACACGATTTTTTTTTTGGCTATTGGAGTTAACATTCAATTTTTGGTGCCATAGTGAATCTCTGCGAACCACAAAACTGGGCACATCATGTCAATTACACATTATGAAAAGCATGGAAGGCACTTCATTTCATAATGCATATACTCAAAAAGGGAAATAATAAAACGAAACGTTTAGCTTATGTGGCACTAGTGAGACCGATACTTGAGTATGGAGCGGTGTGTTGGGACCCATACAGATGTCAGGTCAGGTCAGGTCAGGTAAGTGGTTTAAATCAGGTGC
>Ga0123354_10005051_pt1 | contig 19023 bp, 7 predicted proteins | sample TergutLab28metaG_2_FD_97872 | JGI IMG/M metagenome (GOLD analysis project Ga0123354, IMG submission 97872) | Labiotermes labralis P4 segment gut microbial communities from Petit-Saut dam, French Guiana - Lab288 P4 | ecosystem: Host-associated > Arthropoda: Insects > Digestive system > Gut ...
AGATTACGCCTATCAAGCAGGATATTGTAATATGTGCGAGATTAAATAAGTAGAAAGCCGAGAAATTCGCGTCTTGATTAATTTTGAACGCTATCATTTATATCTACACTTGGATAATGAAAAAAAAAAAAAAATATCCTTTACCTAACAAAACGAAGAAACGGAAAAATCGATAATCGCGTTTAATTTATTTGGATATGCCATATATTTGTGTATTTACATTTTAAGACACCCTAATATTTGGAAAGTAATCTGGAAGTATATTATAAGAAATCGGCTGCTAAGTAGCGTCCTCGCATTGATTAAATCTTGGACATTTATTTGAATGAACAATTGATACCTTCTCTGACATTCGGTGCTAACATAAAACTGGGCCTCACCGCTCCTACAGCATCCATAAATTTTTACACACATCACTCGAGTACTGCAACCTTTACCACACTTCTTAAACCATTAAAAATGGAATGTTGTGCAAGACAATCATCACACAATAATCCAGAAATGCTTTTACAATAAAATCTCAATTTCTCAAAACATTGAACTTTCTATGTTATTCACGACCTGAAATCGAAACATGAAAACCGCGCACGAATGAAATATATACTTCTTCAGACCAAAAGTGAAGTCACATAGGAAAGAAAGACTCCATCATAAAACATATTTTTGGGAACAAATATGCATAGGATGTATCAAAATAGAACATGTAAATTCTTCATTTGAAAGAGCAGTTATTGGGCTAAAGAATTCCTCCTCCACCCAAATAAGAGTCGTGACTTCAAGGCACTGGAATAATCACTACGTACGTTTAGTGGAACGAGAACTAAAAGATTGAGAAATAAATTAAAATTGTACAGTGTTTTAATAAACCTTAAAAGCAATTAGATTTTCTCTTCTATGTCTTCTCAAAGCCACCTTCAATTCGGAGACATATGTGACTATTTATATCATTTGGACATGTGTGATTAGAGAGAGTAGATATCTTACAACAGTTTATGAGATCTATTCTGAAGAGGGAGGCAGAATATCTCTTCTACATCTTGGCAACCGCTTATCAGACTACAGGACGCCATAATCTAGGCACCACAACATGAATCCAACTAGGAAAGTCAAATATTATGTATGCTGATCACTCTTATAGTCCAGACTAATTTATTTTCAGTTCCTATTTTACAGCCAGTGTTTCAGCAAATTTAATGCACAGTTCAAAAGGTAAATCTCCTGTATCCAAACTGACTTTAGGAAAAACGAATTTCTTTCATTTTTTGGGAATAGTTAAAACAGAAACTAAGTATGAAAGTAACCGTTACTCCCAATCGAATTATAAATCTCCGTAAGTTTAAACCTTACTAACCCTGTGATTAAATACAAAGAAATTCTGTTGCAAACCTACATTATGTCTATCAGAGAAAAGTCATACTGTGAAAGTGTTTCGTTCACAGTTCTAACTGGGACAGGTTAAATTCGGGTCCAATGTCAGCGTAAGCTATCAATTAATATCAAAACGTTTAAGAAACTGACAGACGAACAATGATGCCTATGACCACCCTCAAACTGCCATCATCTCCACTCCATAATCCGAAAAGCCTTCTGTTGTTCATTGTTCAACTTCCTACGTTCATTAGCGTCAACTCTTGCTAACGAATTAATAGGCTGCTACTTCTCTGTTGTGTTTCAGCCATGTGCTTACTCCATTACGGCCCACCACAGGCTTCATAGCGCCACCTGTTTCATACTGCCCTTAACTTGAAGGCCCTGGAAATAATGCTGACACTGAACAGCACACACACAAAACACCATCCTACTCCTGTTGACACTCGGGTTTGTTGTTTCCACTGTAAGCTTTACCTTCGCAAGCTTCCGAATTATGCACGGAAATGTCCGTCTCCGCCGGCTGTTCTACCACCACCACTACTACTACTACTACTACTACTACTACTACTACTGCTACTGCTACTACTACTGCTACTACTACTACTACTACTACTACTACCACCACCACCAACACCATCACCACTACCACCACCATCACAATAATAATAATAATATACCGCAAGCAAACTAAATTATGGTACCACAAAAGAAAACAATTTTTTAAAATTAATTCCGACATGCTACTTCCAAGTTTCGAGGCAAACATTCCGAATTATGACACAGCTTTAAAGAAATCTGTAATGGCAACTTCTCATGCGTATCTTTAAACTATAAACGCCGCTCATCAAACATTTTGGGTCTTAAGTGTACAGGTGTGTATCATACGAGACTTTGAGCTGACGATACTATATTAATGTACAAAGTACTGTTTTTACCACATAACGACAGGATTGTAAGTTGCGTAGTAAGAGGCATGTTATGTTATGTTAATATGTCTTATAGACAAGACAACAGACTATAATACCGATCTGTGTCCTATGTGCTAGAAATGCTGATTTCCATTTTTGTAATCGTGGTGTCTGATTTAATCAAAACCAGCTTACTTATTACACATTTATCGAAAGAAACGTGAACATTCGTTGTGCTACACTGTCATTAATTCTCTCTTATCACAGAGTCCAATGGCGTTAACTTTTCAACAAAATAGTTACCTTGCTGTTTCACAGAATATGCAGAATGCCTTAGTTGGCTTCGCAGAATTCAGTCTCCAAGTAACGACTTGACTCCATAACATTTGTTGTTGTTGTTGTTGTTGATGATGTTGTTGTTGCTGTTTCTGTTGTTGTTATTGTACTTGTTTCTATTTTTATTTTTGTGTTTGTTATTTCACTGGTTTTATTGCTGTTGCTGCGTTGCGGTACGACCACTATAGTTGACATTAGGCGTGGAAAAGTTAACGTAAAAGACGGCAGAATAGTTAGACATATTAATTTCGTAATATATACTTAGGAAAGCGCCCAGATACCGCAGTCGGTGTAGTGATTAGGCTGTGCATTGGACGATAAAAAAATCGTGATTCCAATACTGGTAGGGCAAATAAATTTATCTCTCTCTGAACCTTGCTTAGCCTTCTAGTCAGTAAGTACCATGGTGCCCTAATACCGTCATGTCGTGCATAGGAAAGAGTTTTAAGTCTAAGAAAACGTCTGCTGTTTTCCAGTATTGATGATACCTAAAAAAATGAAACCGTTACGTCTCCTCGCAATCAGCACACCTCTACAAAACGAACTGAGTAACAGGTCAAATGAGTTTTATTTCTTCCATTTTTACTACAAAAAGAAACAGCTACTCAAAAGAATTCTACACAAGCCGGACTTTAACGTTGCTTAAATAATGTAAACTCATTATCATTACTGAAACTGTACATGTCTTGAAGCTTTTTCAGTTCAATGGATAATGGAGGAACCTTCTGTAAACAAAAACACGCCTGTAAACAGTTAATGTATAGAAACGTAGCTGTTCAAACGGACCTATATATAAAATATAGCTCCCACTGCCACAACACAAAACAATTCAGGTGTAATTAAACATATGTGGTTACTAGCACAAAACAAATATGAAACGCGCATAAAGATGTTTTATTTACTACTTATCACTTCTATGCACCCGTATCTTGTTACGCTTAACATATTCAAACTACAAATAATTTGTTCACAATTTGTATTTCAAAGCCATTCGCTCGGCCGATATTTCAGATAATCTACTAACTCCGACGGAAGCAGTTACTTTTATGTCACACTTCACTTCACCCAGAGGAATGCTTTCGTAAAAAAAGTACCATGTAATTTAACTGAGTGGAGATAATATTATTTTGATTATATTCGAAAAAATAACTGCATAAAATTCTCATTTTGAAAATATACACAAATTTATTTTTTGATCAATAAATCCAATCTAATATTTATCTGTCTATCTTTTATAATCTGCAGGTTTATTGTTTCCTATATCGAATTTAAATGGTGAATGCACAAGTACCTGCTACATTACTGACTGCAGAATACACACAAATATAAAGAATTTCTTTTAGAGTGTCCCCGAGAATGTCAGCCTACCCCACACAGAGCTGCATGTGGCGGGATATCTCGTAGCCGTGATCAGGTAAATGTTAAATCAAACGTCGTACAAATGTTACAAACCTAATTCTGAATACTCAGTAACAAAGAGGTTAAGGCACTAACCTAACAGTTATCAAGCTAGAAAATACCAAGAAGTCGCTGTTCTAATTACTTCCAAGCGATTGAAAATACAGGGGAAGCAAACTTATATCAAAGTTCGGGGAAAGACGCCAGTCTTGTTCCTGTTCTACTGCCAGAAGACACACCTCTTTTATTCTGCTAGACCTAGGAGTGAGAGTATTCCGAACAAATTTCAAAATATTTGTACAACTCCTTCAAAACAATAATAATAACAATCATATTTTCCCAGCGTTCTACCTTCGGTTCTGCAGGTTGAAAGCTAAAACAAATATGGCCTCCGACGTAAGCGAGGAGGATTAACATGCATGGAAATTAAGTCCTATAAGATATGCGAAGGAACATCGTATAGAGACTTAGATGTAAATTGGAGAACATATTACAACTAGTTATAAAGAAACAGGATTGATGGGTGAATATTGCATATATCTGCGTTAGAATACCGACATCTCACAGGCTGTTATGATAATGGTAATAAATATATGTTCCATAATATGCAGAAAATTCCTCGATTACATGAATAACCATTATTCCATCAAGAGTAAACTACTGCAACGAATTTGTTAGTTAGACTCCGAAGCTTTAAAAAATTAATATCTTCTTCCAGTAACCCTTATCGGGCTTGCTATTCTTTCCCGAATAATTAGCAAGCTTAATGAGCGTTTTCAGGTACACAACAGTCCGAATAAACAGATCAACTATTTAATTTAACAACGAGACTCCTATTAATTTCCGCTTTCCAATTAACACGAGCACTCTTTATTAAACATCCAAATACTGTAATAAAACAAACGCCCAGTTACGGTTCGGTAAATATACTGGCTTCTAATGAACACTTCAGAACAACAACTGAATGAAGCTTTTAAACAAACACATCCGCTACATAATTAAAGTGGCACTGAAACCAAAAATGAATTACCCCGAGTGCAATTATAGTTCCACACACACCTCGCAGATAACGTAACTGTGGTCAGTCATGACTTGAGTACAAGAGTTTTAAAAATTACCAAATTTTCTTCTTAAAGCTAAACGCATCTGCATTAATTTACCAATGGTCTTCAGCAGGTCAACAGGTCTTCATACACGTCTGCCACGAGAATAATATACCAAATTCACGAATCAGATACTCGCTCAACTGTCCAATAAACTACCTGCCACTTCTGTGCCCTGTTCACAAAAGCGTATCGAAGGACCGTACTTTTGTACCAACATTTATCACCTTCGTGTCCAGCTGAATGCTATCTTAGTTGGTTTAAACAAACGGTCTCAGCTTCAATGCACTGTAGAATTGGATGGGCCGATATGTGTGAGTTAGGAGTTAGAAAGGATCTGGAAGGAATGGGGTAATGCGGTCTAATGTGATGTGTTGTGCCATTAATTGTACGAAGTATCATGGAGAACACAAACCTTTCGGTTAAGCCAGCTGGCCTCTGAATCGAAATCTGAATCTGAACTACAAGTCGACTACGCAGTTCACACACCAACGAATGGACTACTTATTAAATTGTTTAAAATTTCTAAATTTACATTAAAATACACAATAATAGCACTGCTACATGTTTCGGTCTTTAATGACCATCATCAGGGAGCTTTATCTGTACCTGACTAAAGTTATATTTATGTTACAACCCTCGGTAGTTATATTTATGCTAAAACACTCGGTACCGAGTGTTTTAGCATAAATATAACTTTAGTTAGTTGCAGATAAAGCTCCCTGATGATGGCCAGTAATGACCGAAACATGTAGAAGCGATATTATTGTGTATTTTAATGTAAATTTAGAACTTCTAGCCAAGTTAATAAATAGTGCATTTGTTGGTAAAGTAACTATTAGATTTAAAAATGCACGGTGCAACGGTAAAAATTAAAAATAACCAGTCGACTTTGTAAATATTGAACTTAAAATGTCGGTATATATACCTCGCAGAGTAACAGTTGCCAGTATAATCCATCATCATCTTTTTAAAGTTTCTGGGAATTGGACAACGTCTACCCTTACAAGTTAGCTTCATTAGGAACAGCCCGTAAATTCTCCCTGTACGTGGGTGTGCAACACCACAATAAACACAAATATGGATTAAATAAAACAGTCACGTATGCCCTGATATGTTTTGCTGCCAATGTTTTGACAGAGGTTTTTGAATTGCATAGTTGACAAAGCTTCGATGAGACCCTTCGAACGTTGCTGACGAACAAATCTGACATAAGCCTAGGCAAACAAATTAACCCACGTTAGGCTGTACGCGGAAGGTACGAGTGCATGCAATCCACTGCCCACGTAACGAATTAGAATTTTATCCTCACCACCAGCATTTTCCGTTTTCAAGATGAGATTGTTCTATACATATGAAAGATGAAAGTTTCCCAAACGTCGTACGTTACCCAACAGGAAGAAACAAGTATTTTAACGCACATAAAATAAGGAGACCCATGCCTTTTGGGGGTAAGAAAGTTATGTATTTTAATGTCAGTAGTAGTGAGGTTTCAAATGTTTGTCTACATGTGTAATTCATAAACATTCTGCATGCAATGTTCCTAGCAGTTCTCTGCTTAACATCGCCCTTCACCTATGTTCTTACAACTGCAACTAAAATAAAATACTATTGTGACAAAAACATTGGAATAGTTTGCGTAAATGTGCATGAAGCTCCCATGGAAAGGAACTGCAACACGTTGGGTTGGAAAGAACTTAATCGTGTGATTTATCTCAGTATTTTACCAACTTGATGCACAAAATTTGTTTCGCAATAAGTTTTATTTCATGCCTCTATATGTTTCGAGCACATGTGCTAGAAACATGTAGAGGCATGAAACAAGACTTATTGTGAAAAAAATTTTGTGCATCAAGTTGGTTAAATACTGAGATAAATGTACTGAGATGCACGGTCAACAAAACTTCAAAATTTAATCGTGTGAGTTCTGTGCTTATTAACTGTAAGAATTACACGTAATACCGCACTATAATGCAGTATCAGAGAAAGCGAAATACAGCCCATTCGTAGCTACGTAATTAGCAGACGGCAGCAAGAATTGTACAATTAAACCAGTTTCCGTTGAATTTAATTTATGCGGTTCGGTGGCACTGGAGATTAAAGAGATGTCACAGCGTTCAGCTCATTTGACGGCAGGTGAGTGACAATGCAAAGTGCATGTAGTACATACAATATCCGCTGTTCACAACATCCATATTTATCCAGCTTGATGTCATAAAGTCCTCACGAAACACTGGTACTGTACGTATCTACCGCGCTACAAAACGCCACACCTCTGAAGGCTGCAATATGAACTCAGTTATTTCCGTAAGGGAATAATAACAGTACTGGAAAGAGAGGCCAAGAAGGAGAACAGAAAATTTGATTACCCCTTCCTCGCCATGTGTTGCTCGTTGCTTTTATTACGTACATCAGTTGAATACACACACTTACAGCCGAAGTTCGTTAAAACGTCATGAAAAGGGCCAAATATTTTGTGTCGTCATAAACGAGTGTTGTTTCAACCGAGGAGTATAATGTTGTGGTGAAATGTGAGGAATTAATTGACACCACAAATTATGTGACGTTATGCACGGGGTGTTGCATAAACCGATGTCATTATAACCGGGTTTCAATGTATTTATTTTGGTCAAATTTCTTATAATATTTCGTGAAATTTGCAATACAATGACTGCATCCAGCCCCTCTAAAAGGGACGTTTCCAGTGTGAAACATGTGGCACGTTGGCTAACCCTCGGCTTTATTATCCGCATGTCAATCATATGTTGCAGAAAACGAGATCATACGAGAGGAAGTTCTCCAGATCCTAAGGTTCTCATTCTCAATTCTGTAAACGCATGTTGGCCCAGTGTGTTGCTAGTCTTGTCAATATCCAACAAATTTAATTTTCAGTTTTCTGTAGTTCTACTTCTGGTGACAACCAAATTCATTTCGAAAGAATTCATCCAATTCAAAAGCTGTATTTTAATGTACGTATCTCTGAACATTGCTGGCTGGGAGACTTTATCAGGGTAAAAATATGCAGGGATTTGGCGGGAAAACTCCAAAAAATGAAACCATCTGGAAGATAAATGCGGATATGGGAGGGTAATGATAAAATGGATCTCCATTCAAATGAATGGAAGAGTCTGAACTTGATTAATATACCTTTGACTCGGGTTCGTATGAACAGGGGGAAAAAGTAAGCGGGTCAAGAAAACGCCGTAAATTTCTTGGCTAGTAGTTGTAATGTTACCTTCTCAAGAAGGACTGTACTAATGTAGCTGGTTAGTTAGTTAGTCAGTCAATCACTTAGTCACTCAGTCATTGAGTCATTCGGTCAGTCAGTCAGTCACTCAGTCAATGTTAAAGCAATTGCAGTAGTTGAGCTTGAAGTAGGTTATGTAATGTAAGTAAAGCCATGAAAGAGTAATTTGTTGAATTCCAACCCAAACAGAAACAATTTTATAAATGACAATGTGAACTGTGCTCGCTAATTCCTGAAGCCGATTAACAATACATCCCGTGGCTGATGGCTAATAAGCCCAGAAGTAAACAGCTGGATGCATGTTCACACAGTGTGAGGACGTCCTTCCATGAAAATGAATGAGATGCTACTGAACGCAATATTTCTACGGCGAGAGGAGAGGAAATCGGCAGAATCAAGTTGTCATACGGTTCACTGCCATATTGATTTTCAAACCTTCTTAACGAAAACCTCTTGACAGTTACGTCATCATTTTCACTTCACATAATTTAAGTGGGCACTGGGAGACCTGTATAAACTCTCCGTCACCATGGTTGCAAGTCTGTATAGGGACATTACAGGGTCATGCAGATTTGGAGTTCTAAGTGTATTTTGTTATTCTGAATCACGCAACAAAACTCAGAGAAAATGTAAGTATGTTCTACACCATTATATGGCAAGTAATAGATGGTGATCAACAGAAAAATCTCCTTCAGGAATACAAACATACATGCGCGCGCGCGTGCGCGCGCGTGTGTGTGTGTGTGTGTGTGTGAAGTCGGATTTTGTGTCTCTCTTCAGTGACTTAAAGTATCTCTGGTAGCTTCCACGGAATTGGATCATACTCTGTTCCACTCAAAAGTATTTGACACGGTGAAGTGGTGTTAGATTCACGTGCATTTCGTTCTTACATAGCAGTGATTTCAAAAGTTTAGAAGCTGAATTGGACATTCAGCAGACTTCAGCTTTGCCTTTTTAACTTTCATGTTCGTCGCATAAAACAAGGCAAATATGAACAACAAAAATGCAGGAACAAAACAATCACCAGTTGCACGCTCTGGTTTTAAAACACACTGAAATATTTACTTATCACAGAGACATCTACAGAATGTAGAGCCATTATAACATGATCGACGAGTTAAAAAACCAAACTTTTTGGACTGACGACTAAATGTGCGAAATTGATTACTGAAGGATGCAGCAGTGCATGAAAAACTTATACAGTGTAAGCTGTAAGAAAATTTATTGAAACAGTAGTTAAAGTAAGATTCGACGCACCCACCCACGACGAAGAATCTTATGTAAGGAAAAGAGGCTAAATTTAAGTCTTAATTCCTTGGAAAAGAATACGGACCTTCGTATTGTGTCTTTCCTCGGAACAGCAGATTCGAAACTTCAATCAAAGCACGATTTCGTTAGCATTACTTACTCAGTCTATTTGACTGGGAATTTAACTGATTGTAAATCTGAGACATTGCAGAACAACAGAAAATCGTTACAGAAAATTTTGATGTTTTACTGACCGTGTATCTCAATATAATCTTACTAACTGACCAACTTAATGCATAAATACTTGTTTTATAATAAGTTTATTGCATTCCTCTACATGTTTCGAGCACTATGTGCTCGAAACATGTAGAGGAGTATAATAAACTTGTAAAACAAGAATTTGCACATTAAGTTCGTCAATTACTAAGAAGACCTTAGAGAAAAGGCAAACGTGATTCCTGTTTTTAAAATGCTTCCCACCCTTCAAAGAGAATATTAAATTTTTGTCATATTAAATATGAAACAGACAAATGTTTAGATACATAATTCAGGGGGGCCGCAAATGTTTCTTGAAAATGGGTGTAAGAAGTTCCCCTTAGACAAAAGGCACATCATTATACCCGTTAGGGGTGATATACAATTTTGTAGTTACGCTTCGAAAGTTGTAGGTAACAAAATAGATTCTCTCTTAACAGAAGCCTACAGAAACTTTGCAATTTACTAGCGTTTGCACAACGTTAGGAACACAAGTTTTGTAAGCATGAAGTGTTTACCTTCCCATCGATCGCTGTTCCTTGCTGGTTTTACATATGGCAAGAATCTTCGTGGTGTTTTCACGTGGATTCGCGATAGATGCCGGTACAAGAACCGGAAAAAACATTTGGTACCACACGGTACATTTGTGGAACTCTCTGTTACACTCTGTCAATTCCACTCAGAGATGGCAGACCAATACAGGAAGTTTACCTGTAAAATAATTATAAAGAAAACACTTAACATTTCAAATATTTGGGATGTCACGCCGTATCAACTGGCAAGTAGCTACCGACGTTTAGAAAGATTTCGGTCCTTTAATTGTTCGGGTCATCCAGTTTCCTATTCTTTAAATCACTAACCCTGAAGATGAAGACGGGGTGACCTTTCGAAGTGTCGGAATAACTCAGAAGATCTGAATCTTCAGCAACGCGCGTGTGACAACCTCAAATCTCGCAGAATATCAAACAAATTCCATGGAGCAGAGTTCTGGACAAGCTAACAGTTTCTCTACTAGTCAAGAAATTCCCCGCATTTTATGGAACCCGAAGGTTTATTACCGCATTCACAAAAGCCCGCCACCAGTCCTTATCCTGAGCCAGATCAATCCAATACATGGCCCCCTCACCCCAAATCTTGAAGATCCATTATATATTACCGTCCCACCTGCACTGAGGTATTCAAGTGTTCTCATTTCCCTACCAAAATCCTGTATACACTTCTCTCCCGAATACATGCTACATGTCCCGACCACCACACTGTTCTTGAACTCTTCATCTGAATAATAATTGGTGAGTAGAGTTAATAAAGCTCTCACTAAATAGTTTTCTCCACTCCTCTATTATCCCGTCCCTCTTTGGCCCAAATAGCTTCCTCAGCACCCTATTCTCGAACAACCTCAACCTTCGTTGCTTCCTCAATGTTATCGACTAAGTTCGCGAAACATTTATTTATATACTTTTTTGGCGTTTTGCTGACAGTGCATATCGGTATATTTATCTTAGTAATTTACCAACTTGATGCACAAAATTTTTGTTTTACAATAAGTTTATTTCATGCCTCTACATGTTTCGAACAAATGTGCTCATCATAATGAGGTCAAAATTGCATTACACAGCCTCTGGTATCATCACACCTATAGGTGCGATGATGTGTTCGAAACATGTAGAGGCATGAAATAAACTTATTGTAAAACAAAAATTTTGTGCATCAAGTTGGTTAATTACTGAGATAAATTTATTTATATATTTATCTGTATTTAATTTATTACGATCAATATCAGATAATACATAATTATTCTTACTGAGATGGTTGGAAAAAAAGTGTTAAGGAGAAGTACTAGTGTGTTGCTACGGCAGAAGTGTTTAACTGAGGTAGCACAATTCAGTTGCAGCACACAATTGCATGTAGAATTGTACCGTTACAACCAGCAATCGATAATAACCATCGAACGAACGAAAACTTATGTATATTTATAGTACACACTCGTGGTTACGTGCTTCGACGTAATACGTCACGATCAGCTCACTTCTGGTCATATATAAAACAACAGGCTGGTATGGTGTCATTCTAAAGGATTGTAAGTTGCGATTAAACATAATATCCCCGTAAGCATATTCAATCTATTGAAACTGAAGCAATAGAGTAACTTTAAAAATTTTAGTTTCATTGTTAAGCTTTTTAATAACCAAGAATAGGGCGACAACTCTTTCAAAATTTTCATACGCTGAGAAAATCTCAGCTCTGTCACACTTTGCAGGACACCCTCACTCAACCTGTTAACAGCCTGACGAAACGTAAGAGAAATAAGATAAAACTAAACCTTACAAACGCGAATATCTGACTCTACCGTAGCCTCAGAGCATTTACGAAGTATCACATTAGAACTATCTGAAATGCAGTCTGAAATTAAGAGCGACGAAAAATACTTCTGCAGTTACAGTGAAGCCAACACTCCATTTTTAATGTAAAAAGATTTTTAAGGTTGTGAGCTGTTGTAGAAGAGTGTTGCAAACTGAGCATCACTAAATTTTTGCAGTTTACAAAATCAGCATTCGCAGTACACTTTGTCGTTATTGAGAGCATCGTGCAAGCCCCGTTACTGTTATTTGTACACGACTAAATTATTTGACGATCATGAACTTTTCTCCAACAGACAATCTACGTATTTATAAGTAAATTTATTACAGACTTCTTTACGGTTACACCGATTCATACATAATTTACAATAACACAGTAAGTGATTAACAAAGAAGGGGTATAGAGTTCTTCAAAATTTTCAATTAAGAAACTTAAAATCTGAAACTTTCGGTTTATAGTGAGTTACATGTTAATTTGTTAGACGAAATGATATCAATTCAATGCATGGTACCCTCAGAACTTCATTTGTTTACGTGCAGGGTTTCGGCAACCCGAAAAATAGGACCGACATGAATAATGAACGATAAGTTAGTCCTGGTCGATTCCATTTAAGTAAAGATATGGTTAATGAAGAATGAGGATCGTTCAGTCGAATCCTGCAAGCCTCTTGAATTCTTTGGTTACGTAAAGTGTCAGCCTCTAAACAACATGCCCCGGCATGGAGCCACGGTCATGAATAAAGCCTGGGGCAATACATTCTTCCAATGAAGTAAATCAAAAGCGATAAATTAAACTACGAAACTAGTCAAGCCTCGCTCAACACGATGCTGTATCCCACGGTAAACAGAAAGTGCATGATGAATTACTGATTTGAAGGGCAAACCGCGAACGTATCGCTAAGTTTGTACCGAAGGAGGGATCTCGACACGAAGTCCGTGAAATTCACGCTTTAAATGAGGACAACCATGCAACATTTTAAGCCAAAGTACCAGTATTAAGTTCAGACAGGAATCCGGGATACGACTTTGGTAGCAATATTACTGGATCGAAGCTGTAACATGATTCGTCTGTTAGATCTAAGTGCAACAAACTCGTGTATGTGTGGAGTTTGCATGTCAGAGGAGGGGAGGGGACTTGTGTGAATGAGTGAGAGAGAGCAGGAAACTCGCCTTAAGCTAACACGTTAGCTAATCCATGTTTACCTAACCAACATCAAACAAAGTAACGAAGTTAGGAGTGCACCAGCCCAAAAGCTGGCCGGCTTTAAACTCATCCTACCATTCCTCTGTCACGAAGCATTTAGCTCCCAAGTTAGTGGCTGTCCATAATCTTCTCCCCTTCCACATCAACGAATCCTTAATACGGACCTGAAACCCCTAAAACACTTATGAAATGAGCGACTGACATAATTTGTGCTTCCGTCACAGAAATATCGTTGGACTATTCGTTTGTTAAGGTCTTTAATTTTACATTCTCTGTTTTTTTTTTTCAAACAGCGTCAAACTGACTCTGTACATTGACAACAGACACTATTTCACAAACAGCCTAAAGGTAGGGTCTATTTAAAATGGAACTCTGTACCGCGTTTGGAACTCATTAAAATGCAACAAACCTTGTCCATCTCTCGCAACGTCACAATGATGCAACGATGCAATTTAAAAGGTTCCATTTACACAATTAACCGAAACGAAGTTGGGATCTATTATATTGGAGCTGGAATTGCTAGTGTCAACATACGTCGAACGTAACCGTCCCGCAGGCTGGCGATTTGTGGCAATGCATCAACGACTTGAACAACAACCCGTCGACATCCTGTCATTGAAGGCTAACGAAATATTTCATGATAATCAGACTAAATTTTAACAGACTGATATCAAAGATTTCTCACTCCGTTATAAAATAAAAATATATTCAATTTTAAAAGAAAATAATAACATTATATTCCCAATTTCCAATTTGAAGTATTTTTCCGACGGCAGACACAAACATGCGCACAAAAGCTCATTCCATGCGAGTCATAGTGCACTTTAACAACATAGCATCAAGTCACGTTGTATGGGTATACAGTATTTGTAAAAATGATATTCAACCTAAAATAAATCATCAAAGATGTAAATTATGGTGCAAGGAATTGCAAAAATGCTGCGAGTAATATAGGAGAAAGTATTTTTCTAGGCGTAGAAAAGAATATGGCTGAAAACAGAACGCAGACAACATCTTTAGACCAAAGATTGTGTAACATTCGCGGGTGATTAAACTTTTACGTAGTTGTTGTATTATATATTTTAGGGGAAAAGATTAATGTTAAGTGAGAAATTAGGTAACGTGAAAGATGGTACAAATATCGATTTAGTATTCTTCTTATTAAACATGGTTTCAGAAAGGAACGAGATATTACCGCTTCGTCTTTACAGCGCTCTCATACATTGTGTTCACAGAACACTACAGCAGGTACCAGGCAAGTGTCAATAATCGCATTCTTCGGACACTAAAACGACTGGACTGCAGCGTAGTTAAACAAGATCAGCGTGACGCCCAGCGTTAACGACTCCATTCGATTCCGAGTTAGACTATAAACTGTCATGGTGGCTTCTTGACTCCCTCACTTTCACACCCTTCTGCCAGAACAGTGTTTAGTGCCAAGGAACTGGAATTCCAGGAAACTAGAGTACTCCAAATTTAGAGCTTTCAAACTCGTGCAATTTAAACAATTAATTTTTTTAGCGTGAAAAAAATTCGACGTTTTTCTGATGTTTTGAGAAGAAAATGTTGTCTTCATCTTTAGGTTAAAAATGATTAAATTTTAAATTGTGGGAGTTCCATCCCGTTGTGCTAATATAAAAATGTTATTTATTGTCCGTCTTACACAACAATATGATGTGAAATTAAGTTATGTACAATTAATAAAGCTACATGTTTCAACCCCTTGTGTTCATCTTCAGGCTTATAAAACATGAATCATACAAGGTACCTCTGAAGTAGTTACCTACGGGATCCCGTGGTTTGCAGTGTGTTGGTTATAGAACCAACGCACTGTAAACCACGTACTTCAGACGTACCTTGTATGATTCATTTTTATAAGCCTGAAGATGACCCCAAGTGATTGAAACATGTAGCTTTATTAATTGTACATAACTTAATTTCACATCATATTGTTGTGTAAGACGGACAATAAATAACATGATCAAATTTTGCATAGCTCTTCAAAACAACACATTTTGACAACAACTTCCTGGTTGCTGAACACCAGGGCATCGTAACAGTGTTCGTTTACAGATTCATTTATTTGGATGCACATAAACCAAATCGTTACGCACTATTCAGAGAATCGTAGTGACCTCGAAGAAAAATCTTTAGACTGCTTGACCCTGACGTTTAAGGCATTATGTTTTCGGAAGGAGGGTCTTGGACTGATTAACTCTAAAGAACATTCGAACCTATTAAGAACGTATTAAGAACAATCGAAAAAGTTTATTCAGTATGCAGACCTGAAGATGAAAAAAGTACAATTTTTCGAAACGTCGGCACCTCTTACCAATCAACACGGATTCACATCCTAGGCGAAATGTCTCTTCAACAACACCGCTGTGAGAACCTCTAATCTCGCACCATTTGTTTTCTCTTCAAGAGCGAATATTTCTGTCACAATGATTAAGGTAAGTATGAAGAATAACTTTCTACACGCACGCACGCACGCACGCACACACCTAGCGCCGGTAAATCTATTTATCGTTGAACAGCGTGTCATTTCTCAAATGTTTGCGAACGTATTATTAAAATCTCCTTGGCTTAGTACCCCCTCACTTGACCCGATGGCTGCAACAAACTCTCTGACTGGTCGACATGAATTATACATGGTATTGCGCTCAGGGGATAAATGAATGGCTGCAGTAATTGGTTAGGGCGAGATGACTGGCGGCCGAAAGGTAACTAACACAATTAAAGCTAACTCCAGTGCACTGCATCGTAGCGGGTGGTGGTTAGATGCCGAGCGCTTGGACTTGCTAGGTCTCAAAGCGCCAAGAGCACTCCGAATCGCATAATTATATGGACAAAGTTTACGGGGATCTGTGGACAGCAACAAACCTTAGGGACGTAAGAAAGAACCATTTACTGGTTCGGTCTGTTTCACGTAGGGTTGAACAACCCGTCTCCCATGATGCAACAAAATGATAACATCAAAGTAGTAAATTTGACTAACCTTTGAATCCATTCTTAAGACATTCACGAAGTTGGTATCCCAAATACACTACATATTAACCTTAAACTGTTTTCCGCTTAAGGCCAGCCAACGAGTAGGCAGACAGACACACACGCGCGTACACGCGCGAACTCAGAATTAGATCGTGGCAAGTTACTTGAATGTCCCAATCGGACAACGCACGTTATTTCAGTCAAACAGTTTCTATGGCCGCTGCACTGGTTTGCTTCACTGCGCAACCACCCAGAAGAGCGAAGATCGCAGCTGCACCACGGCGATAGCCTGAAGTCTCGCAAGTACTTTTTAAATTTGCCCAGCATTGTTCTATGTTATTTGGTTGTGAATTTATGCAAGCTTACAGAACATCAAGGTGGATATAAGGCAGATAAAACAGTTGCATGAAGCATTCATGAGCAGATGGCTAGATGTCTCACCAGGCCAATCAATATGCATGGCAAAATAATCGATACTCTTCACTTAACGTAAGTTAATCAATAGTGTAGAAGCCAGATTTGTAGTACGGTCCACACGACACTTTCACAGAATAACCACAATCCAGTATTTCATCATGTACAGGGTTTACACAAATCCATATTACATTGCATTCCATCTGCGGTCAAGTCTTTGTACTATGCGTATACTCATTACATCTATCTGTACACACACACACACACACATACACATTGTATAAGAGTATCTTCAGTTCATTATCTATAAACTGAAAGTAACATATTAAAAGAAGGAATTAAGGAAATAATTCCCTTAGACGCTTCCAAAGTGATGTGTTCTGAGCTGTTTCCTCTTCAGCTACCAGAAGCTAGCAAAAGGCCACATGTGGCCTTTCGAAGGCCTACAGGTTGTGCACTTCTGCAACACGTAAACAAGGCAAGAACCACAAAGCACTCACTTGGAAGTACAGAACATTACCACTTGTTAGAGCTATCCCATTTGAGCACTAATTTAAATTTAACACTAAACATGGCAGTGGTTTACCGCAGGTTTACAATTATAGCCACGCAGGGAGTAATAGCTGAGCTCCAGTGTACTTCGGGGGCATGAGTTAAAGCGATATTATCTTGAAAAAAGTGGGACAGGATATGGCTATACGAACATGAAATGTTGGTTCCTACAATGTCACAGTCATCCGAGTACGCATAGAAACACTGCATTGTTTGCAGAGTAAGGAGGTCCAAATTTGACGTTCATAGGGCCTTGCATCGTAATTTTATTCCTGTAGTAAAACCAACCAGATGCACCAATGTATCAAATTTATTTATTTTATAAAGACACTCTACATGTTTCGGACGGTCTTTCCGTTCGTCATCAGAGTACAAGACTGTACATGCAGCAATAGGCATTTGCAAACAGATACTGCTGTATGTACAGTCTGCTACCAAGCAGACAGCAGTATCTGTTTGACAAATGCCTGTTGCTGCATGTAGAGTCTTGTACTCTGATGATGGACGGAAAGACCGTTCGAAATATGTAGAGTGTCTTTCTAAAATAAATAAATTTGATACATTGGTGCATCTGGTTGGTTTTACTATACGAATAAGAAGGTCCACTCTTCATACGCTCTTTGCACACAAGAATTTCCATATTTTGAACGGTACTGGTAAATGTCGGGATCGCAGCCGTAACTTGTCGAAAACTACCGAAAGGACGACACCAACCTGACCAGAAACACGTGATGTGACATAACAATAAGCATCCCTTTATTTATTCATTTACACATATAGTGTATGGTGTACTGTACAGTACATTCAGCAAGTAGTGAAATTCACGATCCAACCGCTCCGCACGTTTTGCGATCAAACATCTGCGTCTGCAGGAGATCCACCCAACCACATATTCTTCAGTTGTGTAGACTGTAGCCTATACTACCGATAAATGTACGGTTGAAAACTTTGTACGACCGTTTTATAGGAAATAACGGGGTGTATTTAATGGGACATTTCTATTCTATGATTCCCGTTTGAACATATGTGTGTGTGTATGAGCTTACTATGAATACAAATATATGAGTTATTTACGTGGTATCATGTTTTAATTAGATCACTCTTTATGTTCCTCTTGGAGTACATACACTTTCCGAGTTATGGTTATCTCCTTATGACGGTTGATTAAGATTGGAAGAAAGAACTAAGAAAAGATTATGAAGGAGAAGATAACACAGAAATACACACACACACACACACACATATATATATATATATATATATATATATATATATATACACCCCAGTCCGGTGTCCCAACTTACATTAATATTGCGAAAATTCGGTCATTATATCACCGGAAATAGCGAAGGTTATGATTTTTCTAGTAGGGATGGACAGAAAACGAATTATTTAAAATGCAAGTAAAAACTTTAAAACAAACGCATATTCAGGTTATTGTCTGCTTTTAACGTTTTGTTCAGTAACCTGTACTGATATGTCACATGGGCTGTCCTTCTGTGAAGAGTAGAAAATGAGATTACGCCTATCAAGCAGGATATTGTAATATGTGCGAGATTAAATAAGTAGAAAGCCGAGAAATTCGCGTCTTGATTAATTTTGAACGCTATCATTTATATCTACACTTGGATAATGAAAA
>Ga0123354_10005052_pt1 | contig 19023 bp, 12 predicted proteins | sample TergutLab28metaG_2_FD_97872 | JGI IMG/M metagenome (GOLD analysis project Ga0123354, IMG submission 97872) | Labiotermes labralis P4 segment gut microbial communities from Petit-Saut dam, French Guiana - Lab288 P4 | ecosystem: Host-associated > Arthropoda: Insects > Digestive system > Gut ...
CATGATTAATACCATCAAGTGCTTTAAGGAGGTCACAAAATATTCCCCCCACCATATGTTTGTTGTTCAATGCTGTCAGTATTTCATTTAGTAATATATAAGAAGCATTTTCTGTTGACACTTTGCTTCGAAAACCATACTGATGCTTGTTCAATATAACATTACTGTTCAGATGATCAAATAATCTTTTGATTATGACTTTTTTGAAAATTTTAGAAAATACAGGTCTATAATTAGCTGGGGAACATTTGTCTCCACTTTTGTAAATTGGCTTAATTAATGAGAATTTCGGTCTTTCAGGGTAGATACCATGGACAAGCATTTTGTTACATATATTTATTAAGGGAGAAATTATAAAAGGTTTACTTATTTTTATGATTTGTGTTGAGATCTCAACATACCCACTGGAATTCTTATCCTTCGGTAAGTCTATTATTTTATTTCTTTTGCAGAGGTGTAAGGGCAACTTATGTCCTTGAATGGTTGATTAAAGTATTTAAATAAATTTTGTAGCAGACATTATCAGTAATGTCACCATCATTCAATTTAGAACACATTACATATACCCAAAGCACTTAACAATGTCCTGCATAAAGCATTACTATGGTAAAATCTCACACTTTATGTTTCTCAGCACAATGTTTTTTAAGTTTAAACACAGAAGCAGGCATCCAACTGACACAGTGTCTAAAACGGAAAGGGAGAAAACATCTTTAAACTCTATAAAGGTTTTCATTTAAGAATCTTCAGTCTCATACAAATACAACATAGTGGCCCATGAACTGATAAGGAATGGCATATTGGTTACATTATGTTAGCATTTTAATAATATAGTATTTTAGATTTCATAAATATAGTACCACGGAATGTTAACATTCAATGTACCCACAGTGAATGAACTACAGTGCAAAAAACTTAGATATGCTATGTAATTTGTGAACAGTGATATTTTGTATTTGACATTCAGGTGACTGTCCGTCGTGATAAATTCTTACAATAAAACCAACTAGATGCACTAATTTCACAAATTTATTTTTGGAATAAAACTCTACATGTTTCAGACAGTTCCTCTGTCCATCATCAGGAGTTTTTCACTGTACACAAAGCAATGGTACATGTCATACTGGTTTGCTGACAGGTTGCTTGCAAGCAAGCTGTCAGCAAACCAGTATGACATATACCATTGCTGTGTGTACAGTGAAAAACTCCTGATGATAGACAGAGGAAATGTCCAAAACATGTAAAGTTTTATTCCAAAAATAAATTTGTGAAATTAGTGCATCAAGTTGGTTTTATTATAAGAAATTATATTTTGTACCTGTTACAGGACCACAAGCTGATGAGCTATATTAGTTAAAACATGCAGAGTTTGTGAGATGTTTCAATGAAGCTCAGTGTTTAAATATTTTAAACAGTGAACAATCACACAAGTTACAGCCTTATCCCAAGTACAAAAAGACTCAGAAGACTCAACTCTATCTACATCTAGCAGCAGAAGGCAGCAGAATTGTAATGCTGCAGTCAATCCATAAACTATGTGATTGTACCATGTGGGCCCACTGGCTGTGTTGCGTTTTTAAATACTGTAATTTCCGAGCTAAAATTTGGCCCCCAACCTCACAGAACCAGCGGATTTTAAATTCCTCATTCCAAGACTCATATTTGTATTTCCATTTTTAGGTGACAACTGCTGTACTGGAATAGTCTGCCTCATTTCACATAAATTAGTAATTTCTGTACTGAACAGACTCATACAGTGCTTGACACTCTTGAAGACATGTATGTGGGAGGTACTCAGCTGTCTGGAGGTGTGTGTGTGTGTATCTTTTAATCAGTACCTAGATAAACACAGTCATTCCTGAAAAATATCACAACAGAACGTGAGGGTGTTATCACCCAAGAAATGAGACAAAATTAGCTCGAATTTCCACAAAGTCTCAAAACTTGAAACCACGCTAATATTTGTTGTTTATCTTTGTACATGCACTCCTATAAAGGTAAAAGCCAATTACACTAATTACATGGAGTAAAACATCATACCTTCAAAGTCTAGTAAATTTACCTGGTGAACAAACAGAATAAAATACTATGCAATTACCTTGCTTGCTTGCTTTTTCTTTTAGGAATTTATCCACCTTGCTTTTAATGTTTGGTAGAGTAAGGCCTGTTAAGGTATTATTATTTCTTTCACGTACTGCAGCAACACTTGCAGACAGCTCTTCCCTAAAATTATAAGAATAAAATAAATTAAATGCTACTGCAAAAGTCCTACCGGCAATGTTGCTTTGCTAACATTAATACTGTAACTCTGGAGCTAAAATCTGGCTGCCTAACTTTCTCAATCCCCCAGCCATCTGGAAAATTAAGATAGGTGTGGCTTTATCAACTTTCCTGAGCTCCAGAAATAGTAAAGGAACCTGTTTCCTCCAGACCTCCTCCATGTTCAGTCTATGCACTAGCTGCACATGCAGGGGAACTGTATTTTCCCATGGGTTGTGACACCTTCCCACCCAAATACAGTAAAACCATGATTTACATTCCTCAATTTTGAGTTTTCCATGATTTTACACACTTTTTGTATGGTCCCATATAAATGCCTAGAAGTAAACATTTCTTGGATCTTACACTTTCTGGATTTTATGCCATATTAAGTGGTCTCCACAAAAATGTAAAATTTGGGTTTTACATTACACATAAAATATATAGCTTCTAGTTTTTAATCATTACTTTATGGACTTCATCATCTTGTGATTGGCCCTGACTTCAGAAAATAAACAAAGTCCATAATGTAAACAGATGCAATTGTGATACACCATTTTCAGGATTTTACATGAAAAGGGTTCATAACACATACTGGCCAGTTACAGAACCAAATGTCTATAAAACGCAATTCTAAGAAAACAATGAACCAATGGTAACAACACATCATATGCTTACTCTGATTTAGATGGGAAATGTTTGCGTAGCTGGTCCATAAGTTTCTGGAAGCTACCGCCTTTCTTAGGTTTTGGTGCTGATGTAATAGTTATCCTTGAATCGACAGTAGGGGCTGCAGAACTAGGAAGGGAAAAACAAACAAAAAAATTACACTCCATTTCCTTTCAACCCTTTAAAGCCCAACAGTTACTTTACATACCAACACGTTTAACATTCAAAAATTCTATGTTCTGTCCATAGAGTATATTTATATGCTTTCATACAGATCTGAAAAGAAAAAAGAGGTATTATTTCCTTATCCAAAATTAAGTAACTGGTTTTTATGAACGAGATGGAACGTGTCTTCTGCATGGTACGAGCTGAATCTTTAGACATAATTCAGATTAATCTTAGTCTTTAAAGGTTTAAAGGGTTGAGGGGAAGAATTTAGCTGAAGTTCAGGAATTCTGGTCATGACATTGTAAGGACAGGGCTTGAAAACAGTGGCTGAAGATCTTTAGCCTTGCCACTGCAGCACAAGTAACTTCTGAAACATGGTGTTTAAAAATAAAACTGCATGCTTTTGAGAAAAATCTGTGCTGCTGGAATATTTAACTTTCATAGCAATGGTAAATGGCTACCTATCTGCCCACCTCACAAACCTCAGAAAACTCATGAACATTATTCCGTGTTTTTCTTCATGCTTGGAAGACACATTAATGTGTGATTAACAGTTATTTACCATAAATGACACACATGTATACAGTAAGGAATATTTGCAACATCATGATCTAATGAACTACTGAACAGATCTTTTCAAGACAGACATTTTTAGAAAGATTACGATACACCACTGGAGACGGTCTCCTATTTCTTCATTAATTCCTTCTAAAAAACAGTTTTTTTAAATCAAAAAAAGGTAATGTTAAAAAATGAAAGTGCTGCCTCTATCAGAAGTCATGGGAAGTACATGAAATATGCTTCTCTTGGTCTCTGGTGGTGGCAGCACAATTACAAGAGGGTTGCACGATCACTGTATAACATCAGTAGTTACTGGCCCTTAAAACAGCATCCTTATACCCAGGATTCAGTTATGTCCATGACATCCCAGTATTCTCTTCAAACTCTGCAGACGACACTTTCTGATCAAATCACATTTGCTAAAACAATGACATTGAAGGGCAGATGCCTAAACGTTTGAATATATCAATCATCGCCTGTTTTATCCCCCTGGCCAGCTCTATAAGGCATTTCCCAATCCTCTTCACCTGACAAGAATTGCTTTAGAGTTTCTAGTATATAAATACATATTGTATTCTTTCTTTTGGGTGATTCCCCGGTGTCTGAATTTTATGTGCCGACATTTTGGAACATCCTGTCTGTTGTTCCATCTTCATAGGCAGTGTAAACATTTTTTTTTCGGTGATTCCCCAGCATCTGAATTGTATATGCTGACACTGTGGAAAAAAAAGAATGTTCTGCAATGTTGGCACATACAATTCAGACGCTGAGGAATCACCTAAAAAAAAAAAAAATACAACATTCAGAACACAGTGAACGTTTGAAATCAAGAATATAAAAACATCTTCACTGATTTGGTACATGATGTGTCAAAAACACCTGATGGTTTTTGAAATGAAATAACTTTTTGCAAGGCAAAGTGAAAAAATTTTACTAACACTAAGTGGGTGCATTTCATGTCCATGAGAATTCATCTGAGTTATTACTGTTTGAATATGATGTTTTGTAGGTGACCACCATGTTGTTCAATACACACTGTAGCATTTCCTTAGGGATCCCCTGGATACACTCCAGAATTCACTGTTTTAGGTCATCCATACTGGTAGGACATGTTTTGTAAACCCTGCTTTAAATTTAGCCCTAGAGGAAGTGGTATGGTCCTGCAAGGTCAGGCAAGCGGGCAGGCCAGGTGATGTCCCCAGAATGAGAAATGAGTCTGCCCATAAACACTGTCCTGAGGACTTGGATGGAAATTTATGTTTTGTGAGCAGTTGCTCCATCTTTTTGGAGCCACAGCAAATCTTGCTGACGAGGATGTAAGTCACTGTGCAGAAATGTATCCAGCATGACTGTGTAGCGCTCTGCATTCACAGTTACTGTATGCCCCTCCACATTCTCAAAGAAGTAAGGACCAATAATGCCATGAGAAGAAACTGCACTCCACACTGTCACTTTTGCACTATACAGAAGACACTGGTGAAGTTCATGTGGGTCGCTTGAAGCCCAGTAGCGACACTTCTGTTTATTCACACAACCAGACACAGGGAAGTAAGCTTCATCCGACACGAGTAATGTGTTCACTATGTCACTACTGTTTTTCACCAGTCCAAGATTCATAACATGTAGTCAGCTCACCTTGTCCCATTCACTAAATTCCTAAGCAACTTTGATTTTTATGGACGGTAGTGCAAATCCTTGTGGAGAACTTGGAAATGCCGCATTCAATTAAGCAAAGTGTGAGAGCTTGTGGCCGAGCTGACCTGCGTGGACTTTGCAACATGGCATCTATTACCTGCTCCAAATTGTCAGGTGTATGAACCAAAAGTGGACGTCCTTGTGGTTTACCGTCCATCACTGATCCTTCTTGACACCACTTTCATACCCACCAGCACAGTATTGCAGCTAGGAGCATCATGTCTTTTAAACGACTGTTGGAAACCATGATGTGTGGCTGCATGAGTACAACTAGTAATTGTAATTAATAAAACAGAAAAGTCACATAAAAACAAGTGTGTGTGTATGTGTACACACACACACTTCCCACTGTTGGAACAGATACCTTAAAAAATTATTCCAAAGTTTATAACAGAATGAAAGCATTGACAGTTTGATTTGAGTGTTTTAATGTTGCTGATATTCACATCGACCTAATGGCATAACATACTCCACTTAAGTTGGGAATCATTCGCTCAATATGGTGCTTCCAAATTATGTGGTTAACAATTTGCAAACCAAGAAATTTTTTAAACATTGTCTCTTCTACATACTTCTCCTTATAACCAATACGTAATGTAGAATGTGATGGATTCTTTATTATGATTTTAATTATATTCATTTTCTCTAAATTTAGGACTAAATTATTAGCAACAAACCATTTACTCATATGACAGAGCATGAAATTTAACACTGAACAGAAATCTTTGAAATAACTTCTTGAAATTAAAATATTAGTACCATCAGCAAATATATTGGTTCTGATGCAGAATTTACTCTCAGGGGAAGGTCATTTATATGTACAGAGAACTCCTGCATGAGGTAGCAAGGTCCTGGATATCAAAAGTCCAAAATCCAACCAAGTCCAGGTGATAAATTTCAGTGGCCAGAGAAGCAAACAATGCCAGAGGGCCTAAACAGGACCACCCCAGCAGACTCTCTGTGGGATTTCAGCAAAAACAAAATGGACAAAATTGTTGCTGGTAGGGAGGGCAAGAAGAAGTATCCAGTAGGACGGTGTAAAGTGGGTGCCGTACACAAAAAGTGATGTGAAACTAGACACATTTCTAAATTCTGCGTTGTTCCACTCCACAACGCAGTTTCTTCAGCACTGGGTTCAGGAGTACCATCTATAAATTCAACTGTAAGTAAGAATATATTCAGGGGTTGAACATTTAATCATGTAAAATGTCTGGGGACTGGGGGATATTTAATTAAAGGGTCATCTGGTCCACAGTGTGTTAATCTAAGGAACATTCTCCTGAAATATGGCAGATTCCTCATGAAACACCTGTAAATACTAAATATTTCACCCTCTCTTCCATTAGTTATTTCACTTAAAAGACCAACAGGTATTTCTGCCCCACTCTGTATTTAAAGATCTGAACAGAGGATGCATTATCTATTTCACAACACCACCCAGCATTCATCTGGCAACTTAAAAATATAAATTACATCAGAACAACTTGTCACCTACGAAATGTATTTCTTAAAAAGCGTTAACACTACAACACTCTGATATGTACAGAAACTGCCAATGTTATTTGAAAGATGTGCAAACTAGAACAATACCATCACACAAATTTTAACAGAACTATGTGAAAGCTGTGCCACAGAAACTACTGCATTTACTTACATGCCATATGGTGCCTGTACTAAAGGCTTCTGCAGTTCAGCAGGCTTTGACACCTGCGGAAGATTTTGTTTTGACACCCCAACTGCAGATGATGAAACTGGCAAAGCTTTTGTTACAACTGGATCAGCTGTCCCCTGGCTTGTTGCTACAGCAGGTCCATTCTGTGCAGACACATTTCTAGTAAATTCAATTGGAGTAAGTCCAGAAGTTGGTGAAGGAGATTTCTTTTTCTTGGTAACTGCTGTACTTTCCATCTGTGATTGCGACTTGTCAGCCTTTTCTGTAGAAATGACTGAAATTCTGGGGGTCTCTGCAGCAACAGAACTTGGTTCTGCTTGCTGTTGTATTGAAGCCTGAAATGTAACATTACTGAAAGAAGAAACTAATATAAAAGATAAATATGCCACACTGCACATGACAGGAACAATGGTTAAGAGGTTAAATGGACAAACATTATATATGCTTGGTGGCATCGTGAACTTTGAGACTACAAAATATTTTAAAATTTATCCATAACGTACTGCCCACAGTTCAGTTTCAATTTCTACAACAAATCAGTCAGCAGATAAAGTATGGTGCCTCAAACATTTTATAAAATATCCACAAAGAAGTCCCTAAAGTTAAACTTTCCTTCCTATAATACATCAATCGGTAGCTAGAAATATGATGCCACATCCAACATCGCAATTTTTCTATGATTTATCAGTTTTATATGTGGGTAGAGTAAAGAGTAGAAGCAACACTGGCCAAAAATACAAAATTTTTAAAGTGACCATTCATGCACTGTGTGGCTTCGAAGCCATGTTTTGAGGGAGGCTATCAGTGTCAAGCCTGCAAGGCAGTACAGAGTCCATCAAGAAGCCATGAAAATTGGCATCCCATAACATGGTGCCCTCAGATAATCTAAAGACACAAAACGCATCATCAAATAACTTTAATTCTTCACCCATTCTCAACTTCTGTTACTAGTTACAGATAACCTACTACATGGAACATCACCTCTAATCAGCATGCCCATTCTTCAAATATAAAGCTGAACAAAATCACATATCCAACCATAATTCACTTACAAGTAATGCAAATTTAGTTATTTCTTACCTTCCTTCAAGACACACTAATAAAAACAAAACTGAAAATATGTTACTACAGATTTACCCCTGGAGGAAACATGGCTTTCTACTACCTAACATTCCTCTACTCACACCAGAAATCTTCTCTATTTAATAAAACCAAGCAAGGTGACAAAATCTACTCTGCTTGGGTACTTTACACAGCTGCACAATTAAGCCATCAAGAACAATTATGGCTTTGCCATCTAAAATTATAACAATTTTAATAACATATCTGACAAACTAACAAGGACAAACTGTTGACGTAATCATACAACTGAGATTTCAATTACTGTTTTAACCTCAACACATATAATATTACATGGTTTTCCAACATACATAAATTTCACTAGAGCCCAGTACAGTGTAACGAGACTGAAGCCAAAAGATGCAGCTGCCATACATATGACAACAAAGTAATCTGCTCAATAAATAATTGTGTTTGATGGTCCTTACTACATTAATTGCATACATGTTTACTCAGCTGGAACAATGGTCATTAATCAAAACAGACAAGGCATGTGGTAATGTAGGGCCTACTGGCATGGTCTGCAGGAAGCATGTGCCAATGATGCACTACTGTACCAAACTGTTGCACAATGGGTGGAAGCCTGCAACCTCGGTCAATATGCTACTGAGGATAATCATGTAGGTACAACCCATCATCCTGGATAAGAAGTTTTAGCTCATAATGTTACTGCTGGAAGTGGAGAGGCACTGCATGCTGCACCACTTGACTGTGACAGATGATTTCAGTTTTGGTCAAATTATGAAGCATATCATCAAGATGCAAAAAATTGCACCATGTTGGGTCCCACCCCACCTTAGCACAGTAAAAAGGTGGTACAGATACAGTCTTGCTATCATCAACTTTGAATGTGTGTGCTGCAGCACAGCCCTTGACAAATAATGACACCATCAAAATCATTAGTAATAATCAGTGTCACTCCAATTATGCTGAGTTCCTGGTGGACAGCCTGGTTGGCACCACATGTCAGTCTGCCATTTCCATTCAGGATCATAAGCCCATGTCCCAGATGTTTCAAGGGCTAAAATATTGTGCAGAAATGCAGAATGTTCACTGTGGTACAGTTCAAGGATGAGGTTATATCCCTATCACACTGCAGTAAAGTGGTACTAAACCCACCATGATGATATTTTGCACCCCTGTAACAGGTTTTCAATAAGGTGATGCACACTTTTATCATTTATCCCTTCCACAGCCAACTGGCATGTCATCCAATATGTGTTCACTTCCAGCAATGACTTCAAAAGCAAATCCTTGTGGGTTATCATCGTGCTGATTATCCCCAGCGACATCCTCATCCTCACGAAAGGCTTCCACCCACTGTGCAACAGCTCTGTATAATGTAGTGTTGCCATGCACTTCCCACACTATGACCACGTGCCACTTGATTTTTAACTGGAAGCAATGGTCAACTTTTAAAATCATCTCAGGTCACTATGTTACTTGATGTCAATGTTTGTGGCTTGCTGACATGCTCTCCAACTATCTCACAGGAGTGACATTGATAGCATACATCCAAAACATGGTCTGCAAGCTATACGAAATGCAAATTGCTGCCTTAAAAAAATTTATGTGTATCTGAAAGCAGTGTTACCAAAACGTTTCATTCAACCCACATACTCAACTAAACAGACCACATAATGACATACGAAATGAATCAAATAAAATATGTGGATGTGTTTAAAACATATTTGAAATGGCAAGTTACATACAGACTATGGCATCAAGCTACTTCCCAAATGTCTTTGAACTCCCTAACATGACCGTACAATAGAATCATCTGTCTTTAAAATGTGAGATATGAATGCCCAGTGAACTCAGGATAATATACAATCCCCACCTCTGTTGAACTCTTGGGTCTTATCATTCAATAGTTGTCAATCAGTCCAGAAGTTATGAAATGCATGCTGTGCAGATCACAGCTACCTACAAGCCTCACAAAATATTTTAAACTGGCCTTGGTGATTAATAACACAAGACACCAACTGGCAAGCATATACATTTCACTGCAAACTTGGTTCAGCCCAATTTTTAGTCCTGAAATTAGAGTCAGAAAGGAAACAGTAAGGAAACAGTGCATTTGAAGCATACAATTTGTTATAAAAGTTGATATAATCCAGAGGTTAACACTTCTGAATAAGTTGAGCCAATATCTTCCCTCCCACTGAACTCCTTTCAATAACAAATTTCATAAACTTTGTGGCTATAAAAAGAAACATACAGTGCCATATCCTTGCTTATTCCTCAGACATCTGCAGTACAGTCTTTTTCCCTCCAGAACTCACATGGCAAGCAAATATTAGACCCACCATACAGACCTGAAGCTTCTATTCCACACTGTTGGATTTCCAGGGTTATACTGTTTCACACAAACCCAACCTTCTCACCCAACCCCAGATCATGAAACAGTATATGACAATGTTACTGCCACTATAACTTGGGTACAAAACATTCTGAATATTGTTTATGAGAAAGTAAATGACATAACACACACCTTGTTTTATTAAGACAAGCACTTTTACAAGAGTTTCTTTATCGTACAGCATATTGTTACAAATTTTGTAAAGTTTGGTAGAAAATCTTAAATTCTGAAACTATGGGAACTAGAACTGCCACATGAGAGACTATGCTGAACACAGGACTTTCTGAAGGTTGCCTAGTCAATAAGGTTATGACATAACCTCAAAGACATTTTGGAAAAAGTCTACCCTTTGTACATTAACTCTAATACCCATCATTAAGTAAATATAAAAATTTAATACACAAATAATAACTTCCAAAGCAATAATGACAACAAAACTAGGATTTAGGAGAGGCCTCAAGAGAAATGAAATTCATGGATCCCCCCTGTCAAATGTTCTGGAACAGTGATGAGCAACCTTCTTGGCATGAGGGCCAAAGCTATAGAAAAGAAAAAAAGTGTTTAAAAAGGCCATATCATAAACAATATTTTTTACTCATGTACCATTAAAGACAGATCAACAGTGCCAATATTGGGGCAGTTAAAACTTACTTGAAATTAATCTTCAAACATCCAAATTAATCATACAAAATTTGAAACTAGTCTCACCTAATAGGTTTTTGTGTCTTGTTTAAAACAAGTCCTGAGAAAAACTAACAAAGCACACATAAATAATTCTATTTGCATCCCACTTGGCAAATACTGCAATAGTTACATTTATGCGAGATGGAACTTACATTGACATTTTGGTGTGATAAGAATGACGTACTGTCAATAATACAACATATATCTGAATAGTTTATAATACTGTGGATAAAATAATTACTTGTCAAATTTCTTATCTTTGTTTTCTGTTTCTGAAATTAGATCACCAACCATATTGCAAAGGTATAGGGCTGCATGCAGCCCATGGGCCACATTTCGTGTATCACTGTTCTAGAACACTGGGGAAACAATTGGTTTAAACAAATATGTTAGGCCATCTCCTACCACATGGACCTAGCTTTCTGGAGAAAATGTATCACTTTTAAAACCAGATCAAATAACCAGTGAAATAAAAAAGAAATGGATTAAAATCCCCACACAATGTATATCTAATACAACAAAAAAATGCAGTATATTTTTCTATGCCAGACTATTTAGATGCATTGCAAGGATGGGGCACAGCCCGCACTCTTCCCAATCAGGTATTTGTGTTGTTCTACGTATTGTTTTTGTGTAAATGTGTACTGTAATACTGCCACCAGGTGTCAACCCAACTGCAGTTAACAAATATATCGTATCATATGAGTCAAATAAAAATGTTGAAATAGAGAAAAATTAACACCCTACCATGACTAGCTGCAGGCAGAGCAACTCGTCAGCATGGGTTAAAAGGATGTACTGTAACATATGGCCGTTCAAACTTTATGATGGCCGCAGACCCTGCAATGATGCTGCTATACTAGAAGAATGCATGAAGGAGAAACAACGTTCTCTCATCTGTTGCTTGGTAGCAAGCATAACAAATCCATCACAATCCATTACTGCATAAAGCTGCAGTATGGTAACATGTGCTTATCTCTGCAGCAGATGTACAAATGGAGCAGGAACCTTATGAACAAGAGTGTCTAGTGTCATGGATGCCACTCAACCATGCAAAGCCCACATAATCCTAAGACCACAGGCAAATGTGGATGCTTAACCTATCAATAAGAAAAGGCACAGTGTTAAGATGAACAATGTGGCTGCCACATTGAACGTCAGTCATGGCTCAGCACAACACATCATGCACAATATGCTGCAGTTCCACAAAGTATCCAAAAGGTGGGCAGCTAAACAACTAAGTCCTAAACTGAAGGTAAGATATGACATGAAACAGAACTTCACAGCATCCTGAAACACATGACTATAGATTGAAGTCTGCTCCATGACTTATGGCCCAAAATGAGTGAAGAGGAACAGCTCAGAATGCCATCCCAGCTCAACAAAACCCAAAAAATTTGGCAAATAGGCATCTGGCAAAATATGTGCAAACATTATTCCAGCATCAACAAGGCCCATCTGTATAGCATTTCACATCCAAAGGGCCACAGTCACCAGGGCCTGTTATTGTGATCCCATTACCAATCATCTGAGATCAGGAATCAGATTGAAAGATGTGGACTGCTCAGTGCCACTGTCTTATTAAACAGTGATGATGCCAGACCACACGCTGCCCATGTGGCATCTACGAGAATGAAGGATACTCATCTGAGGTGTCTCATCCTCACTACTTGGCTGAACTCACTGCTTATGACTATGATATTACTGGGCCACTCATGGAAGTTCTTGGTGGACAGTGTCTCCAAACTGATCCAGAAGTACAACAGCTGGTGCATGAGTGGCTATGCACGCAGTCAAAGGAATTTTTTCATTAGGAATACAGGCATTAGTAAAGTACTGGGACCGCATAACACAATGTGGACCATGTTAAAAAATAACAGAGCTGTATCAAGCATGTCTCCACAAAATCAGTTGGTAAAGACTCTACAAGTATTTCATTTGACTTGCCTTTGCGTTTAAATTTACGTGCATAACAGACACCCAACTTCTGATCACAGCATCCTTGGGGAGGAATGAAGATGTCTGAATTAGGTCATAGTCTGCAGTTTTCACTGTTCTTACAGTTTGAAACTACAGAATATTCATACTGAACACAATTGACATTAATACCTTGTCACTTCCTTTGGAAGCTGGGGGTACACCATGCTGGAAATTTGAACTCAAAGTGGTAGCTGCTGGTGGGCTTAGCTGCTGTCCATATGCCACATGCATTTGCACTGGAGAATAATTCCCGGGTGTAGAATAGTATCCGGGTGTAACATTATCTAAGCATGAAAAAGAAGCATGAAATCATTGTGTTAAAAGTGTTTCAGTCCTAATATGGGAATTGGCATGGCAGATAAAATGAATGGTTAAGAGGAAGCAAACAGCAGCACAGCTGTAGATATAATGGGCAATACTAACCATTAATTATAACCAAGAGCATAGATTTGTTGCATAGCAATCAGATTGTGACTGCAGCACCATGACATTTGTGACAATGGATCCCACCACACAACCAGAATTCAACAACATATATAAAATACTACGGACAATACCAAATGTGTCTATCAAACATTAAAACTTGACATCACCATTAGCTGAAGTACAAAAACTTTCAACTCTCACCAAATATTCCTTTCTCCCTCTGTTATTTCATGTATTTTATATCATACTATTCTCCTCAGCACTCTGCTCTTAATATTATATCTACTTCACATGAGAATTATGGGATAATGACCTCTTCTCAAGCATTTACATGATATATATGCAAAACAACTAATTTCATTACAGAATAAGATAATGAATTTTTCAACCAGCCAACCATGATGTGCTGTTCCATCAATGAACAAAATACCTCTTGCAACCTGCATTCACCCACTGGCTAGGCCATCATACTACTAACACACATGTATGCACGCACGCAAGCACACACACACACACACACAAAAACAAACAAACAAACACACAACACTCGCATTAGCAGATGGTGATGAGGCATAAATGTTTGAATTCAGTGTCAAACCTACATTACATAAGAAATACTGGATCACCTCTTCTGAAGCATTTACAGGATATACATGCAAAACAATTTCATCATGGAATTTTTGAATGGCGAATTTTTCAACCAACCAACAAGCTGTGCTGTTCCTTCTCTGAATAAAATACCTCTACCAACCTGCATTCACCCATTGGCTAGCCCAATCATGCTACTAATTCCCAGCTCCAAAGCAATTCAGCAGTCAGAACTGTAGGTATAACCCTTTACATGAACATTTCACACATCAGAAAATGTGTGGTAATTACAAACACACAGACACACACACAATACTTACAAAAATATGGTGAACTACGAATCAAAGTCTGACGTCCACTGTGCTTTGCGAAAGGCAGGAAATAGGGCACACCTGCTAAAGGATTTGTTGGTAATGCTGCATTAGCAGGTGGCAATGAAGTTAATGCTTGAATTCAATTTCATATTTACATTACATGAAAATTATGGGATAATGACCTCTTCTTAGGCATTTATATGATCTATATTGCCAACAATTAATTTCATCAAGGAAAAATATGGCAACTTTTTCAACAAACCAAGTTGTGCAGTTCCAACCCTGAATAAAATGCCTATAGCAACCTGCAATCACCAATTGGCTAGTCCATAACATTACTAATTCTCAGCGCAAATGCATATCAGCAGTCAGCACCGCACATCTTACAAACGTATTTTAAAAATCAGTCATACACAACATATAACACAAGACATAACAGGCCATAACTGAACTTTAAAATACAATTGAAATTTGATAATATAATGGGGATTTGTCACCTCAAAATATAACTCTTACATTATCATTTCACACAACAGAAAATGGACAATAATGGTAAACAGATATATACACAATACTTACAAAAATATGGTGAAGTATGCATCAAAGAGGGATGTCCATAGTGCTGTGTGGAAGGCTGGTAATAGGGCAAAGCTGTTACAGAATTTATTGGTAATGCTGCATTAGTATGTTGCAATGGGATGTAAACGTTTGAAGGTATGGTTTGTTGCAAGCCCTGCATATCTGAGCCCACTAACTGTTCAGATTTTTTTTCCTTGTTTTCTTCTTTATTTAAATTTGATGGGTCCATTTTCTTAGCTGCCTCATTTAGTTTCATCATGGTTTTACTTGGATCCTGTGCCTGTTCTTTAATGATTACAGGATTGCTTATATTTTCTTGTCTATTTTCTACAGTTTTCGTCAGTTTCAAGAATTGTTCTTCCACTGCTGGGAGAGCCCTCCACTGATCATCATTCATTTCAGTCACTGCCTTATCTTGTGTCAGTAATTTCCCTTTCATTTCTTCTCTCTCATCCAATGCTTTCTGTGGCATTTCTTCCAAGGCATCCAGTGGACAAGTGGGTGGTTCAGGTAAAACTGGCCATTTCTGCGTAAGGTCTGCTAGAGTAGTATTCAACTTTTCTTTCAATAACGTGAAATAACCCTGCAACAGCAGGAATGAAATGTAACATATAAACTACAAGTTCAACAGGTTCTCTTAATCCCACGAAGAGCACAGCTGATGAGAAGCAGAAATGTAAATAACATAAATTAATATGAATATATCCACTACCATCATGTCACATGATATTTTTACACATTCAGTCATTCACTATCTTCACAGACCATGTGCCACCCTTTGCACGTTTTCAGGAAAGTGCAATCGATGCAGGCATCAAAATTTTCAGAAGTCTACCACTTAATCTCATGTGTCTTGTAATGAAAAGGTACAATTTAAAGCAACATCAGGGTGATACTTAAATACGTAGGTTATTCAGAAAGTAAGTACCATCTGCGCATATCTCTTGCGCATCCACAAGACTGTCACTTTGCACATGTGTAATGACTTCCTCTATCAATTGAGAAGCCACAGACCCCATTTCCTGAAATTCGTGTTATGTTTATGTTTGTTCCTGAGAATTAAACATGTTTAAGACAATTGAAGGGGCCGCCGACTGTGAAATGCAGTCCGTAATTTGTTTTTTGAACACTAGGAATGTGTTACCAAGTGAGATTCATCACCAGATCTGTCAAGTGTATGGTGACAATGCGATGAGTGATGGCATGGTTAGGAAATGGGTTCGGATGTTCAATGAAGGATGAGAGAACATGCATGATGAGGCGCAAATTGGGCGTTCATCTTTGGTGAATGATGATTTGGTGCGTAAGGTAAACAAAAGATTGCATGACAACAGACGTTTCACAATTTCTGATCTGTCCCTGCACTTTCCTCAGATTTCAAGGACTCTACTCTATGACACTGTCAGTAGTCATTTGGGTTATCGGAAAGTGTGTGCATGATGGGTGCCCAAGATGCTCACAGAGGAGCACAAAAAACAGCGTGTTGCATGTGCTTTGGCATTTCTGATGCGCTATCACAAGGCAGGAGATGGCATGTTGAGCCATATTGGCGCCAAGTGATTATCACCTCTTCTTACACCTAAAGAAGTACCTGGACGGCAAGTGATTTGAAGATGACCTGAAAGATGCAGTGCAGAAGTGCCTAACATTGCAGGTGGCCGCATTCTACGAGGAGGGTATACAAAAACTTGTGCCTCACTACGATAATTGCCTCAATAATGGTGGCGAATATGTGGAAAAATAGTTTGAAGAATGCAGAAACTGATAATAAAATTTTATACGAAACCTTACTCGATTTTTTTACAGCAAAACGGTACTTACTTTCTGAATAAGCCACGTACACACTCTTTTTACTCTGTTCACAGATTTTTTTATAGTTAAGGATGATACATAATACCGTACATGAAATCTTCATAGTACTGTAATAATTCTATATCTTGCTTATTTTGTACGTTTTGTAAGTTTATGACTATTCCACACACTACTATCATTCTGGCAAACTTTTGGGCATATGAAATATATGTATGTACACGTCAGAAAAAACGTAAAACTTAAGACACCAAGCCATGAAATATACATTGTTTGGGTTTTGGCTGGGGTCAAAAAATAATCCTAAAAATGTGGGGAATACTTAAACTGAGAAACCTTACATCAGGATTCTACTGTATATACCACAGAACAAATGGCTTGTTATGAACATCTGCTGGCTGTATGGTTCTAACTGCAACTGGTTTAATTACAGGCCAAGGGGGAAAAAGAGACTTTGGAAATGGATTCAAGAAATAAGAAGAGGCAATTTTCAATGGTGCTTATACATATGTCTAATTTTGATGCTCTGAAAAACAACAAAACAAAAACAGTTATTTCGAGAAGCACCTAAGTAATTAATGGTAACTGCAAAATAAACACAGGTCTTAGTAAAAAAAAATTATGCCTCAGAAGTAGGTAACGCAATCAGACATAAACTTTTGCCAATCTTTTAAACCTACAGAAGCATATAAGGTAAACATCATGCATAACAGATTCATTTTCACAACTACAGTACGTCATACATGACAGGTGGAAACAAACAGTGAAGGAAGAGACAAATGTGATTATGGAAAGGATGGGTGCAGCTACAAGGGAAGTGTGTAGTGGAAAACACAGCTGAATGAAACTAACTGTATGAAAGAGCAACTCACACTCATGCATACATAAATCTTCAATTTCAGACCACCTTTTCCTCTCACACAAAGCCTTTACAAAAGATGTTTCAACTCAGAATTGTGTTTAGTGAATTACACAAAAGGAATGACATACAACAAAAGCAATAACTGGGCAAAGTTAAATTAAACACATACTTGGAACTGAAATTCATGCTCATTAAGGCTGGAAGAATACTCTTCCCACTTCTTGATAGCTGTTTCATATTCAATCTTCTTTGAGATATCTAAATCCGTGAGGAGGTGCCACCTCTTGAAGCGTATGGAATGCAACGTGTTTTTACACTTCTGTTTCAGGCTGAGAACAAGACAAATACACACAATGCACACTATAGCACCATGTAAACAACAGTACTGCATGGTATTCCAGAAGCATAAATTAAAAATGGTGGGCGAGGGCAATAAATGGAGGCAAAGTGTGTAATGAAACATTGCATAAATATACTAATTCCTTACATTTTAATATTGCATTCATGAAGTTTCTGTTCTCCACATATGCGATTTTGCTTCATTAAGAACATGTCAAACCATGTCAGTTTTAGCCCCATCAACCACCCCTCTCAGCCAGTTGCCATCTTTGTACTGTAATATTATATACTGTACTCGGAGCAATGGGCACCTTTCCTGGCGATGTTGACTTCACTAAATATAAAGAACTATGCATGTATGGATACTACAAAATTACTCTGCATAGTATGGCAGTTATAGAGGGGACAAACTTTACTTTTTATTACACTTACTATTATATTGTTGCGGGAACCGCGGTGGCACAGTGGTTAAGGTGCTGTGCTACAAATCAGAAGGTTGCTGGTTCGATCCCAGATAGTGTCAATGGATTTTTCATTGACATAAAATCCTTCCGATCGCACTATGGCCCTGGGGTCCACTCAGCCTCTAACAGAAATGAGTACCAGGAGTATTTCCTGGGGGTAAAGACGGCCGGAGCGTATGGCTGACAACCTACCACCATCCTGTGCCACTGTCATGAAATCTGGGAACCTTAACTTCCTGGAACCCTCTGGGCCCTTCCAGGCCTGTAACGGGACTGCTTTATTATATTGTTGCATGTATGTGTGTGTGTGTGTGTGTGTGTGTGTGTATATATATATATATATATACACTGGGTGTCCCAGGAGGAATGTGCCAGACTTCAGGAGAGTGTTCCTTATGTTAAGGTATACCGATATAACCCAAAACACCTATATCCAAAGTTGAACGGTTATGGAGATAATGGCCTGAGAAAAG
>Ga0123354_10005054_pt1 | contig 19022 bp, 12 predicted proteins | sample TergutLab28metaG_2_FD_97872 | JGI IMG/M metagenome (GOLD analysis project Ga0123354, IMG submission 97872) | Labiotermes labralis P4 segment gut microbial communities from Petit-Saut dam, French Guiana - Lab288 P4 | ecosystem: Host-associated > Arthropoda: Insects > Digestive system > Gut ...
GAATATGTGGTTTCTGTAATGTTAATATCTGTACTTAACATCAAACTAACTTGTGAGTGACATAAAGCCATTAAATTGAACTACAAAAACACTCGCATTCATGTCATAGTTGTCCTTAGGGTTCCGAGCACTATACATGAGAATGCCCAGTGGTGACGTAACATGGCTGACTGCGCAAACCGTCACGCAGGCACAGTGAACACTGCATTCCACTGTCAAGGTCGTTAGAACTGTCATGTGACGTATCAGTTGTGCAGGTTGCAGTATATGGAACCGCAAGAAGCCCCCACTTTTCTCTGGCCATTATCTTCATAACCGTTCAACTTTGGATATAGGTGTTTTGGGTTATATCGGTATACTTTAACATAAGGAACACTCTCCCGAAGTCTGGCACATTCCTCCTGGGACACCCTGTATAAACCTTAATGTATATACAGAACTATAATTTTGTCTCTTCTTTTATATGGGTGTGAAACTTGGTCGCTGCCAATGAGGATATTCAAGAATAGGGTAATGAGGGAGATATTTGAGGCTAAAAGGGACGAGGTAACAGGAGAGTGGAGAAGAGCACATAACTAGGAGTTCTGTGATCTGCACTATTCGCCGAATATTTGTTCAAATGGAGAAGAATGAGATGGGCGGAGCATTTGGCACGAATGGGGGCAGGAGAAGTGCGTAGGGGATCTTAGTGGGGAAACCTGCGGGAAAGAGACCACTTGGAATATCTAGGCATAGATCGGGGTATAATATTAAAATGGTTTTTACAGAAGTGGGATGGGGACGCACTGACTGGATTGATCTGGCTGAGGATAGGGACAGGTGGCAGGCTGGTTTGAGTGTGGTAATGAGCATTCAAGTTCCATAAAATGCGGGAATTTCGAACTAGCTGAGGACCTCTTTGCTCCTCAGGAAGGACTCTGCTCCATGGAGTGAGTTGTGATCATTAGTAACCAGTAGAAATGATTTTTTATGTTGCGTTATTTAGGTAAGTTTCACCCTTTTTATAGACCACGAAGGCCCTTAGGGTGAGTATAGAGGTATAGCTCTACTCTTTCTAAAACTTCGGCACTAGATGGGGGTGGGCGGTTAGCCCCACGCCCCGGCCGCCTCTACCTCGGAAAAGACCCGGTACCCATTGTACAGGAGGCTGGGTGGGCTGCAGGGCCGGTCTGGACAGGTGCGGAAAATCTCGACCTCATCGGGATTCGATCCCCGGATCGCCCAGTCCGTAGCCAGTCGCTATACCGACTGAGCTACCGGGCCCACATGTTGCGTTAATCCTGTTCCAGTGCCACTTTTCCCACAACAAAACCGGCATTGACTGGCCTGGCATTGAATCCGGACCTCTGAGGTGAGAGGCGGGGGACTAAACCCTGTGCCATGGTTTCGACCCGAAAATAAGTTTTTTGATAAATTTGGAACAAGAGTGGATTGTGGAAAGCTTATTATTTTACGTTTTCCAAATTTTATGATCAAAATCTTCTATCCAAAATTTTAATGTCATCAGCACTTATACGAAATATTATAGCTGTGAATGGTTTCGGACGGATGGTGTGAAGGAGGAGCATCAAATAATGGCGTAAGTGTCGAAAAAAGGTTTCTCAGAAAGCTGACATATGAGGCGTGATGTAATAGAAATATTTTAGTTATCCACCCGGTATTGTCAGGTTTTGTGCAAGCAATTTTGAAGCAAGGAGTGGGGGTTTTGAGAATGGAAAGTGGAGGGCGCTGCCTCAGGATCGTTTTCGGTGGGTGGCCCGGCTGTGATCAGTCCTCTCGGTACTGCTGATTGGTAGGTAAATTGGTTGTTTATTCACATTAATCTGCAAACTTTAAATTTTATCGCTATGTTTTTGGACATAAGTCACTCTTCTGTTCGTGTTTCCACATCTTAATAACTGTTCGTTTTGAAATATGGTTGTGTTGTTGTACTTTATTTTTCTTCCACATACGCCTACGCGCGATTTTGGACACCTTTTTCCTTCTTTGCAGAAAACCTTTCGTAATTTGCCCGTCTTACATGGAGAACTATACAGCCACTCCCCGAGTGACTATCATTCCACTTGCAACCAACCGAAGTTACGACCGAAAGGTCCCTAAATTTTCAGTTCAAATACTGTAAAATGTTATTACAGTTTCATTTCGAACGTTTCCAATTGTGCCCACAATCTGACTATCACAACGGCCGTTGCTGGAACATAATCCCATGTGAGCAGGACTCATACATCTCGAATCTCGACGTCTGGCGTTTGCAGCTTATTTTCTTCAGCTTTCGGCATACGACCAATACTACTTACGACCAGATGGTCGGAACTTATCCTGTTCGTAAGTTGGGAAGCACCTGTAATTCCAGTTGGCTGAAGAACTGAAAATAGTAAGGTCTTCACCCAAAGGTCGCTAATTCCAGGCGCCAGGTCGCCGTGGCGTCTAAAGTTCCTACGGTGGCGCCTAAAGCGCCCTATACACTCTCAGGTAAATTGAGCGATATTACTGAGCGACGTCATACGTGACGGAAAAATTGAGTAAACTGCGCAGTTTTGACAGGCAATAGCGCAGGCCTCAGAACTGTCCTTTCCAGTCGTCTTTCACATAGAGAACTGCGCAGTTCACTCAGGGAATCCGACAGTTTCCTCAGTTTACCTGCCGACACCACGATGGCATCATCTCAAGGCACATCCGTTTCTAGCAATTCATTCAGCAGATGAGCATCGCATGATATATTTCTTTTCAAGTACCACTTCTTACTCCACATTTTACGCTTTCTTTTCTTCTGTTCGGATAACATTATGGCCGACGTGGCTAGGAAACAACAAGCGACAGCCATGCTTTTGTCCGCTCTAGTCACACGCACAAGAAGACACACAGAACTGACAAAAAAAAACTGACAACGTGATGGGAAACCTCTGCTGTGCCAGAGAAGCGTCAGTTCAGTTTTTCGTGCAATTTTTTTACACAGTTAAACTACGCAGTTTAACTTAGAGTGTATGGGGTCCTTTAGGGTGTATGTGTCCCTTAATACTTGTGGGTCCTCGGCATTTGACTTCCTTCATGTCACCTCTCTCTCTCCTGCAATTTTGAGATGGTTCATACATTTTTGGAGAATCTGTGCACATCTGCTGTAGCCATGGTCACGCACACTGCTACCAGTTCGGCCCACAACAGGGAGGGCAAACAAAAGGGTAAATGTCTGTAGCAGTGTACAAGCAGCCCTGGGGTAGGCGGGCCGTACGTTGAAGGCTGAATACTGTTTAGGGCCCAGTATCTCATTCGAATATGCTGATACTGTTCAACCGTCCGCTGGGCAGTTCGCTCTGTGCACACGAACGGAGGAATTTCTTTCTTTTAAGAGTTAATATTTGTAACAGTGGTCTAGCATCTCTTGTTTTTGCCCATCCCAGGAACCGGAAGGACGCGAGGCGATATGTAATTAGTGATAATCTTCAGTTGAGTGACGTGAATTCGGCTAAGAAGACGGAACAGACTAGAGATTGTAACGTCTGAAGCAGATGAGGCAATTAAATTTTCGTGTAAGTTCGGAATTTGTGGAAAGTGCAACCAGCGGAACAGATGTTACGTCAGTACGAGCTGCATCATGGTTAGCACCCCACGTTCGCACGGCTGTTCTCTTGACAATTTCAGAGGCACTTTCTGTAAACGCTTTACAGTTGGTTTGCTACGATTCTTCCACATTATGCATACGCACCCACCCCAGTTGCTCTTCTACAAAAGACCAACCAGTTGCCATAGTTTGTTAACTCGAGGTCATTTGCGGGCCGAGGAAAGGAACGTGAGCGATCTCACACACAGGGCTCGTCTGTGACCAAAAGACAAATGTCCACACTGCAACCAAGTAATGGAATGGCGCGCCATCTTACTGAAATATAACTTTGTTAATCGAATGGCAGGTTGAATGAGACGTTCAACGGAATTGTCACCATAAATTTAGCAGGTTGCCCACCTCACATCCGACACAGAACCTGTCTGAAATGTCTTTCGATATTATGATTCGCGTATGTTACTTCTTTGTTCCTGAAATGTCGATCCGGATTGATATCCGAAAACGATTTTCCTATCATGGTACAAAGAATTTCAACCCAAACGTCATCAGTCGCGATTCGTTTTACGGTTCCCATTTTCATTTGACCTGCGGTCTGTGTCGAGTAAGAATGTCAGATCGTGCAAGTCACAAAGTTCTGTATACCATTTTATTAAGCCGACTGGAGTCTTTGGGCCTCTCTAGAGACAAGGAAACGTAATATTACACGAGTTGGCACAGTTAATTAAGTTATATGCATTTGTTCAGTTGGCACTAGTAACTAAGTTACATTTACATTTGGCACTATTAATTAAGGTAACTGCATTTGTTCAGCAATACTTGACACTATAAACTAGGTTGGTTGTATTTATTCAGTTGGCACTAGTAACTAAGTTATTTGCACTTATTCAGTTGGAACTAATAACTAAGTTATTTGCATTTGTTCAGTTGGCAGTAGTAACTAAGTTATTTGCATTTCTTCAGTTGGCACCAATAACTAAGTTATTTGTATTTCTTCAGTTGGCACTAGTAACTAAGTTATTTGCATTTATTCAGTTGGCAATATTGACTAAGTTATATGCATTTGTTCAGTTGGCACTAGTAATTAAGTACCGTCTGGATATCGTCGTCTTCTCCGTTGCCGGTGGGTTTTGAGGGGCTACAAGAATCGTTTTGCAATTAACCCTTACCAGTTCATAAGCGAGCAAGGAATGTGTGTGGAATGTTCTGAACGGTTCTGCATAAAACATGTGTTGCACCTTGGTGGGAATCGAGTGTCTTCTTTTCAACATTTGCAAATCTGGGACAGTGTCTGTTATCGCTAAGTTCAATCAGTGTTGTTACTGTTGCTGTTCTCACAGTTTTAGTTTTACTGACACTGTTGTTGGATTGTGTCTGTAGGATCAATTTACAGTTGCTTCCTAGCTCATTAATAAATTAACCCTTTAGATACCAAGATTAGCGTGAACTATATTTAAATATTCAATTCGTACCGCGCAATATACACATTAGTTCTCGGGTATTAAAAAATTCAGTTATTTCGGTATTTGGAAGTTATTAGCTGTAAATACACTCTTTGGACATAGTTGAATAAAGAAAGACCAACTTGATGTCACTTGCTTTTTTATTTCATTATTTAATGCTCAACACGTTTCGGATGTTAATACATCCTTCCTCAGGAGTTTGCGACTTATTTGTTGAGTTATTTCATGGGTTGTATTACTCTGGTTCGATATGTGTTGGTGTTACGTTGTGGTTTGGCTGGGGTGGTGTGGTATCCGTATGCAGGCTCCAGCCTGTACGCTATGTTGCTGCCGTTATAGCTGCACCTCTGTTTCTTGCCCCTCCGTTCCCCAATACTGTGACACAATCAATTTGCGTTTCTCTTGTAATGTTCGTTTGTTGTCAAAATTGGACGCCTTAATAAGGCTTATCGTCGTCGTCTTTCTGGCACCCGTTCGGTGGCTTCAGCACACAAGCTGCTTCGTATGTAATCGATCCATATCATGTGGTTATTTTACAAACCTACGTCGAAGGACTCCACGTATTTGTTACACTTCACACAACTTATGTATCGAGATGCAGAGCGCCAGGCGCCGTATTGTGGTATGAAAAACGGCGTCGAAACGCGCCACGGCCGGAATGTATCGGAATTTAATAATTCGTAATGGAAGTGGATATTTGTTGGCCACAAAATGTGGGAACGCTAGAAGGAATATTCTCGCATGACTGTAAATATGGAAGGTAATTATTTAAATATAAGGGTACAGAGATGGTGTATGCGTTTGTTGTAGTGTGGCACTGTGGGATACTGTGCACTGTAACACTGTTGTAGTGTGGCACTGTGGGCTACTGTACACTGTAACACACACACATATTCTGTATTTTAAACCAACAAGATACATTAATTAAAGTACAATAAACAGATTACAAAATACTCTTCACATTAGGTACCAACTTCTACATGTTTCCACACCAAGGTGCCATGTTTAACGAGTTTATCAACAGCCAAGAATCATGACCAGTACGCATTTCAGGCGCTGGTCTCCCTCAGTTCCATCATAAAAATTAGAAGCCACTGTCACCAAGCAAAAACCCACTTTGCTGCAGCAACAACCCCACGCAGCAACTGTTTCCCCCTGTTCCACACTCGCAGCACACTGTGTACCCTGACGCGGGATGCGTCATGCGCTTCCGCCGGACGAGATCCCTGGGGATCATGTATTGGTACTTATGTTTGTGTAACGGAGTAGGCTGCTTGCTGTGTGGTGGTGGTGTTGAAAATATTTTGGCATGCACTCGTTGATAGTGTAATGTGGAGTTTGAACATTTGAAGACTTAATTTCTTATGATGGAACTGAGGGCGACCAGCGACTGAAATACGTGTTAGTCATGATCCTTTGTTGTTGATAAACTCCCTGAAGACGGCACCTTGGTGTCGAAACATGTAGGAGTTGGCACCGAATGTGAAGTGTATTTTGCAATCTGTTTTATTGTATTTTACTTAGTGTATTTCGTTGGGTTAAACTACAGAATGAAAAAAAATGCACGGTATGAGTAAAGGAAATAATACACAAAGTATAAACGTTCAGGTGACCGCGCATCGTGATAAATTCTTGTAATAAAACCAACTAGATGCACTAATTTCTCAAATTTAGTTTTTGAATAAAATTCAACATGTTTCGGACAGTTCCTCTGTCCATCATCAGGAGTTTTTCACTGTACACACAGCATTGGTATATGTCATACAGGTTTGCTGACGGCTTGCGAGCAGGGTCAGGACGGAACTGTGTGTACAGTGAAAAATTCCTGATGATGGACAGAGGAACAGCAGGATCAGGACGGAACTGCAGTTCCGTCCTGATCCTGCTCGCAAGCTGTCAGCAAACCTGTATGACATATACCATTGCTGTGTGTACAGTGAAAAACTCCTGATGATGGACAGGGGAACTGTCCGAAACATGTTGAGCTTTATTCCAAAAATAAATTTGAGGAATTAGTGCATCTAGTTGTTTTTATTATAAGAACACAAAGTATAGTCTACTTATCGGCGTGCCTACAACAGGCGCATGTGACGTGTGAAGTGGCCTAACTTACTCAGTACTGTGGCTGGCTTTCCGTTTAAAGATTGTTACAAAAGTAATTGCTGCGGAGATTACGAATGAAATATTGGGTTTCGATTTCTGTTGGAGGCTGAAATTGTTTAGTTTGCTTCAAAGTCTAAATGTTCTGTGACTCTTCAGGGCCCTTTTATATGGGTGCCAATGGTTCTGTACTGGTAGTGGTGAAACGAGTGGTCGCTTTTCCTCTATCCAGAACTATTTGTGTTGCTCATAACTGAGAGATACTGATTTTCTACAGATCGTTGGTGGCAGCGGGTAGAAATTGTTTCACTGTGTGAAAATATTTCCATGTAGTTCGTATACCGCGTATATGCCATCTGTGTAACAGCCCTTTCTACTTCACCCTCAAGAAAACAGATGCCTGTAATCAATTGTTCTGTCGCCCTCAGATCCACGAGATGGGTTTTTGACAAAACCGCACAGTGACACTGCACAACTGCTTCATCACAGCCAGGCAGAGGATCTCGATTTGACATACTGTTGGCTTGGTTCGTGTGGCATAAATTTAATTCCACACGGGATGGATAAAACACATATTTGGGGGGAGGACGTACATTATTTCACCACGGCGTACTAGTCATATCTGCTGAAACACTTCAGCCGGCACTGAAATTTCGCCCATTTCGTACCCTTTGATCAGCAAACATTTGTTTGAATAATACGTTGGATCCCATGAAGGTTTGAAATTTTCTTTACAGATGGTGTTACTGTTAGGATGTTTTGCTGACCGTGCATCTCAGTATATTTACCTCAGTATTTAACCAACTTGATGCACAAAATTTGTTTCACAATAAGTTTTATTTCATGCGTCTACATGTTTCGAGCACATGTTCGCATTATCAGGGGGTCAAAATTGCATTACACAGCCTCTGGTATCATCACACCTATAGGATACCGTAGGCTGTGTAATGCAATTTTGACCTTCTGATGATGAGCACATGTGTTCGAAGCATGTAGAGGCATGAAATAAAACTTATTGTGAAACAAATTTTGTTCATCAAGTTGGTTAAATACTGAGATAAAAATGTTGTTAGGAATTTTAAATGCTTGTGTCCTCGTTCGTTGTCCAGTGTATCTGGTCTGATCTGACTGAGTTTATGGCTCATTTTTGTGGTTTTAATTTGCGGAGTGTTCCAGGCTCTCTTGTTGAGTGTTATGGTTGATTTTAAATTTTCCATAGCTCTTTTTCTGTTACTGCCCGTTGACTTGGGCTGTTCGCAGTTTCATATCTTAACTTTTTGAAGTTTATCGATGAATTTATATACCACCAGGTTTAACATTAACAATTTAAACGCCGACTTAAATCCCATCTGCCATTTGCTGGCATTATTTGAAGCTCACCATATTCTCCACGTTAGCAGGATAAGCGTTAAATTGTACATGGTGCGCACATTGCATTAAATGTATTGCACGGATGTCAGAGCAAACAACGACATTTGTCTTATACAACAGTAACAGGTTGGTTCCACATAACCGAGGCTGAGAGTGTTTACTGAGCGGTACGCGCTGAGTACTTTACATAAAACAGATTACTTTTAGTTTTTAAAGGGTTAAATGGTTTCATCTTTGTTAGGTGGCCAGTGACTGAGAATAGCGCGATCTGAGGGGTTTGCCAAGTTAGGCGCTTCTTTATATGAAGATGGAGGCAGGGTCGGCTTCCGAAACTTCGTGTTTTTTTTTTAATTTAGACGATGGACAGAGTCCAAGGAAAGGAGAATGTGTCAGAGATACTTTAGTTCGTTTTTCCAAGACTTTCTTTACAAAGTGCAAAGTCTGGGTAGGTTTCTCGTTGCATCAGCATGTGTATCGCATTTTTCTTTTTGGGCCAACAAAACTCACCCTCTCCCTTATTAATGAACACCTAAATACATCGTCATAGTGTAGCTACATTCGTGACTGGAGGCCGGTATTGCACAGTTGGTACAGCGACTCACTACGGTTCGGGGTTTCAACCCGGATGACGGCAATAGATTTTCTCTCGAGTTTTTCGGTATTATGGGATGTTGCGGAAAGTTGATTTGTACTTAGTTGCCGACGTTTCGGGACAGTCCATCAGTCCCATCATCAACGGCCAAGCAGTCCCAAAAGAATGCCAGGGGTAGCTGCCTATATGGGGCAGGGCTGGCCAATATGCGGCCCTTGAGGAAAGTACGAAGAAAGTATTTGCGGCCCTCGGTCGCCTGAATATTTTCAGTAATAATCAGCCATTATCAGGTAGGTGTCTTTTTGTATCCAGCATCTACCTATGATGGCTGATCTCGATAACCGAAATATATAGTGTACAACAAGAGACTAATATGCTAGATCTGTATGGTTGTGTTCTGTCGGATAATTACACCTTATTAACTTGCTGTTTTTAAATAACAGCATTCTAATTAATTCAGTCCCCCTGTCGGTATATGTATACACAAGTGCGGCCGTCGGGTGGGTCCTTAACAAATTATGTGGCCCTTCTGTGGGTTGAAATTGGCCAACCCTGATATAATGAATGGTGTGGGCGGTGATTGGTTCCTCTTTTACTACTTTGCCCTTGAGGATGGGACCGATAAGCGCTCCCGAAATGTCGGCAGCTAGCTACCAAACAACACTAATAATTCGTTAGCGCCGCGGCGGAAGAATTAAATTACGCAGATTTTTCTTCTTCACTCCCGTCTAGACCGGCCCTGGGGCCCTCACAGCCATCTGTAAAGTTGGTAGCGCGGCTTCTTTCCCGGGGGTAAAGTGGCCGGGGTGTGAAGTTGACTATCCGCCCTCGTCTTGCGCCGAGGTTAAGAATGGGTGGAGCTGTGCCTCTGCTCCCCCTGTGTGCCTGCACTGGCACGTTGTGCCTTTTGCTTCATGAGCGCATTACACAACCAGTTCGTCGGATATTGCCTGTAACACTTATGAATAAAAATGATTGCCATTATCACATGACTTTGTCTTCTGGAATTATGTAGAGGGATTTTCTGCACACCAGACAAGCCTGTAACAGTCGTACCACCTCTCCAACCCATTCCCCTAGAATCAGCGAGTTCCATTTCCCCCATACCGTGAGTAATGATAAAGCCGCCATGACACCGCATACCTGAATTACGTAGTGGCATTCCCAAACCGCTTACTGAATACTCCAATGCTTAGAATCTAATGTTCAGCGATGCCTGTACACAGTGGCACTGTCTCATCGTCAGATGTACTTACATAAAGCACCCCCGTAATTAGGAGTCCCCTATTTTTGGCGGATGTCGCCAATTCTGAGAAAATTAAATTGAACTTTTTTTTAGGAATTTCTGTTCTTAAAATTTGTTGACAACGTCGTTGTTCAGAAAGAAAATGTCTTTATGTACTCATTAACCGTATCTGCCTCGTTTGATGATAGAAGATGCGATATTGCTTTTGATGAAGCCATCGAACTTCTTTACATTTCCTGCCCGATTATGGTTCATATTAAAACCCTTTTGGAATAAGGAGCTTATGTTGTGGGCTTTACGTTTACTTTCGTAAGTAACGGGCATTTGGTTTTAGCAGGCCGTTAAACTGACGGTGTTCGGTGTTTATAGTGTCATGACATGATCGCCGAAGTGTCTTTGGTCGTAATGGCGTCACCACGTGACGCCAGCAACACAGTGCGCCATATTTACCTTAATATACCTTATTTTACTTACTTAAATGCCGTAAGTGGTGTTTCCTGTGGGGTCCGCACTTTCTGCAGCTTATTGTAGGTGCGTTAGTCCAACCCAGATATAGCGCCACCCTCGCGTAGTGTTCATGACAGCCTTTGAACAGAAATTCCGTACAATGCAGTATTCCAATTTACCTCCACCCTCGATATACCGCCACAAATTGTGGTGAACAGTGGCGCTATATCGTGGTTTGACTTCACATGCCATTATTCATATGGGCGTGGAATTTCTTAAAGGATTTAATGTGTCTAGCCGAATGCCTTACACGTTATTGAGGGTGTCGTAATCTGCTCGCACTGCATTTGTGTATTGCGAGCATCATGCCAATTTAGATTTTAGGTTCAGTACAAACCAAGGTCCCATACTGTATTCGTAATTAGAAATTATGTATACTAATTGTTACCTGAAATATATCCCTATAGTAAAACCAACCAGATGCATCAATGTCTCAAATTTATTTTATTGGGGTAACACTCCACATGTTTCGGACGGTGTTTCCGTTCACCATCAGGAGTTAAAGACTACTGCAACAGGCATATGTCAAACAGATACTGCTAGCGGGAACCAGATGGAATCTCGTTATCGCTAACAATCAGTCGGCAGTGTCTGTTTGACGTATGCCTGTTGCAGTATATACAGTCTTTAACTCCTGATGATGGACGGAAAGACCGTCCGAAACATGTAGACTGTTACTCCAATAAAATAAATTTTAGACATTGATGCATCTGGTTGGTTGTACTATAGAAATATATTACGATGCACGGCCCTGTGAACGTCAAACTGAAATATAGCATTCATAATTTTGCTGTGTATTGGCAATTTAATTTTTATCTTTAAACTGCGTCTGATCGTGCGTTATAAATACAAGATACATACTTTATTTTGTGATACATTTTTGAACCTGTACCCCAATTTTATCTAGTGAAACTTATACGAAACTTTTACATGTTACGTAATTGGAATTGTCATAGGTGACAATCCAATTTAACGTAATACTGTTCTTTTTTAAATTTGCGGTTTATATCAAAGTATGTGCCTGTAGGTGTATGGTTTTTATTGTAATTTAAGTTTCTTCCAGTCGTATTTAGAGAGATTCCGTGAGGATGGCCGGCAAGGCCGAAACACGCAGTATTATAATCTAACAAGCCGTGTACTTTGTAAGTCACATCATCAGAAATGTTACAGGGGTTTGTAGTTGGTTTCAACAAACTTTATTTACTCAATGCCAGGAATGTTCTCAATCCGATTTAACCCCCTTTGAATTTTGCTTGATAAGTGTGTGAAATATGCAGGTACCCCCACATGGGACTGGTGGCCCCCTAAACCTTTCTGTACATGGGGACTTGCCTCGCCAGAAATCCAGCATCACCCAGTATGCATTAAGAGCACTTTATCGACTGCAGTAGCTTTGTGTAATTCCATATTAACAACTTTATCATTTGTGTCCTTTGATTTCAGGTAAGCGATTGGACCTACTATTACCTGCCAGTCTACAGGGGTGAGTTTTATGTCACATTATTACGGTGGAAAAATGTAGTGCAGCGACTGATGTAGGCGGCTTTGGGTGAGTGGACATTTTCGTTATTACCTCATGGCAACGCGTCGATGCCGGATCAGGTCAAACGACCTAATCCATGGAGGAAGATGATGATGATGACCTCATTACGGTGTAGTGTTTGTACTGTAAATATTATGTTTAGAACTGCAGCCAGTAGAATCTTTCTATTGCTTATTAGTTTTGCATCGAACTGAAGTTAAATACGATAAAATATTCTCGGGCTGGCAGCCGGGTCAGGTGGTTGAATGGCGAATAACCGGAAGTTTCGAGGACCTTTCTGTCCTCGTCAGCAGAGAACTGAAGTTAAATACGTTGAAACAGAATGGCTATACAGATAATTAATATACTATAGTTGTTAAGAGAATTTGCGACTGTGGTTTGTGTAATATCTTTAATGTTTATCAATTTTGCCACCACAGGCATATATTTATTACACATCACTGCAGTACAGTAGCTGTGCCATTCGCTGTTCTGTGGCAGGTTTTAGAAGTTTAGATTGTGTTAATTTATTATACATTGGAAGAGTACGTAATTTTGGGACGTACCCTTTTTCATTTTACAGCAGTAGAAATTTGCCGCGACACTGCGTATGTATTCCTCGGTGAATTTGAACAGTGCTTCGCCTGTGGAGACATCTGTGGAGAACTCTTAAAAATTAACTGTGAAACAAGTGCCTAAGTCCGTGGCGACTTCAGAGTTTCGTACCACGAACTTGGGCGAAGGCTTTCCTTACGTATTCTGAGTAGACAAATGCATCAACAGGGTGAATTTTGACACCTCGACTCTTCATATCACTTGCTGTTGCCGAAGATTCTTCCCCGTTATTTTTCTGTCTCTGTGCCGAAGGGACGCGGAGTTTGTGCTGTACTGAGGCCCACAAGAATTCCCTTGGTTCGACTCTCCTTTACATCTCCCATCAACTTTTACCGTACTTCCCTATTTTCCTCCTCCATTCGTACAGCCATTCTATTCACAGGAATGTTAGTAGCGATAACCTTCGATAAGGACAAGCGCTTTAACCTGGTAGACTTGAGGCATAAGTAACAACTAGACAGAGAGTCAGAAGCTTGAGAGCTATTGACCCCACCATCCATGGGCTCTCTTTCCGTGGCCTCGATATAAGCAGCCCTAACTATACGACCCAGGATCCGCGGTGGCGCAGTTGGTTGAGGAACTGCGGTACAAGCCGGAGGGTCACGTGTTCAGTTCTCGATGGGGTCGTCATTTTTCATTTACTTAAGCCTGTAACAAATTAGTGCCAGGGATATGTCCTGGGGGGTGAACATGGCCGGCGCCTATGCCAATTGTCTAGAAGTGCTGGGAGCCTCAACCTTGGATCCCTAAGGTTCTCTCCAAGCCTGTAATGGGTTACCTTCATCTTTAGCTTTAATTGTACGACATTTCCATCCGTCTCGGTCTTGCATCGCGGCACAGATTAACCTCTCGCAGCCTGACAGTTGCCACCAGCCATGATTAACAGAGCCGCCCTCTTATGGGATCCAGTACAGAGCAACAAAAGGTCGCGCGAAGTTTCTGCTTCTAACTTTTATCCCAGCGAATGCAAAGAAGTGACTACATGTGTTATATTGACAAATAGACAGAGAAATGAGACTTCATCAGTAAGTAAATGTGCCTGTCTAGCTGCGAGTGATGTAGTGCACACTGTCAGAGGATAGGAGGTTCTGTTGCGTTTCTACAGGCTGAAGTTTGCAGTTTGCTAAATGTGTCACCAGGAGAATTTATGTGTCTAGGAGTAAATGCAGAGTGTTTTCTGTGTTTCATCGCGATGCTGTTTATCCCCTTGTACACTGACGTAGGTCATAGTCAAGATATGTAGTAATCCAAATGTCTACTATAAAACATGTTGGTTTCAGAATCATCGTATAAGCAATCGTCCTTGATTACCAGCGCCGTTAAACAATATTCTAACTTGTGTTATGAACAGCAATTTCTATACGACGATATTGCCAAGTGACATGCTGATATTCTGCAGGTGATACAGCGTTGCTGAATTTCATAGTAGGAAACACAAAATCGTGTCGCGGATATGTTTGTTAGAATTGTCGATATACGCCTTTTGTAACTGCATTTCACGAATCTGACATCATTGTGAATCACAAACGAATGACAGTTCTGAAGTGGTATTCTGATCCTTTGCAGCTGGTGCAGAGTCATTAAAATTAAACCGCGTTGGCTCTGGTGTTAGAGTACTTTATTACGCCTAGTCGCGAAAATCGCCCATTAGCTTTTTCATGTCCGTCCGTCCGTCCATCCGCGGCTCTCACTGGATGGATTGACCTGAAATTTGATATTGGGGACTTGAACGAAAATGTGTCGAGAAGACCCAAATTTGGTTAAAATCGGGCAAAAGTATCGTTTTATTGTTGCCAGCGACATTATATCGCCATATTACCGCTCACTGCAATTAAAATGGTATCAGGCTGTTTGAATAGCTGAGGAGGTACAAAAGTTGTGCGAACGTGCCACGATGCTCCGTTATAGTGCGTTGCCTGTCTAGTTTTATCTACCGCGTTTCACGTCTCAAGCGTTATTTGGCACATTAGTCACGAATCGTCACGGTTTTCGAGTGATGTGATGATCCTCAGTAGCTGATACAGAGTTGTGTAACCAAGCAAGCAAATTCGGATCGCCGGCAGCTGTAGCACGGTATTAACGTCATGCAGCGTCACGTGGGTCGCCAAGTCATGGGATGACTGGAGCGCCCCCGCACGTGTGTCTATTGATCCACCCGTCAGGCCTACCAGATTTATCTCCTGTCCTCCCACGCATTTTGTTAGCACGTACGAACGATTTAGTTAGTGAAGTCGATTAACGCTGTTAATGCATTTACACTTCACACACAAAGAAAGCAAGCAGAACGCTTTGAATGCAAAATTACAAACACATATTGGAGAAAATCACATAAAGAGGAGCTTCATGATCTGTGCTTCTCACCAAGTAGTGTTCGGGTGATCTTGTCGTGTAGAAGGAGGTGGGCTTGGCATGCGGTACGCATGGGGAAGAACAGAAATGCACACAGGGTTTTGGTGGGGAAGCCGGAAGGAAAGGTACCACTACAACCTAGGCGTAGATAGGAGGATAATATTAAAATAGAACTTACAGAATAAGTTGGGAGAGCGTGTACTGACGATCAGGCGGAGGGCAGGGAGAAGTGGTGGGCTCTTGTGAGCATGGTAATGAACCTCCGAGAATTGCGCAGCTCTTAGCTTCTCAAGAAGAATCCCTTCTTCTTCTTCTTCTTCTTTTTCTTCTTCTCCCCCTCCTCCTCAGCCTCCTCCAGTATTACAGCCCTTTAAGTCTGGCCTGCGCCTCTTTCTTTGGGTTTCTCAAAATTGTCGTCCCCGAACCTGGAGGGTCAGGCTTTGATTCTGAGGTTGCCAAACTCTCAAGGTATCCTTCCTACCCCTGTTTGTGGGGCACCCATCTTATGGCTCCTCAGCTGGTGTCTGTCTGGCTTGGATGACCCTGCCAGCAGGCACACCACCGCCATCAGAGCCGCCGGCTCCACTGGGGCACGATTCCTCCCCTCCAGGTTCCTCTCGCCACCCCAGTGCCCCCCGGGGATGCACGAGGAACTCCGCTGTGTGGAATTAGACAGATTGCACTGCCTTAATCAAGATATTGTCGTTGTCACATTTAGAATCTTAACCCCTTTTCAATTAACAAACTGTTAGCCGTCGTCGCGTCGGCGACCGAAATATTTTCCATTGCTGCTTGCATGAGCAAAGAATTCACCGTGGCCACATCGATGAAGTACTTTCTGCCGCTACGCTCGCCATCAGACTACATTTCGGTGTTGATGTTCCGGAACAGGTGACGCCTGTACATTGACTTAGGTAAATGTGAAGATAAACTTGTTGCTGTCCAGGTCATGAAGGCGTGTAGAGAGTGAAAACATTGCTCCATTCATTCTTAACCTCGACGCTGGATTTAGGTGAGTGCATAACCCCACGTCACGGCGCTTTGTTACCGGAGAAACAGCCACTTCAACCGTTACGTATGAGGCTGGATGGCCCTTCCAAACGGTTTCGACTTTGCGCAGAGAAGTCCATAAGAATTACGTTATGGAGACCACAGGTTAATTTCAAGACTGTAACGAAGAACAGTAACGTGATCAATAGATCAAGTGAATTGTCAGTTCCAAGCTCCGGCCGCTTAACCTCCGGAGAATGACACTGCGATAGGACACTGGCGTGGGTTTGAACACTGTGGAGAAGACTATTATCTCTTGTCTCCGCCTTGAATCGAAGCCCTGTTCCTCGGTCGTCTAGCCCGCAGCCTGGTCAGTGTACCATCTGAACTATACGGATGCCGCATGATGAGGAATTTCACACTTCGTAGTCCTCGTGACCTTACGTCGCGGTCAGCCCTTGATAACAGTGCAGCTGATGATACAACAGGTGTGCTTGCTATTATGAGACTTTTTCGCCCTTAAATTTAGTTTACATTTTCTGAGTTTCTTAGTGTCACTTTTCACAAGGTACAAGAAAGCATTAGGCCTAATGCGTCTCACATTATGACCAGTTATGCAAAAGATTTGATACTGTGAACAAGCCAACAGGTTATAAATATTTTATTGTCCAAGTTATGCACAATTAAATAATATGTAGATACATTTAAAATTATAAAATATTTAAAAGTACTCCAACATGTTTCGGATCACAGAGGATCCATCATCAGGGAGCATTTGCTGCCATAACACCGACCACGTCCGTGTCAACGGACACGACAGAACCATTTTTTAATTTTAGCCAAGTACTGTACAGGACTCCTTGATGATGGATCCTCTGTGATCCGAAACATGTTGGAGCACTTTTAAATATTTTATAATTTTTATTGTATCTACGTGTTATTTAATTGTGCATAAGTTGGAGAATAAAATATTTATATGTTGATGATGCACGGTGCAAATATATATTTAAAAAAACGAACAGATTATTTCAGTTTCTTGTTACTTTATTACCTGGGATGTCAGTCATCATAGTCTGTGTTAACTTCATCTGTTCCTGGTAAACTGCTCTTCAATTTTATTTATCTCATTATGGCGAGTTACTCCATTTGTCTCTCAGTAGCTTTAATGGAGCGGTGGTAAGACAATGTTCAGATAATTTTGAGACTACAGACGCGCCCCAACTGACGCTGTTTCAAGTTACGAAGTTAAAAAAAAAGAAGCAATTAAATATATTTCAAACACCGAATTTTTCTGTGCGGGATGAATGTTCAGTGAGACAAAGGTGGCGGAAGAATATTGCTGGGCGATAACACAGGCGGCAGGGCGATCGTGCTGCGGTCGATCGGGTTCCAGCGTGTTGGGGTGTGGATTTCACCTGACAATATGTGTGCCCAGTTGGGACTTTCGCACAATTCGACTTGCGCCAGACCTTCGAGAACGTAACTGCTGCGTAAGTGGGGGAGTGTTTGTACTGCTACGTTGCCGAATCATTGAGATAAATTTACTGTGCGAGTATATTCGAATCCTATATAACCACCTTCGATATCGTTAGAAGTTTAATATCGGTGAATCTTTCTGAGAAGTTTACAGATTTTGTGTAAACTGAAATTTTATTTACGTGTTTGCAAAAGCCGAACATTCGACCCAATATTGAACTACTAAATCCAGTTATCACACACAAATTTTAAAGCGATCTTCTGATGTTTTTTTCCTACCTGTACCTAAGTCTCCTGTTAGGTTCACCCAATTGATCTTTTGTTGTGTTTCCCGTGCATGCTACATGTCTCTCCCTATACTTTTCCCTCCTTCGAGCCACATTTTCCACAGTACATCCTCCCTAAGTGCCCTCTGTGTGTGTTCAGCGTATCTTCACTGTCCGGTGGCATACGGTTCGCAGTTCTCATGTCACGTCACGTGAACGACGATATTCTTCTGCTTAATCCCTGATGAAGGCTAAACATCAAAGTGAAAGTACTTCTCTGTCCAGTGCTCCTAGATGCCCGAAAGAACATTTTACTGGAGGTTTCCGTGCTTTGCCCGCTTGTCCCTGTGATAGGAGTACTATTAATGTGGAAATAGACATGGATCGTTGGTGGAATGATACTGGCAGGGGAAAAAATAAAGCACTCAGAGAAAATCCTGTTCAACTGCCACTTTGTACACCATAAATCTCATGTGGACTGACCGGGGCTCGAACCCGGTCTGTGAATAACCGCCTGAACCATGGCGCAGCATTACATTATATATAAGTACATTATATATAAGTACATTATATACCTTACTTACTTACTCCATGGTGCAGAGTCCTTCTTGAGAAGCTAACTGGTTTGCAGCTAGTCAAAAATTTCCCCGCATTTTATGGAACCCGAAGGTTCATTACCGCACTCACAAGCGTCCGCCACCTGTCCCTATCCTGGGCCAATCCAATCCAGTCCACATACCCACATCCCAACTCCTGGAGATCCATCCTAATATTATCCACCCATCTACGCCTAGGTCTCCCCAGTGGTCTCTTTCCCTCCGGTTTCCCTACCAAGACCCTATACGCCCACCTCTCCTCCCCCATACGCGCCACATGCCCTGCCCATCTCATTCTTCTCGATTTTATCACCCGCACAATATTGGGTGAGGAGTACAGATCACTTAGCTCCTCGTTATGCAGTCTCCTCCA
>Ga0123354_10005057_pt1 | contig 19017 bp, 15 predicted proteins | sample TergutLab28metaG_2_FD_97872 | JGI IMG/M metagenome (GOLD analysis project Ga0123354, IMG submission 97872) | Labiotermes labralis P4 segment gut microbial communities from Petit-Saut dam, French Guiana - Lab288 P4 | ecosystem: Host-associated > Arthropoda: Insects > Digestive system > Gut ...
GTGATTAAAAAAGAAGCCGAGAAGATTCTAAAATATAAAGACCTTACAATAGAAATACAGCGCATGTGGAATGTAAAAACAAAGGTGATACCAGTAATAATAGGGACGACTGGGACTATTTCAGTCATTCAGAAAATACGTGAGCAACATACCAGGAAAATATGAAGTCAAGGAACTCCAGAAAACAGCCACATTGGGCACTGCACACATACTTCGGAAAGTACTAATGTAAAAATACAATAGATTCAACACTGAAACTAACGATATAAGCACCATGAACACTAACAACAGAATAGCTGCAACACTGTATTCCCTAGGGACATAGTTTGTCTCAGGAATATAAGTATAAATACCCTGCATAAAGGTGGTGATAATGATGATAATAATAGTAAGTGAACTGTAGACATCACAAAGCTCCTCATTAGGCAGTTATCTCCAGTCTCCTGTTACTTCCGGTTTTGTAGGCATTGCACCCAATACTTGAACACCCTCAGCCTATATTCTTCCCTAATGTATCACACAGTATCTGCTGCACTGCCAGCAGCATGCACTCAGTCTGTGCTTTCCTGTTGCACCATGAGCATGCATCATGCTGTAAAAAGGTTTGCTGGTCAGAATGGGTGAAACTTTCTCAGATACAAGAATGGTTAACACAAAATGGACTAAGGTGTATTAATGGGTGTAAAGGTTTAGAAGTGGCAGAAGAATTGTGGATCATGAACACTGTTAAGGCCAGCCTACAATGTCAGCAGTGGTAGACAGTGCTGATCAAGCTGTGCTCTCAGACAAATCATTGTGTGTGCTGTTGTCAGTGTTAAGTGATGATGAAGTCAGAGTAACAGTGCACAGTTGGCTTGAGGAACACCTGGAAACATTGTGGCTTATACAGCAGTAAGAAGTTTGTAGAATCACATGGTGACTGTTTGGAGAAGCACAGGGACTATGTTGAAAAATAATACTAAAATTTTTATGGAATTATTTTTTCTTGATTCAATGAAAAAATAAATTGCCTTTACTTTTTGGTTTACCCTTATATATAAGTGTTAGTGTGACACAGTTTTGCAGTTGTAATGGTAATATGTGTGTGTATGTAGTTTCGTAAGTGTGATGGCATAAAGAACTGAAGGTATGGAGATCATGTTGAAGGTGTTGGGATAGTAGGATGTAGGAAGTTAGTATGTGCTGCAAATGTGACAGTAAATTAATTCAGTTGCCTTCCTATGTATGTAAGTTTGACTGAATATTTGTGTGTACTGGATGTGACAAAATACGATGTCCTAACTGTAGTAACTAGACATAGGGGAAGAGGTGAAGTTACCTGTGTACACACCATGAAACATGCGTGAGTGGAGGCACAGTGTCACTCATTCTCAATCACGGCACTAGATGGAGGTAGGTGGTCAGCCTCATGCTCCAGCCACTTTACCCCCCTCCCCCAGCAAAAGAACACTCTCTCCATACAATGGTAGGCTTGGTGGACTCCAGAGTGAATCTGGATGTTTTGGAGTGGAGAAAAATCTCTTGCCTGTGCCAAGATTCAAACCCTAGATTGTCTTACCCTAGTGTAGTCACTACACTGTCTGTACTCTCAGGGCTCTGTAGTAACTGAACATACATTTTAGAGTCAGATCACGTGTAGTAACAAATTTGTACATTATACAGATGGGGGAGGAAAAAGGAACCAGATTACAGCCGGAAGGGACATACTGTTATCAACAAAAGAGCAGCTTTGACCTTGGCAGTGGGAGCACACACAGGTGCTTATGAATGTAAGTGATTTATTCCAGTTGAATACACATTGAGCTGAAGTGCAGTTGTCTTTATATGCAGGTTAATTCTGCTGTTTTAGGTTGTGTTCTGTCTGGTTAGAACCATGGATACGTTTGACTTTAGGCTTGTTATAAAGTGATTGCCTAACAAGTGGCAAGAGACGCGTGTATTAAAGACACTTGTGTATGCTACAGGACCTATATGTTTAGCTTTGAGATGTGGACCCTGTGTATGCTGTCCAGGTCAAAGCTGTTCTCATCTGTTGAGGACAGTATGTCTGAAGATTATGGTGTGCATACAGAGAGTATGTTGTTATTGTGGAGTTAAGTTTTGCTAGTGCAGTTTAAGTTAACTGTACTTGATGCAGTGTGTATGAATGAATATTCTGCTTTTCAGCTTGGAATATATTTCTAAGCCAAGTATCAGCAGTCCTTCCTTCCCTCAACTCTGTGTGACAGTGCAGTTTGTGTCTTCCCAGTAAAACTGTACCACATTTGTTGCCAGGTTCATAGCGTATTGTAATGAGACAGAGCCTGGGCCTTCCACCCTAATGACATTCCAAGGCACCTATATAGTTCTAACACATAAAGTGTAGGTATAATCACATACCATAAGAATGTGTAAGATTAAAAATAAATAAAGTTTAGTCATGTTTTTTACATAAAGAGTAAACTTAGTTAATGTGGTGAATTGAAAATAACATATATAATGAAAGCTCTTCACTGCTTAATTATTTGTATTATAGCTTATCTTCCGATTCCAACTCATGACTGATCAGATGTCAGTTCACTGCTAGTTGCCACCCCAACTTTTGCTCAGAAGCTGGTGTACAGCTCCTGTCATGCTTGAAAATGGAGTCCATGGTCAAACATTTTTTGTTTGTTATATAAAATTTTTCTGTAACAGTCATGAAACAGGTTACATCTATGTTTCACAGAGATGGCTTGTGTGAAGTTGTCATGCTGCCACTACAGTCACTTGCATGGCAGCTACATGATGGTTCTACTGTTATTGTTGCTTGTTGGTATAGTCTTGATGACCATGTTATGGCATCTGTGTGTGTGTGCATACAGTGTGTTTACAGCCTGGCATAGGGGGTGCAGATGAGGGGGAGCAAGTATGACTACAGCAATGTCAGCTGTCTTTCTAAAACTGTGTTACCACCTCAGTACATCATTTCCTCGGGTGGAGTCCTATGGTAACGTAAGTAGTCAAATTTGTCATGGGTAACTGTAATTTTCTATCTTAAACAGCACCAGAATTCGAAGCCATAAGTTTGCAGTTTGCCCTCAAGGGTCTCAGCATGTGAGACCAATAACTTCCCCACATCATCTCTGATCTTTGGTTTAGGTACAACACGACAAATTTCTCCAGTAGCACCGAGTAGTTTCTCCTTGATGCCAAGAAACTCCTGTACAATATCTGGGGATGGCTGGCACCGAAATGGTAATACATGTCTGGGATGCTTAACTCGGAGCCTTCTGATTGTTGAGAATGGTCTGCATCACCTGGAACTTTTTTACCAGTTCCACTTCCTATGTCTTTTCTGTCGGTTTCCTTGGTAAATTGCCTAAGGCAACTGTTACACGTAGATCCATGGGCTGTAAGAGATATGTATTATTTGGAGGAAAAAACATAACTTTGAAAAAGCATGAGCTGGGTTTCCATACTAAATGCCAGATGCTACAAATTAGCGTGTAATTTGGAGGCCTTATAAATTTCTATCAAAAACACACATGGAAGGGGGTTTTTTTTAACCATGAAGCACTGTCCCAGAATTAAAGATTTTCCCCACGTGTTGATAATTAGTGTGCTAGCAGCGTGATGACGATCACTGTACCATGAGAGATTCTGTCTTTGACCTCCTCTATGGATTAATGGACATAATGAAAGAAACTTAAATATTGGGAAAATGCTTTTCTAAATGTATTCTCAAGATTACAGCCCTTCAAATCGTACACAGGTACTGTCACACACATACAATGTAGTTTTATGGCACGTAGCACAGGAATGTAAACACTCAAGAAACTGCACAGAGACCAAATGTATTGTAGTTTCTATTAAAGGAAGCGTTATTTTTCATGACTGCAAGTAACTCATAGCGTGGGACAAGCAAGCGTCTCATGAACGTCGGTTACTGCGGTTTTTATACGTTACGAATATCTTTGTAGAAAACGACGGATCTCGACCAAGTCTGGCTTTACCCACTCTCGTCTCCAAATGACTGTGCACTTAAATCATAATTTGAGTAGTACACGGAGCGTCAATCAACCCCACGGATTGATCCGTATCAACAACAAAGGACACCTCTCGCCCTCCCAAGTACAAACCCCTGAGTCGAGGAACATATTTTATAGGTTGGTAGCATTTCTTGTTGTCATCTATGCGAAACACGTGCGAATAAATATAGAAGCAATAACCACAACTGAGTGGATACAGCATGTGAAAGTACAAGTTTAATGCAAATTTATATATCGTTTCCGTGATGAATTATGTACAGAGTCGATATATTTTGTATATCTTATCTAATATGTAGTGATTTTACTGTATAATCACGGCATGTTTGAGTCTCCAACATTTGTATCATGTTTTGGCAGTCTGATGTATTATTCGCGATTTTCATAAGAATGAAATAGAGATTTCACCTACAAAACGGAAAGAGCTTGTAGAATAGAGAGTTTTAATATTATAGTGAGAGGAGCGACATACTTCTATTATTGCAATTACAGTGTATTTTCAGTGAAGTTGTTTGTTTTCTTGACGTGCAATATAAAACACTTTTGGTATAATTTTACTCTACGTTATGCGTAGGTTTTTAATCCATTTTTAAATCACAAGAAAATGCTGTGATAATCAGCATCGGAAATTGTTGCAATTGAATGAGGAACACTTTCACATTGCGATATTCGAACGGTACAAGAAATGGCGAATCGGATTCATGTGGGGAGTGTCGGTGTTTCGTTGTACTAATAAACATCAGAAATTAGTGTAATTAAATGAGGACCTGTTTCAGACTGCGATATGCAAAACTATATAATAAAGGAGGACCCAGATTCATACGGGGAGTGTCAATCAAGTATCAATGATAGAGTGGTTGCTATACGACATGAACTGCCCGAACCATTCACATTTGTTTCAGTAAAAGAAGAAGTTGTAAGTGTCGGACTTTATCATAAAATTCTTTATGAGAAACCTTGGACATTGTAACTTTTACTGTGTCACGCTGTACAAATTTATTCTGTAAAAACGAACGTGTGTGCTGTACAGTTATGAAACATTTGCGTTTTTGCATGTGGTGTTAAAATTTACTTGGCTGAACGACTTCAATCAGAGGTTATTTTTACTAATATGAGTGTCATTAGACTTACTTTGATGCATCAGGACAGTGTCTTAAGACACAGTAGTTTGTAGGTGCTGGTGCAGTTAACATGATATTCCAGCTGAAACTACATATATTTCCAGCCTATGTGATTTATCTGAACCTGTTAGTTACTTCACTAACAAATTAGAATAGAGAAGGACTGAAAAGATGCTCTTTAGGTAGCTTTCTCAATTTCCAATTTTTTATTATTTGCTAGCAGTATATTGAATGGCTGTGTCAGTAACTCCAGCTACATACCATTGGTTGATTGTGTCATGAATAGTGTGTTTAAAATGATGTGGAGGAAAGTGGTCATGGTATAATTTAAGGAACTATCCCAGAACTTTCCTGGAGATGCTCAGGAAAACCAAGTAAAACTCCAGGTTCGTCTTGAGTAGCATGTGAGATATCAAGCAGGCACCACCTGATTACAGTCCAGACGAGAGAGTTTGCTTGCTCCATTCTCTTGCTAGTAATAGCTGTCTGGAACAGACATAAATGCTGTTCGTACAAAAACCCTGTAACTTTCGTGTCATATTAAACGCCAACGTGTTTTGGCGCTACTGCATCATTGTCATTGTTTCTTAATTTAATGTATGGTTATACCTGTGGTCTTGTCTATGTATTTGCTACTTTGTTTATTGCACCATATGTACTGATGGTTGTGTCTTTTTTAACTTTTTTACCAAGTGCACTTGCAATGTCATCAAATCATTGTGGTTGTGTAAGTAACTTGATGTCAGTTTGATGAGCATGTGCCCATAGCTGCTGTGTTATTCTGTCCAGTTCGTGCATTCACTGTCTTGTGTTGTGGTTTAGCTGCAGTTACCCTCAGCATTTCTTCTTTCAAACAATAAAACAAAGAGCCCATTGGACATCACGATGTTTTCCTCATTTAGCATGTTGCCTTGTTTCTCTTGTTTGTATATGTGGAATTTTTTATTGATATCTAGCAGAGGGCCTTTGTTTTGCATTTTTATAATTTTCATTATGTCTTGTGTGTTGCCATATTCATGCACTCTTTTTAATATATTTGGTGTTTTTGTTTCTGATATTATTTTTGTGTCCTTTAAGTCTGCCAGTAAGCCTGCTGGTTTGTTCTGTGAACTGATGGTTGCATGTGTTACATATCAGCTCTTGTGCATGCTGCTGTGGAGTTGGTCCTGTTAGTTGTGGATTGTAAGGTTTTGCATTGTGATGCTGCCAAGTATGTATACTCCTCTCAGACCAAGGTTTCTGAATATTTTCTTATTAAGTATTCTTATATGGTTCTTGAAGCAGGTGAACTTTGCCCATTTGTGATCATGTTTATTTGCACTTCTCAAGCCTTTTTTATGTTGTTGTCTTCTCTGTTATTTTCAGTAGATGATACACATTATCTGCTAGTGGTGCTGCTGTCTTGTATTCCTTATGCTGTGCCTTGCGTGTGATGGGTAGCCATGTTGTTCTGTTTATTGTGTGTGCTGTTGGTTTGTGCAGTGTCTCCTTCATTCATGTGTAGGTCTAGATCTTGGAAGTGTCGGTTTTTGTCAGTTTCTTTCTTCTCCTCACCCTTTATTTTCCGTGCTTGTTGTTTTATTCATCGAGGACTTCTTCTGCTGTTACTCTCACCTTGTCATGTATTATAACAACATGATACCAGAAGTTTCCAAATGTTGTTTTGGTAATATAATTTCTAATTCTTGTACAAATATTTCTGCCAATGTTCTTCAAATGGATGTTCCCTTGGGACCACCTTTCTCTTGTAGCTAGCTGTCATTTATCTTATTTTAATTATTTAATTGTACATTCAAGTGGCCTTTATTAGGTTAAAAAAAGTTGTTGGTTGTCGAAATAGTCCAGATATGTACATTACAGAAAGTAGTTATGCAGGAAAATAAAATTTAAAAGAATGCTGTTGTGACATGTTAAAAGACAAAAAATGTAAATTAATCCCATTACAGGCCTGGACAGGCCCTGAGGGTTCCAGGAAGTTGAGGCTCTCAGATTTCATAAAGTCAGCACAGGAAGGTGGTAATGTTGTCAGCCAAACTCACCAGCTGCCTTTACCTCCCAGGAAACATTCATGGTACTCATTTCTTTTAGAGGCTGAGTCAACCCTAGGGCCATAGTGCATCCAGAAGGATTATGTCAATGAAAAATTCCGATGACACCATTGGCATTCATACCCGCAACCTTTCTGCTTATAACACAGTGTCTCAGCCAACTGCGCCACTGCGTGCCCCTCTGTTAGTGACATGGTAGTAGTAATTCTTTTATTTTTATTTATCTCTTCTTTGCTTCTGTCTTAATTTATGAATTTCTAGTTATTGTATTCCCTACTTGATTTATCAGTGCAGTCCTGTGTGATAAGTTATGTTCGTGATAGTTCTGTGCATATTACAATTTCTTTGCTTTGTTCTGTACTTTTTATGCCCTACCTGTGCCTAAGGTTGGTAGAGCAGTTTAGCACCTTAGCCGAATGTTTTGCCATTTTCAAGTAGTAGATTTTGTATAGCTTACCACTAGTCTTACAGATTATGCATTCACAGTCTAATGTGTGCTGAACATTGTGGTGCTTTGAGGTTTATTGCATGTTTGTTTGTTTATTTGCGGTTCAGATGATGATGCAGCATTTGTTCAGTTTATTATTTGTCATTGTTATGTGACTGTAGCATCATTGTCCAATTTTTTAAATTGATTAATGTTAATGAATAGATGTGTTGTTCTTCATTCAGTTTCAATACTGTTTTTCTTGTTCTCCTTTTGTTCTTATCAGGTAATTCATAAGAATTTTGTTTTAACTGCTTCTTTGTTCTCTGTCTTCCATCTGTCTCATTCTGTTTGTTTTTGTTATTATTGACTTAAAGTTGTGTTAGGCTTTATACCTTATTCCTTCTCATTCTTGTCCTACTATTGTGTGTGAGACAAGGTCTGTTCCCTTCACCAAATTTTGTATCTGTTTTCCACTTGGTGTATGCAGATTACATTCCAGTCCCTTGCATAGCAGTACATGTTTGCCAGTGGTTAAGTTCATGTCAGCTAGGTTCTTGACTCATTGGCAGAATACTTTAGTTCATGCTTTGCTGTTGCAGACTATGTTTTTCTTGTTGTTTATTGTTTTTCATTGAGTTTGTTTATTTTCTTGTATAATATTTCATATTTTTTGTCATATTTGCCTGTACTGTTTCATCAATTATCATGCTTTTCCAGTTTCTAAGTGTTGGCCATGTAATTATCTCTTCATGCTGTTTCTTCTTGTATGTCATATTTATTTCATTTGTGCCTGGTACAGATTATGTGACTGTAAATGTTATACTGTGATGGTCATGCAGTCAAATGAAAGTTATTTCAGTTCTGCCACTTTTGGGTTGCAGGGGGAATTAAGTGATGCACCATCAGTCAAGCAAGAGTTGGATGCTAGGTTGGATAAACAAGACAGTAGGTAAGAACACAGACCTGTGGAAGTCTGCCCAATATAGTATACCAAAGCCAAATAGCTTTGTAGCAGCCTTCTGTAAGAAACTGTGTTCTGTTTCTTTTTGTACAAGGTGCCATGTTAATTTGTGTTAATGTGTCTGAGAACACTGATGGGCCAGTAAAGCCATTGAGTTTTGTTTATAATGGCATGAATGGAGAGTTTGGTGGAGAATAGAATATTTGAAGTTGTGGAAAGACATGGAGATGGATTGTTGGTTAACCCTTCAAAGACAAATCTGACACTGAATTTTACAGAATTTTTCAGTGGGAATCTGATTTACTGTGGGAGAATGTTCCTTGTGTTAAGTTACCTCATTATAACCAGAAATGTACATGCATACATATATATACACACACACACACACACACACATACATATATATATATATATATGTGTGTGTGTATACATATATGTATGTGTGTGTGTGTATATATATATATATATATGTGTATATATATATATATATATGTACACACACACGGTTTCTGTAATGTTGACAGCTGTACTTAACAAGAAATTAACATCTGAGTGACATGAAGACTTTGATTAAGTATCAAAAACTCGCACTAGTTTAGTAAGATTCATCCTTAGGGTTCCAGGTGCTTTACGTGGCACATGCACTGCTGCATGGCATGGCTTGGATTGGCTCTTGGTTCAAGGATGGAGCTGTGCATTGTGCAGATTATGCATCCTGTTAAACAGGTACAGTATGTGGAACTGCAAGAAGGCCATATTTTTCTCACTTCATTATATCTATAACCATTCAACTTTGGATGTGGGTATTTCTGGATGTAGTGATGTAATTTAACCTAAGGAATGTTGCATAATTTCAGGATTCTGCCACAGTGTAAATGAGAGTTTCACTGTTTTGGGGTTTTTATGCAGCGTATCATGATGGTTTCTTGCAGACGTTTCACGACAACCTATTCGTCCCATCTTCAGGGGTCAAACAGTACTTGATATTTGGAAATTGGACCAGTATGTTGTCGCAAAACGTCGATAAGAAATTATCATTTTACATTGTGTAAATTCCTAAAAGACCACAGATCTCATGTTCTCCCAAAGAAAGTAGACTTCCCCTGGAAGAGCCTGTATTTAAAGACTCAGCTCGTACCGTGCAGTGAACACTCTCCGTCTCAGTTATAAAAACCAGTCAGTTCATGCTGTGTAGGGAAATAATTGCAATTTGTTCTGAGATCCATACAAAACTTGGGGTGTCCAAATCCAGAAGTGTGAGATGCACAGGGCATGTGGCATGTATAGAGGAGAGGAGAGGTACACGTAGGGTTTTGGTGAGGAAACCAGAAGGAAAGAAATCACTTTGAAGACCCAGGCATAAATAGGAGGATAATATTATTTTCTAGAAGTAGCATGGGGAGGGGCATAGACTGGATTTATCTGGCTGAGGATAGGGAGGGGTGGTGGGTTCTTGTGAAGATGGATATGACCTTCATGTTCTGTAAAATTTTGTGTATTTATGACTTGTTCCACACCCTGTTGTCTTTGTAACACACTTATGGATCCGTGGATTTTATGTATGTATGAATTTTTTGACTAGCTGAGGAACTGTTAGCTCTTGAAGGCTTCTGCTCCATGTAGTTCAGTTAGTCATTCAGTCACTTAGGTCCATACAAACTATCAATGGACTCTGTGGGCAGAAGGTAGAGTTTTTGAATGTGACATAGAAGTAAGTATGAAATACTGATATACTTGGCCACATTCTGACAACTGTATGCCCACAACTTCTGCACTTTCTGCTTCCTACTTATGAAGCATGTTCAAAGTAGGGCTCCCTAGGCCATAGAAATGCAGTTAAAAGACATCACATTGTTACATGTAGCTCATTTATCTCAGCAAAGTATCACTTTTTTTTTTTAACCTATCCCTAAGCACAATTTTGCATATTTCCCTTAATGGCATGAGTTCAAACATTACATTGCCATATAAATCAGTCTCCTGCATTTCTAACTATTCATGAACTGTCATTTCCACTGCCCAATTTTGTGGAATTAGCAAGCTCACAAGTGTTGCCTTACTGGTCCAAACAGTTTTATTGACTCATTTTATGAAATAAGTTTCTCAACTCATTCTGTGTTCACATATATCCCCAGTGTGCTGGGATGACATCGTGGATGACTGTTTGACCATTTTCGAACTCTCTGCACAATTTTTTGCCATGCTGCACTCTCATTGCTTCATCCTCATATAACTATTAACTGGCAGTGAATTTTGATGTGGTACACATATTTTGCTGTCATGCTACAAACTTCTCTGCAGGATCAAGTTTCAATTGCTTTTGCCATTGCTAATTAACTTTTCCTATGAACAGAATCTGACTGAATCTTCTCCATCTGTTGCACATTACCCCTCCTATGAGTGGTACCAGAGTGCTGAAAGAGTATGAAATGCTTGATTTACACAAACGTTACTGGCCACCATACCTTACTTACTGCACCTGCTGCATACATGATGGAGTAAGTACGTAAATACTGTTGCATTTTTATGTTACAGTGCTGAAGAACTGGATGCTGTATGTGCAGGAACTGGTTCTTCACAGCAACCCAACCTTAAGCTGCATGTGTGCAATGTGTGTCATAAGACCTTCACCAAGAAGGACAAACTGACACGGCATAACCGATCGCACACAGGAGAAAAGCCTTTCAAGTGTGATATATGTGGCAGATGTTTCTCTGACAGTGGCGACTTATCAAAACATCGTCGAATACATACTGGTGACAAGCGATTTTTATGTGAATTTTGCAGCAAGGGTTTTTATCGACGTGGTGATCTTGTAATTCACAGTCGAGCTCATACAGGCGAAAAGCCTTACAAGTGTGAACTTTGTAGTAAACATTTCTGTAGAAGGGGTGATCTTTCCAGCCACCACCGCACACATTCTGGAGAGAAACCTTTTAAATGCGAATATTGTGGGAAGTACTTCTCTCGAAGTGGACATTTATTATTGCACAATCGGACACACACAGGATATAAGCCGTATATTTGTGAGATTTGTACGAAAGACTTTTGTTCTAAGGGTGAATTAGTTGTTCACCAACGAACTCATACTGGAGAGAAACCTTACAAGTGTAATGTTTGTTGCAAGTATTTTTCCTACCCAGGGGCTTTTTCCAAGCACCGGCGAATTCACGTATAATGGTGACAACTGTTACATACATTTTGATGCGATGATCACCAGTGAGCTGACGACAAATCACACTCACATGCTGGTAAAGTAAAGGTACTCTGGTCTGTGTATCATGAAAGTACATGGGGAATGGAGGTAGTACCCTGCACATTCTTATCTGTGGCACTAGATGGAGATTCAAGTGCTCTGGGATATTCTTTGACAATTACTATATAGTCACGTTTGGAGTATTTCATCTGTATGTTTAGGATCTGAGCTGACCAAGCAGGTGTGGGCTGAACAGTGCAGGGCAGTGTGTTTTATTGGAAAATGCTGCCACATACTAAGGCTATATAGAATCAGCTGTAGGGGAATGGATGTGGATATAGCAGTGGTGGATTTATACTGACAAGGGAAAGTAGCAGTACTTGTAGTCAGACATGTCCCATTGCCACTTTGTCTATAACAGGAGCAAGCCAGTTGGCATTGTGGTGTCCTCAATTTCATCACCATCACTGAAAAGGACTGACTTACCCTAATTTAACTTGGACATTGCAGTTTATCTCCTTGAACTGCATGGACCCTGAAGATGGAGGCAGCAAGTTCATTATTACTTTTTCCACTATAGACAGCTCAGTGATGCTTTGGTTAGATACAAGTTGGATAATGCTTTTATTGCAGGAAACTGTATATATTTGTTCCCTTTTCTGATAACTATTGGCTGCCACTTCCTGTCAGCTTGTGTATGATATGTGTGATATAGAATGTTGCTGATTTTATAAATTGCTAAGGTTCTGAAGGGGTTACTCTTATATTCATGTCTGGCTTATTTAACAGTGCTGGCAGTATTGCAGACTTCATAGCGTCACTTTGCCTGAAGGGCGGCAATAGATCTATACGTCAGAATCGTGTGTAGTTTGTAGAAGTGCTTAACTATGAAGAAAAAGGCACTGTTGGGAACTACCTGCCCTCTGATGCTACATCACAGCCCCAAAAACTAGCCCAAGTATTGCTTATTTTGTAAGAACAAATGACTTGCCTGCTGACTTGTTTGCACTAAGCCAAACTACATGTTCGCAATAATGCAGTGACACTGCATTTTTAATTCTGTACATGAACATTACTTTTAGACAGTTGCTTCACATTAATTACTTCATTTCTTTCTATGTCATTTATGATTTTCATGAACCATAGAATAAATGAATGCCAACATACACAAAGAGGATTATGTAACTGAATTTTAATTGTTGGTGTTATTTGAAAGAAACTGCAGTTGCCAGTCCTTAAAGGCAGCACATTTTGCTCCAATTTGTGGATTTTATGACAGTGCATACAGATGATGATGGTGATGTGTTTCCTTTCATTGGTAATCGGTGCAGCTTCTTCTGTAACGCATATGCATTGAGTAGACTTGATATTTGTGAAAATGCTCGAGATAGCTACCTTTTGTTAACACCGACTTTAATATAATCGGTTTTAACTCGCGCGACTCTTTCTGACCATGGTTCTGACAAATAGGTACGACCATATGATTCCCAGGTTGGTGGCGCTGCGGTGCAAGTTGGAAACGGATTATACGTGATTGCAAGGTTGCGCTTCTGCCTGTACTTCGAAGAGATGACCGATAAGTTGTCAACAAAAGTTGGTATGAAACTCCCGTTCTACGCTTCGTAAAATTACAAAACAACGCAGCTCTCAACACGGATGATACTTTGCCCAGTGCTTAAAGACTTAGATGTCACATGGTGACGGCTGAGTATCATTTACGGACATGTTAAAACAGTACGAGAGCAAATGGACAGGCACTATGAAAAACTTCTTACTAGTGAAATTGGTAACTTAACTGGTTATGCACTAATACCATCTTTGCTCTCTTCTTACTGCAATTAGCGACAAGTCTAGTTTTGTATTGCGGTTCATTGGCAGCAGACGTTATAGTCAATCTGTGTTATGGTCACATACCGTGGTCGGTCGAAGCAGTGGCATGCGGTAGATGGCGTTTGTAAACATGCGCTTAAGTTACGAAAGACCGTGTACTTTGAAGTATACTACATCATGATTGTAGCGTTGTGGCACATGACGCCGTATTAGTCGAGACATTAGTTATCAAACTGTTTATCAGACAACACGGTGTGATGTTTCGAAATATTTCGAATCGTCAACGTCACTGTGTTAACGTCGAATCGTTGAAGTGTGTTTATTTTTCAAATACCGAGAATTTCCAATCTGTCATGTGTGATTATTGTTTTGTAGCATAGCATGTGCGTGACAATGGAACCTGAGTCTTCGTCGCAGAATGCTGTGCACTTAATTCCTGTTAAGCAAGAACAGGACTGCGAATTAACAGTATCTGCGACAGTCAAAGGAGAAAATGAGGTTAGTTACACATTTATGAGTAATTGTGGCGTTTTCACGTGTGGTACGTGACCGTTTTTTGATATAACACGAAGGACGTGATGCCACAGTTCTTGATAAATAGTGAGAAATTTGTTAGTATTAAAAGTAAAACGTTCAGACAAGCAGTGAGGTTCATCCACTGTTTCATTATCGTGTTGAATAAAGTGCGTGGGGCGTGAAACTAATCATTCACCTTCAAGTACAGATGTTAATGCAATGACTTATACCTCCATTGCTCCATATCTATTCATGGCACAACTTTATGTTATGCCAGTACAACTAGTCCGGCATATTTAGAAACATGGCTGATGTTACAGCAACAGCAGTACTGTTCCATCCTTTGTAACAGTTTTCATGTTTTGACTTGTATTGTGCCCAGTGTAATTACATTTTCTTCCACCAGATAAACTTTGAGGTCGTAAAAGTTGAACCGCAGCAAGATGATGATTTTCTAAAGTATTCATCAACTGATGATCACCTTACAGGGCCAGATACTGAAAATAATTTTACATCGGTTGTGTTTCCAGTAGTGAAGACTGAAGTCCAGGTAAGTCAGATGGCAGTCCCTTTCACAGTTTGTTATATGGTAGAGTCTCACTGCTTGGAATTTTGACCTTGTTTGACCACCTGTCTCAGTAGCATTGTTTTGCTCTTTCATGAATGGTTCTGACACGTCAGAATAAGAACACTGTCCTGCTGTTATGTGGGTCACTCCCAGCTGATTTATTATTTGTCTTTCATAAGGTGAGGTCCACTGCTTTTGTGCTTTATAGTGCAAGAGTCTCTTTCAGAAATTTGACGTATTTTAGGCTTCCAAAATGTGTTTGCTTTTTAATTAAAAGTATACTATCATGCTTTTATTTTATACTGAAAATGGATTCTGACATTTGTGACAGTTCTACTGGTTGCAGGTAAATACAAACATTGAGACTTTACCAAAACTCAGGAACTATATTTCTACGTAACTAGGGCTGCACAATGTAACTGACACATTACTCTTTCAGGAGAGAGAAGTTTAGGAAATGAGCACAAGTTCTGTGAAGTTCTTTGCTCTTAGATGTGTACATGACATGTTTGTCTCAGCATGTTATGTATTATCAGTTTGCTATTTTAAGGGACTTAATTTGGCTGTTTTGTATATAATCATAGTACCCTGCAGCTATATTAGTTCAAACTTGCCAAGAAAGTCAGTTTGTAAGTCATCTGAAGCTGTAAATCAAATATGGAAATTGGTGAGACAATTTTCTAACTTAATTTCAAGAAGACATTTAAGGTGTTTGAAGTTACAGTCCTAAGGAATGTGTTCCATGTGATTGCTGTTATAAATTGAAATGTTTTGAAGGACCGGAGTAGTTTCATTGTCAGCACCAAGCAGTGAAAGAGAAAAGAAATTCAGGAATTGTTTGATCCTGAAGATGAAGGAATTACTGTCCATCGAAACATGGGGAATTGCACACCTGCAACGAAGTGTCACAGCCCAGAATACTGTTAATCTTCTTCATAATTTCAAAGACATTCTCCCTTGAGCAACCCAAAATTTTTATCATATAGTTTGGAATTTTTATCTTATATGCATTATTCAACATTCCGGTGTTTCCCAAACTGGTGTGTGACCCTGCCGGTGTTGTTCTATTCGTAACTCTTAAGTTTTCACCACAATGATCTCTACTGCTCTTCTTACTCACATTTTGCAGATGTTTTTAAGACACTGTGATTGCAGGCTGTAATGAATGAAGAATGTAATGTATTTTTGCATTGCCTTCAAACATTTCTGTGACAATGATTCGAACGTTTTTTGAGCTGTGTCACTGTAACTCCAGGCCGTACAAGTGCAGTGCTACTTATGAATACACACTTTAGAATTTTGTCTCATATTCTCACAGTGTTTGCATACATGCCCACACTGGTAGTAACATTTTCACCATTATGTTGTGTAATGTCTGGGGCATGAGGTGGGTAGGGAATTGGCACATATGGCGAGAAATAATTGCATACATGGCTGTGGTGGGGAAAATGGAGGGATGAAACCGCGTTAAAGAATAGCCAGGATAACATGACAGTTCATCTTAAAGAAATATGGTGGGTGCATGTGGACATTCAAACCAACAAATGACCTACATTCTCATACGCAAACACATAAAATAAATGCCTCTTGAAATTTGTTTTTCATGTATTGTGGAACAAGGTACTGTACTACGTTTTTAAGACACTCTTTGTAATCTCTGTTTTTTTCCCCACAGAATGCCATTGATTTCATAATCTATCTTTTTATGTTCAACTAATACTGAGGACTTTTGTAAACCATGTGATAAAATTTAATCCCAACCCATTCATTAAAAGTTTAACCAGTTTCGGGCAGGGACAGTTACTGGGCTGTTTTGAACATGGCAATGAACCTTCAGGTACCATAAAATTTGGGAAAGTTGTTGACCAGTTGAGGAACGGTTAGCTTTTCAAGAAGGACCTTGCTCCATGGTGTTTGATTATCTCTGGCATTTTATTTTTGCCACCTTTCAGACTGCAGAGGGTTGACTTTCTGGATCACTGAATAACTTTGAGGCAGCTGTTGGATATTGATATTTCATTTCATTGTGCTTCTAGGCTATTATTTCAATGGAAGTGGCAGGTTGAGAGAGATGCAGTGCAGTCTGAAATGTCCGCTCTGCATGTAGCAACAGGACATTGAAATTCTGACACAGGGGATCATCACGTAAATCGTTATGCCCCAACCTTTCTGATAGCATGGGCCTGTTACAAATTTTGCCAAATTTAGTTCTCTCTGATATGATTAAATGTTTTGCTGTCAGTAATTTAGTTCTAAATTTAGATAAAACAAATATAATGGAATTCATAACAAAGAATTCCTCACGTTCTACAGTACATATTAGTTTAAAGAAAATTATATCGAAGAGACAGTGAATACAAAATTTCTTGGTTTACATACTGGCAACCACATGCATTGGGAGAACCATATTGAGCAAGAGATTCCAAAGTTAAGTGCAGCATGTTATGCCATTAGGTCGACGGTCCATATCAGTAACGTTAACACTCTGAAATCAAACTACTATGCATACTTGCATTCTATTATAAAATAAGGAGTTATTTTCTGGGGTAACTCTTCCAACAGTGGGAAGATTTTCACTTTGCAAAAGGAAATCATCAGAATGATGGCTGCTGCACAATCTAGAACCTCATGTAGAAGTCTGTTTAAACCATAAGAGATTACACCTGTTGCGTAACAGTATATACTTCCATTAATGGGCTTCATTATCAATGATAAGGAAATTTTTCAAACAAATTCATCCATACATTATTTTAGTACAAGGAAAAAGCATTGTCTTGACACCAAATGCCAACCTAGCTTGTTTTAAAAAAAGTACACTTTATGGAGGCATAAAAATTTTCAGCAGTTTACCATCTAGTCTGACAGTCCTGAAAAATGACAAAGCAACATTTTAAGCAGCCTTAAGAAAGTGCCTACACACACACTCCTTTTACTTTGTAGGTAAATGTTTTATGTGTACAAAGATTTATAATACTTTTGTAAAATGTTCATAGTATTTAACACTGTAAATTCATATATTTGTGAATTTGTGACTTGTTCTTCTGTCTTTATATGATACACTTAAGGATCCATGGAATTTATATATGTATGCAATAGGAAGACAAAAATAATAGGTGTCTGTGTACCATAGTTTGTAAACCATTGGTGTAAGAGTTTGAAATACTTATAAATGTTTGTAGTCCAGAATGTTATACTTGTAATGTAATTCTTTAAGAAAACCATTTAAGGTTTCATTGTCTACTTGCAACTCTTTTCTGCAGATGTAAGATTTAAGTTCTGAAAATGGTGACTGTGAAGACAGCTGTCTTTTTGGCTGTGATGCCATCAACAGTGTGCTGGAACACACTGCCATCAACTTCTGGAAGACAGATATTTCTCTTAAATATCAATAAATTTTCACCAGGCCATATGGCATCACAAAGCAGACAGTTGTAGTTTGTCAGCAAATTGTTTCACCATTTGTTCTCATCAAATACAGTTGTATAAGAATGTTAAATCACACATTTTATGCTGCAGGTTTACACAGCAACTGCTGTCGCCAGGTGAAATATCTCCAGACTAAAAATTGCTGTAACAGCTGTATATAGAGAGAGGTTATTGTTCACTCCACTGATTGGTTCTGTATAAGCCATACAAAAATTGACATGCTTCTGCCTAAAGCACTATGGTCATCAATGGGTCAGTCATTCATAGTAAAAAGTGTAATTTTACCTGAAAGTACCATAGAGTGAAGCAGTTGGGTAGTTCAGAATGCCACACTAATATGTGCTGTTCTTTCAACAGAGGAACAAGAGAAAGTGCATGGTTCATAAACACATTTGCATTTGTGCATTTTACAAGCAATGTGTGATACCTGTGCTTTCTGTATAATATGTTGGCAATCTATATGGTGCCAGCTCATTTTACATTTTTTGGAATTATCGTGCACTTTTTTGTGGTAGTGTTTTCATCCTCGCCGAAATTAATTTCAACCACTTTGCAGTACCGTATATGTATGCATGTATGTGTGTTTCATGCAGTTTTTTTTACTGCCAGTGTGTTTTATGCTCTTTTGTAGGAGGATAATGAATGGGAAACAGATGCAATCAAGAAAGAGTTAAAGGAGGAAGTAATGAAAGATGGAGGAGAGGTGTTACTGGAGGGGTGAGTGGAGAGATAGTACACTTAGGGAAGTGCAGCTCATAGAGAATTATTTGTCATAATATGCATTCTTTTTAAGAGTAATTATAAAGATAGTTTAAGTACAAGACATGGCAACACTATGTTTAAGTACAAGACATGGCAACACTATGTTTAAGTACAAGACATGGCAACACTATGTTTAAGTACAAGACATGGCA
>Ga0123354_10005058_pt1 | contig 19015 bp, 10 predicted proteins | sample TergutLab28metaG_2_FD_97872 | JGI IMG/M metagenome (GOLD analysis project Ga0123354, IMG submission 97872) | Labiotermes labralis P4 segment gut microbial communities from Petit-Saut dam, French Guiana - Lab288 P4 | ecosystem: Host-associated > Arthropoda: Insects > Digestive system > Gut ...
ATAATAAATGTTTATTTGCAAGCTTTTTTTTTTACAGGAGTATTTTTTACGGGTTGTTTATTTTTTTTTTAAAAAAAAAAAAAAAAAAGAGAAAGCCCCCTGGCGCGCCCCCCCCAACCCCCCCCCCCCCCCCGTGAAAAATTGTGGGTGCGCGACTGTCTGTAATTGTAACATTTCTGCTTCGTATCCTGGGGGTCCCATTTTCAATTTTGGATCCAGAGACCGGCTGTCCTTCACGAAAGTGCTTATAATTCGCCTCTGTCCCTAGAGGGAAATTGAATTATAGTACATTAAATATTGACACATTTCTTCTAGTGTCGGGTTGTGAATTGCTTGGAGCTACCTCTACCTTCCGTCTATACCGGCATAGGCATGTCGTAAGGTGACCTTTACTTTTATTTGAAATAATTAAAGACCCATTCTTTCATATAATTCATATTCATGTTTTATTCTTTTGACGTAATTAGGAAACGCCGTTCAGAATATCAACGAGTATGATTATTACCAGTAGTAATAACTCTAAACAACAATAATAACCAACCACGTGGAGCAAAAAATTCTTCAGAAATTTTACGCATTTTCCGGAGTTCTATTGTTATTACCCTATCCAAAACAGCCTGCTTTTATCTTTTCAGGGCCGGATGATTCTGTTACACACCGACCCATCCTTCATATATGATATCCATTCTTATATTAACCTGTCATCTACGCCCTGGTCTCTCAAGTGTTCTGTTCTCTTTACGTGTCTCCATTCAAACCCTGTATAAATTTCTCACGCGTGCACCTGCTGTACCCAAATCATTGAACGTGATTTGTTTATTCAGATATTTGGTAAGCATTTAGATCATGGGGCTCACGATTATGAAATTTTCTACTTCTCTTTGCTTCCTACAACTTAGGCCCAAATCTTTATCCTCGAAAACCGTCATCCTACATTGTTTTCTTAATGTGGGAGACCAAGTTTCTCACCCATACAAAAAACAAATAAAATCTCACTCTTGTATACTTTAATATTTTTGTTCTTGTTCAGCTAATTAAAAGAAAAGCATTCTGAGCCTAACTGCAGCTACCGTTTCCTGAAATTAATCTGCTTTTGGTAGTTTTGTGCTTACGGTTTTGTTATGTGTTGACATAACAATAATAATAATATATAAATTTGGGATTTCGCATATCTGCTTAGGGAATGTAGGATTATATTCAGCTGCTTTCATTACTGCCACATTTAGGCGCTTTGCGGAAGTCGATTAAGTTTTTAACACTTTGAGGCATTAACAATTTTGGCCACCTTACGATCTAAATTGTTAACATTGCGGGACATTAAAAAGTTTGTACATGTGAATAAGACTCTGCCGCCACGGTGTTTATCGTTAGCTGTGATGTGTAATTGTACCATATTATCTCTTTATACCCGTGTTGTGGTACAGTGCTGATTAAATTTTGAACATGTACGCTGCTGTACCAACAGAATGAAATCGTTTGTTTCAAACCACCTTCCAGTATAAAAATTTTGCTATCCATAAAATCATTAAAAGTTATTACTTATGAAACATTGCCGTTTTTCTTATTTGCGCTATATTGTGCCATAGTTGTTTTCGAGAATGATCCACAAAGAAGTGCGCACGTTACTCTTTTTGTATAAAGACGTGTTTAACATATTTAAACTAACTGAAGCCTTGAATATATTCACGCAACATTCGTAGTTTTCCTGGAGATAGGTCGAAACTAGCATAACCAAAGAAATAACACGTAATTGTAAACGCTAACCGTATGCTTCTTTAGTTGCATTACAATCAATATTGTGGTACAGGGTAAAATTTCTTATCAAATTAAAATATAATTTCTGCATGCTATTTTGTATAGTTTGCAAATTTGTCTCTCGTACTAAGGGAAGAGAATTGAGAGAATATTTGCTAAGAAGAATATTTGGCCTCAAGAGAGGGGAGGTAACAAGAAGCTGGAGAAAATTTCTAAAGACCTCCTGAACTGTACTTCTGGACAAATATTATTAGGATGATCAATTCAAGGAGGATGGAATAGACGGATTTTTAATATATCCAGTTCCTTCTTCACGAACTGTCACAACGCTTACGAGCTTAAGTGTGTTAATAAGCAAATGCCGAGGCACTTTCCTCTCGACTTTCCAGACTACCTTTAAAGTCTTCAGCATTCCTTTCTACTGCTGTAACCTGTCTACATATTTTCCCGCACTCCTTCGTACTTTTAATATCGAATTTGAAATAGTATATACAAGACGCTACACTAGAGTGCCAGACATTATGAAGAATATCAAACTGAGAAAGATGGGATGGATGTAGCATGCATTTTAGAGAAAACAAATGTGTAGTAACTTATGTGACAACATAAAAGAGGTAAGTCTACTTGGAAGTCATGGTAATATATGGGAAGATAATATTAAAATGAACCTCAAATAAATCCATCACACACCTCTCGTGTGAACTGTATTTATGTGGCTTAGAGTAGCGAGGAGTGATGCCATCTTGCAGATATGAGTATTGACTTATTTCTCTAAAAATGCTCTACGCGATCGAAACTTGTAGGAAAAATCTTCGGTGTAAATAAAGGGGAAGACGCTAGTTGCTTGTACTAAGATCGTAGAAAAACGTTTTTCTTCCTAAATTACTGTTCAGTTTCGATAAAACACGGGAAATGTCTTGACTAGCAAAGGAAGTCTTAGCTTAACAAGGACTGTCTTTATGAATTAGTTCCTTTTTATGATTATGACTCTGTTTATATATATTCTTGTACTTAGGGCTATAAAGAGTGTATTTAAAATGCTTGAGTTTGCCAAAAAACAAAGAAAAATTCATATGAATATATATCCGCAGTTTTCGAGGTGCAGCCCCCACACTCACGAGACCTCAGCCCTTTTCATTTCTATCTGTGTGACATTTAAAACCCAGGTGTATTCAGCTACAATTTAAAATGAAGAGACTCTTTACAAACGCACTTTTATGCCTGTCAAATCCATTCGCAACCGCCCTGGGACTTTTGAAAGGGTGCAACAGTCCATGATCAGGCGTGTCCATGCGTGCATTAAGGGAGGAGGGCATTTTGAGTACATTTTTCTAGTGGCATCTAGAAAATAATAAGGGCTGTACAGTTGTTAAATTGGGAAATTTGTTCGTAAATGTGTTATGCTAGTTGTCAGTACAATATTGCATAGTAACAGTGCTTATTGTTGAGTTTAATCTTTAAATTAAACTCAAAAACTATTTCCGGATATCTGTTTATTCGAATTTGTTTCTTTGTTTTGAAATGCAGATCTTACTCACTCTTGACGTGTGTCCAAACTTATTAGATACACCCTGTAGCTACGTATATATAACAATTTTCATTCCACTTCTTCGAACCGAAAATCACCCAATTTTCTTGTGTTCCCAGTGCAACTAATGACGATGTATCCGTTACAGACAGTTACAGAGATTTTGAAATTGAGCGGGTGCAGGTTAATCCTGACGCTTCTGTGCATAATTCTGCTAATTACGTGAGTTTAATCAGACGAATTTTGTGTGTAACTGAGGGGAGCTGGTCGTATATCCGTTCATGCTAAAGTCATTTGAACCGGAATAACTGCAGCACACGTTGAACTGTGACGGCTCGTACCCGATACAAAATTGTCAGTTCCACAGAACGTTAATATCAGTGTGATGAGAGAGTTTGATATTCCGTCGTTTTAAGACTTGCAGTATTGTTATTTTGCGATTGTGTGCTGTGAGAACAATGCATTGAATTGATCTGAATTAGAGAATCACCAGTTTTTATTTTTTATAAAATATAATTATTTGAACGAAAAACAAGCAGCTTGTTTATCTACCCCTTAGAAACTTAGTGGCTGGTATGTGTCATGCGAGGCTTGTTTATCTACCCCTTAGAAACTTACTGGCTGGTATGTGTCATGCGAGGCTTAACAGTAAAACTTTGCGTTTTGCGCACATTATGTTCAATGTGTTACGCATGATACTTACAATAAATATATATTATTTGCTAAGCAGCTTTAACCGATTGCGCTTCCTAATGGGAATCCGCATTGGTTTTTATATCAAATGAATTGAAACTGACAAGGTGTGTTTTATATGTACGTTTTATCAGGTCTATGTTTGAATATCCCCTGTAAAGAGGAAATATGAAATCGTTACAACGCTAAACGTAACTTATTGTTCTAATTAAATATAATTATTTTTTAGCTTAGTCCCCGATCACGTTGATGCATCTTTAGGCGAGTTCGCAAAATTTCGAAAAGCGACTGTCCGACTGTCCGTCCCTCTGACCCAATGGAACACCTCTTTTCCCAATGGACGGGTTTTCATGAAATTTGATATTTGAGTATTTGTCAAAAATCTATCGAGAAATTTCAAGATTCATTATAATCAAACAAGAATGACTAGTACTTTACACGATGACCAATATACATGTTTGATCCATCTCGCTTAATTCTTCTTAGCATGAAAAATGTTTCAGACAAAAGAGGGGTACGTGGTGGCTCAGTTGGTTGAGGCACTCCGTTAGAAGTCAGAAAGTCGCGGGTTCGATTGCCGATGGTGTTGTTGGAATTTTTCATTGACATAATCCTTCCGGCCGTACTATGGCCCTTGGGTTGACTGAGTCTTTAACAGAAATGAGTACCAGGAATATTTCCTAAGGGGTAAAGGCGGCCGGTGCGTAGGGCTGACAACCTTACCACCTTCATGTGTCGATTGTTTTGAAATCTGGGAGCCTCGACCTCCTGGAACCCTCAGGGCCTGTCCAGGCCTGTAATGCAATTGCTTTACATTTACCTTTTTACCTTCAGGTAAAAGCTGTAGAGAAAATCAAAACACTTTATTGAACGATTTTTTTTCGAAAATCTTGCCGTTTATGTGATAATGTGGAAAAATACTGTAAAGCCGGACAGGCCACAGGCCACGCGAATGGCGTGCTGGATAACTATGGCAACACAAACACACACACTCAGAATATGTAATACACTTTACTCTTCCACTGCAACAAATTTTGCAGGAACGCCCCTAATTGTTATGTTATACTGCACTGACTGTCTCGTTATCCAATTAGTACAAATCGAAAAATGTCATTGTGCTAGAAATTGAGTTGCTACGTTCAAAAATTCACGAACAGGCATTGCTAATGCCTCACTAGCCATTGCTGCTGCCTCAGTAGGCATTGCTACTGCCTCACTGGGCATTGCTACTGCCTCACTGCTGTGGATCGGTGTTGCTGCATGGCTCAAGTTATGTGTCTAGCGGTGATCCTTCAGCATGACAATGCGACCCCATACAGTGCGCTTCGCAGACGGGAATTTTTGCCGTCTTTTCACCGGAACTTCTGGACCATCTGCTCTATTGTTTGTACCGCTGAAGTAAAACTTGAAAGGTTGCCGGTTCCGCAGTAATGAGGAAGTGTAAGTAGCTTTTCGTGAATTTTTGCTGATGTTAAATGCTTGACTTCTATCCAACAGAATTTTTAATGTCGCACCAAGTTTGGAAAATTCGTCTCAGCTTGCGGTTGAAGCTGTTTTTATTGAATCAACCGCAACAACTGAAGGATATCGGCCTAGAGAGTTTAGGTTCATTTTGGTGGTCACAACAGACATAATTATATCATCGGCTTCGTGAATTGGTCTGTCTCAACTGTTTCATTCAGAATATAAGCCTGTCTTTCCACCTTTTCTTTTCGGGTTTTGGTTTGTGCAGACTTCTCAATATATTTTTTTAATTTTTCTCTAATCTATGGTTATTGAGAGAAATTGGTTTTCCGGTTGGATAGAATGCAAAGATACAGATGCCAGGAGTTAGTGACAAAACACGGACCAACTGGAAGAAGAAAGCAGGGAAAATTTCTTCCTTGATTGAAACAAACAACAATCAGTAGATGCCTGGAAGATAATGATAATGGTAATCACTAGGCTTACAACGTTATTAGTAAAGTAAAAAGACTAAACTCTTAGACTGATGATCACGTCAATTGTAATTACAGGAGATAGAACACTGCTACTATCACGGCACTGTGAAGGATTACCCTGGAGCGACGGCTGCCTTCCACACGTGCAATGGGGTCAGTGGAGTTATTCACGTGGGCAATGAGACCTTCGTTATACATCCTTTCTACGGAGGCGATCTCTCGGTGAGTAGGGAATTTCAAGCCCAAAAACAGAGTATAAAGTGTGGTAACATTGGTATTTGTTTGAGAATATTTTAACTACAGTTTTCTTACACAATGAAATTATTTGCAGTTTTATAATTTTTCAAATATAGTTTCATTTTTAAAAAGAAAAAATGATGTAGTATCGAAAATAGACCGAAATACGAAATTTATTTTCTTACTGAACTAAATAAATGAGCACACGACACACACATCAGTATAGCATTATATATCTTCAACATGTTTCGGCTCTACAGTAACATCTTCAGGGAGTTTTAAACAAAGTTTTAAAACTAGCTAAAATATAGTAGATTACATACTTCATGTCTGTGCATATAGGAAATGAACTAATTTCGGAATGCTCTTCCATCCATTGTGACATGTGTGTGATTGGTGATATATTTTGAACTTGATATTAACTCTGTATATAGATCATTTCGGGTGGAGAGTAAGTTACGCTCTGAGTATTATTGAGTTCTGGACTCTGATATCGTTCAGTCTGAACACTTTTTTGTAAAGCCACACACTGTCAAACACAGATGACAGTAATTTTCATACTCACAGAGGCGATAAGTTGAAAGAATATGGAAAATTAATAATTATTGTCTATGATTGTAACCGGAGTGTCCTACTCAGTACAGCGACTGAGCTACGGTGTATACGGCCCGGGTTTTGAAACCCAACCCCGCTAGGAACAAGTGATTTTTCTCTTCACCGTAACGTCCATACCGGCTCTGGGGCCCACCTAGATTACTATGGCTGCTGGACTTCTTTCTAGGACGTAACTGTTAATAACGTCCACTGAATTACTTGGCCGGACTGAAGCACCTTCTTGTCTTATAATAGAAACTGATTTACTCTGAATAGAGTGAGCGAAGTGTAGATAGATGGTCCACAGCCGCTCTGCTGTGGTGTGCTAAGTGTAGGCTACGTTTCCCCTATCTACTAACCGTGGAATCTGTTATCAGGTCACTGAGGTGGAACAGAATAGCACTTCCTGAGTTTAGTCAAATTCGTATTATGCATCCCTATTTAGAATATCGTCCCTGAAAATATTCTTCGTACTTTCAAGATATCTATTGATCCGCGTGTTCAGATAATTGTAATATTATCCAGCATTAACAAGACAACTTTGTAAACTTCGTTGTATTATGATCTCTTCATTGTCGGTATGTGCATTGGTAATTTTACGTTTCCGTGCGATTAATTCGCATGTAGAAAATATAGAATATTTAGTCAAACAAAATGTATTTATATATTTGAAACTTGAAAGCGCTTCTCGATATAAAATACTTAATGATATAAATCTGTCGTTGTCTATATTCTGTCGATGCCATTCAGTAAGTGCAGCAGCGACGTTTTCATACAAAGATGATCGGAAAAATGCCACATAGAGCTGGCCATGGGAAAAGCAGACGGTGGTGGTTATATCCCATTACATTTAAGTGTCTGCCCTTAAGCCCTATAGGTTGTCATGGCAAGGCGATTTTAATCGGGAATCGTTTGATACACAGTTTAAAGGGAGCAGCAGGATATGCTGTACATAACTGAATCCTGCGAGTAAGGATGGCTTGCTAGGGCCAGTTACTTCCGCTTGTGCCAGCCTCTTACCAAGTGCTGCCACCACCGGAGAAAGAAGGGAAGCTAACATATTTGATTAATTCCCATGGCTTCCGATAGAGGCGTCACTATCGATTTTGAAAAAAATTTTAAAATAACAATTTTTGAGAAGCAATTAATGAGAACAAATCATAAGCTTTATAAAAGTTTCTGTCTTTAAACTATCATTTCGGTAGTTCAGCAGATTGTGACGTCGCAAAAAAAGTTATTGTGTTAAAATAGTGCTACTGTGAAGGAATTTAATTGCCACGTTCAATTAAAGGTCTTATAATTCTCCGAGGTTTTATATTGTGTAATATAGGCCACACGACACATCTGTGTTGATTTTGACGGTTAATTGCGAAAAAATGTTACTTGCAGTCAAGAAGGTGACACGAGTATATTTGTTACTAGTCCGTTCTCAAACAGAACCTGGATCCGTGAAAACTGTCATAAAGTTTTCAGGGGTTTAAAAGACTGTGCGTTTTTACTTTATATTGTTTTAAAAAAGTTTTAAATTATTGGATTTAGATCTTGAAATCGATTTATTCAGCAGTCGCTAATAATGAATGTTTAATGGTGTAGAAGGGAGCTGGCACGGCCTAATTTAAGACACTGACCTTGCATTGGTCTGTAGGTAGTATGTAACAGCGTGAAATCCTTTGGAATGACACGCGATTTTTGTGACCTTCCAAGTGTGAAGCACAATTAGTAACCTCTAACAACATATCTGCGCTCTTCTGGGCTATTACGGAGCGTGTTATGGTAAATATTTGCTGACGTTTTAGGACAAGCTATGGGTCCATCTTCACGCGTCTTAAAGATGGAACCGATTGTTTGTTCCGAAACGGCGGGAAGAAATTACCACTACGCGCTGCGTAATAGCCCAGAAGAGCGCAGTTCTAATCTACTTCGCGGTGGAAGCCTGAAATCACGCAGCCACTAATCTCTCCCCTTTCATATGTGGTTAGAAGCCTGTAGGGGTACATTTTTAAACACACACACACACACACACACACATATATATATATATACACACACATATACAAGGCCTACATGTGCATATATATGAGTATACGGCACAGTTCCTCACATTAAAGCCAGAAGTATTCTGGTGGTATCCGAGTACAAGGTGCTGAGGAGGATGTTTGGGTCTAGACGTAAGAAGTAGCAGGAGAATGAAGAAGACTGCATAGTGAGGAGATTCACTATTTGTACACTTCGCCGAATATTACTCGGGTGATCAAATTAGCAAAGCGAGCTGCCCGAAAATGTTTCAAGTATGGGAGGGAGAAAAATGCACACAGATGTCTGATTTGGAATCTAGAAAGAAAGAAAGAAAGAAGGAAGGAAAGAAAGAAAGAAAGAAAGAAAGAAAATCAGACGGGAGAATAACATTAAAAGGGAATGTGTAAAATAAGCCCACAAAATGTACCTTTATTAAACTAATATTTTAATTTTTACTGTGTCTTCTACATGTTTCGAACCCGAGAGTTGATCTTCAGAAACACGGTTGTACGTGAGGGTGCGGTATAGTGTGATTACGTGCCAACGGTACAATCAGTCATGGAATAGTGTGATCGTGCTAACGGTATTCGTAGTCTTGTAGATGGAGCAGTGTGTTCGATATCGACGACTGTTTACACCGTTGGCATGTAAACAAATTATACCACACCTGTACGTACACAACCGTCTTCCTGAAGATGAACCGTCGGGTACGAAACATGTAGTAAAAATTAAAATATTAATTTAACGAATGTGCATTCTGTTGTATTAAAGCGCTCGGTGCAAAAAAACATAAAGTTACAACGGATGTTAAAGAAATAAGGTGGGAGGCGTGGATTTGAATTATCTGGCTCCGGAAAATACAATAGCTGGATCTTGTGAGCAAGGAAATGCGTATATGGCTTTTATAAAATTGGGAGAGTTCCTTGCCAAATTCTCAAGAAGGACTCTGCTGCATAGATTTGGATGTTTATGTAGGCTGCACTTCAGGTTTCAGTCTTCAGAAGTGTGACGTCATGTAACGCGGTACTTTCTAAACTACATGACGTCACATCCCAGAAGACGCTGTTCTGAAGAATCACCAATGTATGGGCCTCGCATAATATAGACTGTGTATGTGTGTGTATTTTGTGTTTATAGTGTACACCTATATGTACAGCTACTTTCCTAGTTCTCGTTTATTCCACAGATAATAGGAAAACATATACAGGCTTCTTGTTTAGGTTAAATTTTCTTATAGCCTTATATGCATTAAAGAAATAGCAAGGAATTCTAACACATCCCGACTTTAGATGCCGTAAGCATTAATAGAATTAACCTTCAAATATACCAATTAACATATTTGAAGAACATATACTGGGTTTGAATGGACGTAGTCTAAAATTATTACGCGTATTTTAATTAGTATATTTTATCATAATTTCGCATGCTTTCAGAAGGAACAAAAATGCAAATGCTATTTTTGTACCTCAGAATAATAAGGTCTAGTGACTTGGACTGGGTATAATTGGCTCAGGATAACGGACTCATTTGAGCACTGTACTGGGCATTCTGATTCCATAAGAAGCAGGGAAATTGTGGGTAGCTGAACAACTACCAGCTTCTGCGCGCTAGGCAGAATTAGAATCGGGTATCTCAGACAGCGGAGCTGTTTTTGAACAAGACAGTCGATGTGCGTATAACGTGACATTGAGACGCGTTTGTGTAACCATTGTTGGTGTGGCAAACAATAAGTACTTTTGTAGCCTTTTGATACCACCCACCCAGTACGAAGCGCCTATATTTGTGGCCTGTCCGGCTGAACCATATTTTTCCACAGCATGTTATAAACGGCATGATTTTCGAAGAAACAATTACTGATACAAAGTGTCAGTTCTGATTGTCTCTACAAATTTTATCTGAAACAATTCTCGTTCTAAGAAGAAATTTGCAAGATATGATCAAAACTTTGTTGGCCTTCGTTTAAAGTACTTGTTTTTTTGTCGCGTTTTAATGGAACTTGATCTTTTTCTCGATAGATTCTCCAAAAATATACAAATATAAACTTTCGTGGAAATCCGTTCAGTGGTAGCCGGGCTTTTCCATGCAGACGGAAAGACATGACGAAGCTAAGAGTCGCTTTTCGCAAGTTTGCTAATGCGGCTAAAAACTGCAGAGCATTTTCTCCTATTCTTCAGTATTAACTGGAACGAAACCAAATCAATCAAATCAAAGTTCCGCTATTCACTACATGTATCTGTCTATAAAAATATAATTATACTTTAATTTGTTTAATGATGTCTTCTCAGTTTCGCAAGTTGTATGTCAGTATCGTGGATTGGTTAGTCGCTTTGAGGTTTGGGTGTACCAAGAATTTATAGTGAAGCGATCATTATGTACTCTGGGGTACTATCGCAAAATTGCTTCATGGACGGGAGTCAGAATAGCAGAAAACAAAATATGGACCTTCCAAGTACGAAGCAGAAACGTCATTCAGTCAGCCATTAATTTCGGGGAAATTAAAATTAAACTTACTTCATTAACTCACCTTTTTTTTCGTACCATTTACACAATTACAGCACTGCACATTTGTTCATTCTATAGTGTATATTCCTACATGCTTCGAGTAAATATAACCTCTTCAGGGAAGATTTTAACACCAAAAAGAAGGGAGTGTGTTAGCAACTTTACTGAAAATAAAGTTAGCCGAAACATGTAGGAGAATACACCATAGACTAGAATTTTATGGTGCTTTAAACGTGCATGTGGTTGGAATAGACTTTTTCATACGTCGTAATTCATACGTAATTACATGTTTAACTCTTTAAAGAGTAAGATAAATCTGAATTATATATAAAGATTTAGGTTGTACCGCACCGTAAGGACTGTTCATCTCGATTTTGAGACCCAATCAATATACCCTGCAACTCTGGCTTTTATCACTTTTTCTGAAATCCGGATTTTCCACTTACTATCTATTTTGAGGTAGGCCTACATTTCTTGCGTAGTAACAACCAAAAGTTTATCTTCATTATTAAGGTACTTTAAGTATCCATCATTCCTATATCTAAACTCGATCTTCAAAATAGTTAACTTAATAAGAACATTCAAATTCTATTCGTCAAATCGTCGTTGTTTTGACATAGGATATTGTTGCAAAGAGGAAGGGAAATCATCGCTGATTTTCGCGAGATTCAGACACAACACATTGAAGCACCCCATTGGCAGAACGTATAATTTTTAATATTATTCCTGGTGGTAAGTAAAGCAATCACTGGGCTTATAAGTTTCGTACAGTAACCCTGAATTCCTCTATTCGAGGGAAAACACCAAAGGAACCTTAATCTAACCACTAAACTGCACCGAGTGCAAAGGTTAAGACTTCATGGTGCTTGACGTATATATTGCCAACACGCCTCTCACACGTGGCGCTTAGGTACGAGGAATGCTTCTCCTTATTCAGCCTTGTCACTCGGTTGCTTGTATTTTTAGAATATGTTTAAATTCAAATTCCGTCTCCCTCTCTTCAAAACTCGGCTTGATATATGAAAAAAGTTATTCATTCGAAAATAACATATTAACACTGCAAACATGAAGAATCGTCAGTAGTCCTGGTGTAGAGAAAACATGAATATTGCAGCTTGCTGACGTATTGACTCTAATAAATAAATAAATATATATATTGGAGCTCCGAGAGGTAATTTATACATTTCTAGAACACTAAAAATGCTAACACGCCTAAGTCAATATTACCTGTTGCTGTAATATTAGCCTGTTGCTTTACGTTGTATAGTGATGTAATTGAATGACTTTTTGTTTCATTTATTTTCGACACACGAACCGAGATATTGCTGTCGGTACAGACTACACAGTGGGAATGACCATATGGTGAAAAATTCCCGGCGAGTTTTCTCTTCTTCAAAACTTTCAGACATACTATGCGCCCCCCCCCCCCACCCCATCTGGCCTCCTATTCAAAGGGTACCGTATGTGACTTCCCCTGGGGTAAAGCGGCTACAGTCTGAAACTAACCACTCATGTACACATAGTTCCAAGGTTGAAAACGTAGGCCCTGTATGCTTACGTCGCTTGCACAGGGAAGACCTTACCTTTCATTTTTAGGCGCGTTCGCAAAATTGCGAAAAGCGACTTTTAGTTTCGTCATGTCTATTTGTCCGTCAGTACGTCTGTACAACCATCCGTCCGCCCTTCCCTGGAATAACTCGATTCCCATTGAAAGGATTTTCATGAAATTTTATATTTCAACTTTTTTCGAAAATCTGTCGAGAAAATTCAATTTTCATTAAAATCCGACAGGAATAACAGGTACTGTACATGAAGACAAATATACATTTTTTATAATATCTTGCTCAATTCTTCTCATAATGAGAGATGTTGCAGGTAACTCTGTTACACATTTTATGTTCATTGACTTTTTCCTCGAAAATCTTACCGTTTATAAAGTAAAGTGGAAATACATTGTACAGTCGGACAGGCCACTGATGACTGTATAATGCGGCCCATGCGCATTGCAAGATGGATAACTAACGCTACAGGCATACACTTAGAATATGTAATACTTATTGCTTTTCCACAGCAAAAATGGGTGCACGAAAGCCCTCAATGGTACGTTACGCGTGCCTCGCTCGATTGTAGTTTCTGTATTGTTTCTGTGTAATGTAACAAATGATATTAATTCAAATCTGGCAAAAAGGAATATGCAAATTAAAATCGTTACGTTATTCCCAGCTTCACACCCTGCAGTCTCCAATGAAAGCCTTTCATATACATTATTTTGATACCCTCCATCTACGAAAAACTTCATTAATAACGACAAGTAGCAGAGTCCTTGAGAACCTGATAGTTTCTCAACTAGTCAAGAAATTCCCCTCATTTTATGAAATACCGAAGTTTCGTTAACGCATTCATAAGAGCCAGCCAGATCAATCCACACTATGCCCCCATCCCGTTTCATGAAGATTATTTTCCGTTCGTACCTCCTACCAAAGGTTTATTCCAAGTCGGCAGCTTCTTTGAATGGCCGTAACATTATACATTTTTAGGTCGAGAAGTTGTTACCACCTTGTCCAAATCCCCATTTGTAAGACCACCCCTCTTCGGCTGTCCGTGACTGCTTATTCAATACATTCTTCTTTTTTGGAGAACGTTCCTGCAACCGCAGACTGAGGAGGTTCCATGTCGTGGTGACATGGACCCATCTACCACTGCTATCTGCAACCTAATAGGATAGTCGTTTTAGGTACTACGAAATATAGAGGCTTCCTCGCCGTAAAAAAAATAGTATTACATACTCTTAAATGTGTGTCTGTAAGCCCAGTTATCCAGCACACAACGCGCATGCGTCATATTTTATTGTCACCTGTGGCCTGTCTGTTTCCTTCATATTTTCCCACATTATCTCACACACAGTAAGTTTCTTGATAGAAAAAAGATTGCTGAATATAAAATGTGTGTTTTGATTTTCTCTATAACTTTGCCTGAAACATTTGTAATCCTAAGAAGAATTCAGCGAGATATTATCATAAATGTACATAAATCTTCATGTATAGTACGGCTTATTCTTACCAGATTTTAATGAAAGTTGAATTTTCTCGACAGACTTTCGAAGAATCCTCAGGTACCAAATTACATGAAAATCCGTTCCGAGGGGGCCTAGTTTTTCCATGCGAATGGACAGACAACCGGACAGACATGACAAAGCTAATAGCCCATTTTCGCAGTTTTGCGAATGAACCTACAAACAAAAATATTTTGTAATATACCATCGTTATTTGCACCGTGAATTCCTCCACTCACTTGTCACCTGACGCACGGTGTACGTTTAGATTTTCTCGACCTGGTACAGAGATTCGGCTTGTAGATCGGTAATCAGGGCGTGATTATTTGTCATTAGCAGATAATTAGGTATCTCCATGGGGCAGAACCCTTCTTGGGAAGGTTATAGTTCCTATCCTAATCAAGAAATTCCTCGGTTTTATGGAATTCACAATGTAACAGCGGCTTTCAAAATAGCCACTGGTCCGCATCCTACTCCAGGCAATTAAGTCCACGCCCGTTCCATCTAACTCTTATGTACATTTTAATATTATCCTCTAGTATTCGCGTAAGTCTTCTTGCAAGTTTCGTCACCAAAAACCCGCATTTCTCTTCTTACACATACGTGCCATCTTTTCCGCCCTTTCTCCCCGATTTGATCAGTTTAGTAATACCTGACGAGCAGCACAAATCACGAAGCTGTGAACAATTAAGAAATTATTATAAGTATTTCAGAATTCTCATAATCATACATTTGGATATTCTTGACATAGCCTAAATGAGCGTGACCCTTCAGTTCAATGACATATCATTATTTGGCACAAACAGACTTATTTTGCGGGGTTATAACACCAAAGTATCTGCCTGTTACCACAATAACGTACGAACAATTGGAAGGATTTTATGAAACGTTGTAAGCCCTTAGTCTTAGAGGTTTTCTCACTGTTGTGCTATTTAATTTCTCAATTTAAGAAGCGTAGACGTTGCGGCCGTCTTCATGTGTGGGAAGTTTATTAATGCACGTTAATGTAGCTTTCTGAAATTTAATTTGGCACTAAATATACGGCAATTGAAATATTTTTAGGGTGTGCGTATATGAAATGTAAAATGAAGAATATAATTCCAGATTTGACTTTCAGTTTAATGGAGGTATTTAATTAGCCCATTGAGCTTGACGTGCGACACCTGTTGGGGCCTACAAGCAGTTACATATGTACAAAATATGCGAATTACGAATAGAAGAGTAAATTTTTTGATGACAGTCAAGTAGGTGAATATATGCGGGCGTAAATTATGGACAGATTATAGCATGAAATGTAATAATTAATGTAATTGAGACCTGCACAACATACGGCTTCTGATTACATTTGGAAATATGAAGGCTGCCCACAAGATGTTGCAAAGCAGTTCCTTGGTAGCGAGTATTTTATTACGTAATTTCTCGAACATACTCAACAACTAGGTGGATGTGTGACACATATAATTCTTCGGCGTAATCTCCATTAGATTCAACAGCCTTTCCCCAGCAAGAAACACGTTTGTATTTTACACTCGCAGATACTTCTTCACTTCAGTAACTTTGTCATGGGTCCCATACCTTTTCTCACAGTTGGAAATTTTGAGGGTGCTCAAAAGTGGTGGAAATCCGAGCAAGCAAGATCTGGGCTGTGTGGCAGGCAGGCAAGAACATTGTCCTCGTTTTGTGTTTGCGTCCTGTGTTTTGAAACTTCTATGTGATCGTGCGTCGTCGTGATGAAGGAGGGGTTCAGCACCATTTGGAAGGTCGAACTCTCCCGAAAAGCGCTTGCTAGGTTTTGCGTGTGAATGTTGAAATCATGGTTGATGGTATGACCACGTGGCCTGTCTACGCCTGAGTGACCGCTGTTGTTGGCTGGCCAGATCAACGCGTGTTACTGCGTGGTCTTTCTTAGAACTTGACATTTGTGAAGCCAAACTGGTCGTTTCTCGTGCTGCTATCAACAACATTGACAAGGTTTAATTTTTTAACCGCTTTTGAATATTCATGACTAATTCCTTCTCTACCACAAGAAATTCAATAACAGTCAGATGTTTAAAAGCACGTCCCAATACCACGCTAACGTAACAACCCTCTGCGCATGCGTGAGAAAATATACTGTTTCGCGGCGCTGCAGTAGCACGCAGGACATTCAGAATTACACCACAGAAAAAATTGTTAATCTTGGCTGAAGGACAGAAAAGTCGGAGAAACTTTCAAGCAATTCTCGTATTAGTTATTTTGTAACGCAGTTTTAATTTTGGAAAGCTGGAAATTATAGTTCGCCGTCGGCAGTGAATTTTTTAACAGTGTTACTGTGATGGGCGTGTAAAAGCATTCTTCGCCATGAACATGAATAAAACCCAGTAATGTTCCTCTCTGACTGATGATCATTTAAAGAGATGTCGAAAACATTCATCTCATATATGACCTCCGAATATGAAGAGCTTTGCCGAAAAGAGGTGTAATGTCTGTCATTAAGTTTACAAAGTTATTAGAAAAAACACTGATATTTTCTTTCATCGGAAAATTTCTTTTTATTTCTCAATAATTCGAAATTAAAAATAAAATAAATATTCAAATCTTACTTATTTTATTTAATTTAAAAATGTCAATAAACCACCTCCCACGGAATCTACACGGCAATTCGCTGCTCTTTTCTTTGGAGCAACTTGGCCCTCTCCTCTCTCTGAGTTGTGCAGGCCTGCTTCAGATGACGGGACCTTTGTAAGAAATTTAATTCAAAATTTCATCTTAAATTTGGCCAAAGGGTTAAGACGTCCTGCAGCGTACTAGCATACCCCGTACCATTAACTGGAACGAGGTCTGTATATCCATTCACTCAACGTGACCGCCATCAACACTTCATAAATAAAAATTCATAGAATAGTCTCTCTCTCCTGAGAAGCAGATGGTCGCTTAGTTAGTCAAGATTCTTCTTATGTTCCATGAAACCAAAAGGCTCATTACCTCGTTAGTGAGATTCTGTCAGTTGACCCCACATGAACCACATTAAAACACTCTGTCTTTCCCTCGGATCCATTTGTGTATGGGCGCCCAGTTCATCCATCTGGTTTCTTCACGTCTTGTTCTCCAGTTAAATCGTGCACCAATTCTCGCCCATCCCTTAATTTATAAACTTCCTCTTATTTTCCGATAAAGATTTCATTGGCGAGATAAACTTCTGACGCAGACTGTACGGAAGATGAGATCATATAGTATAGCTTTGCCACCCACCTGTCAGTTCTGCCACTCTTCTCTTAGTCTAACTTCTTCGTTCCACCCTACACACATTTGCTATGTCTGGTTTGCTAGGCCCAAACGTGTTAGGGGAGAAACGCAGGCAGCCAACGTGTTGAAAGGTTATCCATGTTTGCTAACTCAACTTGCTTGTTGCTTTGCCACGTTCTCAGTTCCACGTCTGAAATTGCTACTCTCTACCCACTTCGAAGGATACTTCACATTCGTGCGTTCTTGCAAACATGGTGGATTCAAATTTTTTAAACTTTTATGTATGGGTTATGGGTGTTTTTATCGTTGCGATGAGTTCGTGCTTCTTGACACTACAGACGAGAAATGGAGGAACTTATCGAGTTGAAAATTTCACTTCATGATACACAGACGAAGTTATTTCCGTGCATATGACATGTGGCTGACGTAAAACCGACGTACTATAATTTGATGGCCCGTGCTGCTTCTGTGTAAGAAAAATATGAGTCTGGTTGCGACATAACTCCAAAGTTATGTCCCCGACCTCTCGTCTGGCAAGCCAGGGCACTCTGTATGGGGTTTCTGGTGGATAATGCGACCTTGGGACAAGTTCTTGTCCTAGAAAATTCGTTTTTACCCTCTCACTATTATTCCAAAAATACTCCATTCTCATATTCCATTTATCCGTCATTGACGCTCTCAGATCATTGATACTGACTTTATTGAATGGCAAAATATTTCACTGTCCCCCGGAATGTCACTTCATTCCACCAACTCCGAGAAGTTTCACAGTTCGTGTCTTTCTTTAAACTTCACAGCGACAACAAAATTAAAATGCCAAATGGCGTCTTTCCTCAAACCCAATTTAGTTACTGTATCGCCTCACAAAACGCGGTTTTGCCCAGCGTGATTTTGATTACACATAGTTTAAAATAATTACGTGTGTCACGGGATGGGAAATTTTGCCTAAAGCTGAAAAATTTAAATACGCTCGGCTAAACGTGGATGGCTTCTCTCTCAAATGCTGCGGAAGCTGGCAGCATCAGCTATCCCATAACAGTGTAAATATTTACTGTCCAAGAATGTACCTATTTCAAGCGACTGAGGGAGGGTTCCAAAAGCGTCAGCGTTCATGTAACCACACTGTCCCCATAAAAATTGTTGGTAAATGGGGTTTGTCCAACACACTGCTATCGATCCCCTTAACGCCGTGTTCGACGAGGGATCATTGTGTTCTTGTGTAACTGATTCCGCTATTGCAATAAAATTCTTACAACGTTCCAAAAAATTACAAAATCTGAATTGTAATAATTTGTAGTACTTGACACAGGACCCGGCAAATGATTACATTTAAAAGGAATCTAAGGAAATGGAATAAAAATGTCATTGCAAGGTTAGACAGAGGAGTATGAGACAGCTACACAATGTATTCTGCAGCATGTACCTTGAAATACACTATCGTTTTAATATTGTGTCTTAATAAAGTGGTTGTAA
>Ga0123354_10005059_pt1 | contig 19015 bp, 13 predicted proteins | sample TergutLab28metaG_2_FD_97872 | JGI IMG/M metagenome (GOLD analysis project Ga0123354, IMG submission 97872) | Labiotermes labralis P4 segment gut microbial communities from Petit-Saut dam, French Guiana - Lab288 P4 | ecosystem: Host-associated > Arthropoda: Insects > Digestive system > Gut ...
GAATAGGAAAAATTCGCACGGTGCGAGATCTGGTGAGTATGGCGGCTGCTGCAACTGAACGGTGCCGTGTTTGGCCAAAAACTGCTGCACAAGATGTGAAGCGTGTGTGGGCGCATTGTCGTGGTGCAGAATTCAGTCGCCATCCCGCCATTTTCCCGGTCGTTTTCGGCGAACTGATTAACGCAAACGTCGCAAGATCTCCACGTAGAATTCCTTGTTAATTATTTGCCCGCCGGGAGCGTACTCGTGGTGTACGATACCCTCAGAATCAAAAAACGCCAGTAACATGACCTTTGTTTTGCTTCGCACCTGGCGCCGCTTCTTTAGTCGCGGAGACGTGGGACCCTTCCACTGAGACGATTGCTGTTTTGTCTCCGGGTCGTACCCGTAAACCCAGGACTCGTCACCTGTCACAGTGTTCTTAAGAAACTGCACGTCTTCACATGAACGCTCAAACAAATCACGGGCGATTGTCTGACGTTGCTCACGTTGGTCTTCTGTTAGCAAACTTCGCACAAACACGTTTCATGTGCAGATCGTCGGTTAAAATTGCATCGCATGAGCCCACGGAATTCCCACAGTCATCCGCTATCTCTCGTACTATCAGTCTCCTGTTATTGCGAAAGATTATTCTAACTTTAGCAATCATTTCCTCGTTTCTCGATGTTGACGGTCGTCCCGAGCGGGGTCGCTTTCAACGGAGGTTCTACCCTCTTTAAAACGATGGAACCAGTCAAACACTTTTGTACGACCCATTGCATCTTCATCGTATGCTTGCAGCAATAATTGAAACGTTTCCGTTGCGGGTTTTCCGATTTTAAAACAAAACTTGATGCAAATGCGTTGTTCGGTACTTTCGCACATCGTAAAAATCGCTATGATATAAACGCACGTGTTACTTCCGCGACCTACTACAGCCAACTGAGCAAACGCAGCCACTTGCAAATTGTGTCATGAGTTCCTAAGACATGTACGAAAATGTCAAGACTGGTTGCAAACACATCCCACAACCACTACAATTCCAATCCGGATACTATGTGAACAAACCTCGTAATCCTATTGTAATCGCATCCAATACCAAACCAAAATCTCTTGGCAAGACTAACAAGACAGGCAATATAAGTACCAACGTAACTCTCAGGAGCGTTCGCGGTACCATTGTTACCGTAGACAAGCAATAATTATTATATATTCTGAGTGTAAGTAGCCTTGTGCGACCAGCACGAAATGCGCATGCGCCATTTTGTCGTCTGTGTCAATATTTTTCAGCAACATATCGTAAAAGGCGTGATTTTCGAAAAAGTGATTGAATATAAAATGTGATTTGATTTTCTTTACAACTTTGTCTAAAATATTCCTCATTCTAAGAAGAATTGAGCGAAATATGATCATAAATTTATATTGGTTTCACGAAAAGTGCTCGTTATTATTGTCAGATTTTAATGAAACTTAACTTTTCTCGATAGATTTTCGAAAAATACTCAATACGAGTTTCCTTGTAAACACAGCCTGTAGAACGGTCGAAACATGTAGTCGACTGCCAACCACCTGCAGCAATGCATAGAAAAAATTACCTAAGTTGCGTTTTCTTGGACTTTTTACAGATTAATTTAACTACAAATTACTTTAGACAGTTAATTTATCACTTCCTTGAAAACATTTGATTGAAACATTTTTCTTGTATGTAAAGTTCCCGCGATTATTGTTAATTTATTTCAAAACTAAAGTGTACATTATAGACGTTTTGCGCCTCCTCCTAGATCCTACGTTATATTCTTGATACAAATATTGATTAGAAACCTTCACTTTAGGGTATAATAATAGGGACAGTTTTCTTTCGTGAAGTGTGTATGCAGAGTCACCATAAATAATTTTAATGCAACAGTGAATAAGAAAGAATTAATTCGGGACGAAATTTCGAGACTGCCATCTCTTTACGTGCATTATCTTCGTACTACAGATTAGCCTTATCGTGTTTGTCCTTGGGTTTGCATACAAATTTAATGTATTCATTCTTCGGATGGGACGAGACTCTGCCAGAACCATAGTTTCTAATGGACCCATTGTCCGTTCCTCAGATGATGGATGAATACGGAACGTCTGTGGAATAGTAAGTGACGAAGTAAAACATAAGTACTGGAGGCAAATCCTGTCCCACTTCCACTTTTCCCATCACAGATGGCACACGCAGTATCCTGGGAGTACCCGCGACTCTCTCATGAGAAGCCAACGGCCTATCAATGTCAGAGCTAACAAAAGACCGTATTTGTTATCACTAAGACACTTTAACTGTAATTGTTGCTAGCCCGACTAAAATTCAGCATTTCAGGAATAAGACTGGAATTTTATGCGGCTCCAGTTCTAAAACTGGGTAGAAGAATAATCAGACATACCAAAGGAATCTAATTTTTATCAGTGGGCACAGTAGCAATCCAAATAAATGTGTGTGTACATTCTGTATATACACCCTGTATTTACAGGGTGTATATATATATACACACACACATACTTCTTGGAGAGGAGGATAAATTAGGACAGCTCATTCAGTACAGTGACTACGTTATGTGCTAGCTGGACGACCTAAATTCGTGGTTCGATTCCATGCTGAAAAAGATTCCTTCTTTTCTCCTCTGTGTCTGTGTAATCTCTAGAGCCCTCTCTGTTTCTTGTCCAACGTGCACCGGCAGCTTATTCATTGGAAGGCCTAATGAGGCTGCCGGGAGATATAGTTGACTGTTCACTTCCCTGTAGGTTCTGAGGATACAGGTGCTTGGCGCTATTGCTCCACTCCTCCATACGTCCTCAATGTGTTGTTCTAATTACAGCAGAGGGACACATATTTTTGCTTTCTTTGTGGAAATAAATACAACTGAAGGCACGTTAATATACAGAGTGTGTATACATGTATACGAAGGGCGTCAAATTCGCGCCATACATTCGTCGACTGTCTTAATTAAACCCCCGCAATCCCACCACCCCAACCCCGAATTTGACTCTCCACTGAATCGAACCAAAGCGTTTACGGAAAGAGTTCCTTACATTAAAATCCGTATTTAAAACCTACTACCAGCTATGAAGCCTTATCTCTGTTACTGCTTTTCACTCTCTACATACACAGCTTAAGGGCCGCCACCAGTAGGCTACTTTTCTGACGACTAACCATGCAAGAATTCCACCATCCTACCATATACGTATTTCTAGAGAGTTAAATGAAAATAACTTGCTGGTTTTGGGCTGGAATCTCACGAATCTCGTTTATAGTCTCAACTAACTAAGAATAAACGCAATACTCACGCACAACAAAATAACATCTTTTACAGGGAGAATTAATTTTTGCATATTTAACTTTTGCTTAACAGCTCTTAGAAAGAATACTTAGCCAACATCAGTTCCTCGACAGGAAAGAAATGACCGCAGTGACTGCACCTTAAATAGAAGCAAAATATATAAAATATCTGTCAAACAGTAAATATTTGTGTTTTTGGATAAGCTACAACGTCAAAAAGAACTATGTTTTATAGGACGTCAATTTACTGATGAATTGAAATCTGTCACGGTCACTCATTGGTGTGTGACACATGACATTTCTACAATATGTTTGACATGCATAGGCAGTCGGATTATTTATAATGCAGGCCCACACTACTTTACGTTAATGTTACGTTATTGTAAACAAAGGCGTACAAAATTGAACAAGTATGTCTATTTTGTACAATTAATTGAAAGTGAAATGACATTTGGTATATTAACATTTGGAAGTGTAGAATGTCCGTCACATAATGTACACGTCGAACTTTGGGAGCCGAATTGTTAGTGGTGTAGGTAAACGCATCGGCTGAAAACACAGTTTATTATTGTTCTCACGCCCTTAGCTTTCCATCAACTCCTATTCTGGTATAGAGAGTAAATACTCGTATTAGCTTCATGCATATAAATTGATTTTACTGTGGGTAATTGCGTTGAATTGGCTTTCATAATTACACCATATAGAAGAGTGCATACTTAAAGACGTGTCGAAAAAATCTGCATTTGAAATCCTCAGTTGCCTGGGGCAACGTTTTCTGAAACGTCGGATAAACATTTATCTGCTACGCCTAGGCTTCAAAACCGATCCAAAGTATTGAAAGCCAGTCACAAAAACCCCAAGCATTAAAAAATATTCTTTGCTTCAAGTGAATATTCATGCGGTCAGGGTGATGGGAGCATTTTCCTGGGAGTAAAGCGACGGAGGCATGAAGCTGCTCAGCTCCAACAACTGCCTAGGTTCAAAACAAGTGAAGTGCAGCTCTTCTGTCACTCTACGTGTCAAGTCTTCGTGGTGTGCGCAGGGACAACTTCACATTTACCTTCTCTGATTGAGATCCAAAACCATCCGTTTACGCATAACCAAACACGCCAGCAGCAAGCGGGGGATAAAATTAAATATTCCACGTAAATCATAATTGTATACAATAAAACAGTCACACACAACACTAGTTTTATCAGTTTGTACACTACTTCTTATTTCCAATCTGTCGGCCGTCAACAGATCTTTTATATACTTTGGTTCATGAATCAATGTATACTGCATGAGAAGGATATACACTTCCTACGTAATATGTAATTTTTTTTGAATCAAAGGTTATAAAAAACCTGATGATTCACATTTCAGAGCCGAAACATATAGCAGTAAGTACATTGATAAAACTACTGTTGTGTGCGACTGTTTTAATACACATGCTTGTGATGTTTGAAATCTAACGGGGATGCCTCACTTTAAAATTATTCCAAGTAAAATTAGCACACCTAACTATGCCAAGTGCTCAGTACTACATAACCAGTAACCGCAGCCGTTTCTGTAATCACCACCTTCACTTAAGGGCAAAGGAAATCTTTTGTTTTGCCTTAAGCTCTCCATCTGCATGACCATCAATATTCTTCTTTTTATTCACGTATAATGGAAGGTTTGCTTTAGCATGGTTATAGATGGCAGTGCTTGCGGATATTGTAACAACCGAGTTCGCCACTCCTCCATTTCTTTTCACGATCCGTTGGATTACGGTGCATACTGCTATTTCTCTTCGCAGGTCATTTACAATCCTATCCACTTTTGAAAATTCAGTAACGGATATTAGAAATGTCATTTATGTCGATTAAATCCGTAACGTCCGCAACTTGTTATGCTGGAAAGTCAGTTGACGTCGTCTGGTGAAGAGAAATAGCTAGGAACTTCAGTAAGACCAGCGGCTAGACAGTATTTTCAGATAAGACAAAGCAATATATCAGTCGCTTCCCTAACACATCTCTACGCCCAGTACAAAATATAGTATAGTATAGTATAGTACAGGAAATTTTCAAGCTGTTCCGAATGACCGTGTCATTTATTCTAGATCACTCGCACAAAATCAACAGGTATTATCACCAGAAAGTGAAGCCTGGTACTAGAGATTCTACAGAAATCAGAGTTCTTGAACTCGGAAGTTGGATTATTTCTGGCGTATTTTTATCAAGTATGGTGTAAAGACGCCTGCAAGCAAATATAAACACATTTCAAATTGTACCTTCATTTCTAATGTGGTGTGTCGTCCGATTTCCACCCCGGAGTCCCGGGTTCGAAATCAGAGCAGTCCATGTGAGATTTGTAGGGAACAGGGCATCAATGGGACAAGTTTCTCTAAGACTTCTTCAATTTTTCCTTGTCAGTGTTCCGTATTCGTCCTTTCATCGAATACTGACGTTTAGCAATTACAAGTGTCATTAAATAACAAAAAAAGCTTAATTTTTTCAGTATAAGAAGCCTTCTAATTTCTTTGAGAAAACACTTTAAACCTGAGATTAATGTTTATCATAGTAATTAACCAACTTGATGCACAAAAGTTTTGTTTTACAGTAAGTTTATTTCATGCCTCTACGTGTTTCGAGCACGTGTGCTCATCATCAGGAGGTCAAAATTGCATTATACAGCCTCTGGTATCATCACACCTAAAGGTGACCTCCTGATGAAGAGCACACGTGCTCGAAACACGTAGAGGCATGAAATAAACTTACTGTAAAACAAAAATTTTGTTCATCAAGTTGGTTAATTAGTGAGATAAATATACTGAGATGCACGGTCAGCGAAACGTCAAAATTTGAGATTAATGTGTCTACTCCGATATGCTGAACATAAAACAAGAAAATTAAAAGTCACATATTTTATTAACTATATCTACATTAAATTTAAGCAGAGTTTTACGACATTTTTATTGTAACAGTAACACTGGAATTGTTTTCTCCTTAAAGTTCATATTTCTGTTCAGCAGAAGACTGACCGGTGTAAGCCAGTGAAGCAAGTAAAATCTTAACGACTTCAATTCGATGGAATGAAAATTAATCATCTGGAATTATACAACAAAACTGATCCTCAAAATAGACAAGTTCTTCCTGTACTGTTTTAGTTTTATGTTCTGGACCATTTTTTTAAATAATATTACAGCATCTGATACTTGCAGTATGCACCTTTTAAGCAGGAGAGTACCACATTAACCCTTTAAACGCCGAGTTACATCCCATCTGCCATCTGTTGCCATTATTAGGAGCACACTATATTTTCCACGTTAGCGGGTTAAGGGTTAAGGCAATTTCTGAACTTTACACAATCTTATTCCGTAAGGCCATATGAGACTTAGGAGAGTAGTATATGACATATGATATGAAGTTTCTTACTTTATGAAGCCTGAAAGCTGTGACACTAATACTCTGTGTGGGTATAATAGGTTGTAATAGACCAGTGTTCTTATAAAACAAATAATTATATTTAATATTACATTTATTTATATAGAAATGGGATAATATATAATTTGTTACTTCAAAATTCCTATATTGTGGTGTAAATTCTTGAAAATTCAGAGTCTGTTGCTGCGAGGCTGGTAGTAGTGAGACACTTGCATGGACAGTGTTAAGGCACGGATAGAAATAACTGTGCTTGAGTAAAGATCCCAGACATTGGTGTACCAGTCTAAAGTAGGTCACATATTTACAGCCACTTAGGTAAATAAGACTGACACAGCACTAAACATGCCCATTAAATTAGCATGAAACAATGAGATAATCACTCTGTTACGTTTGGAGGAACTGTTGCCACTCGTTTCAGTAATATTACGAAATGCCCTGATGGCTTTCACCTTCAACGCCATCGCTGAACTGGTAACCAGCACAGGACATTAACATTGTTGTAAGCTGTTGTGTTTGGTGGCAGAATGTATTTAGCGTTCTGGCCATTTTGAGAGGGACATGGCAAATGAATGGTAAGATAGGGAACTTAATCCGAACACTCCATAAAATGATTGCCGTATACAGGCAGGTCTCGTTTAAGACCACGGTTACGTTCCCGAAGAAGTCGCGCAAATTAAAGTCACGCAAATTAAACACTAAAGTTCCCATTTTAAACAGTGTATTTCCCGGGGGTTTATTGCTGATGCAACAAAAACGTAAAGCCATGTATTATTTTTGGTACACCCATTCCGATAGAAGTGCGGAAGTCTTGCTACACAAACACTTTAGTTCCTGACTTAGCACATTCTGTAACTCCACCAGAATTATCTAATTTCTCTTCAATACGAATCGTATTTCTCCGATTTTGCACTTGGATTGCACTAGATGATGTAGGTTTACTTTTCTCACTCATTTTGTTAACCAAAGCCAATGCTGTTGAAGGGGGAAGTATATCAGCCACGTGACCGTATCACCAACATAATCAATCCAAACACGTGACTGTTGTATAACAGTGATGTCACTTTCTGCTGGTCTCCAACACAAGACAAGTGTGGCCACGTATCGGCTTTACCAATTCGAGTGAAACCGGATATTACGGCGTAACGGTTTAAATTTTGAAGTCACGTTGAAGGAAAATCGCGTAAAACGTGACCTGCCTGTATAGTGTAACATAGTTGTATGTATAAAAATGTGAGTTTAATTCCCTAGCGTAGAAACAAGCTCCAACCTGACCACATGCCATCAAATGAAAAATGACTAACCTTAGACTGAACGGAAAGTTACCCTCGTCGATATCAGTAATGGAGTCTCAGGGTGTTTGGTGCCGGATGTAGGCCTTTCAGCAACTGTTGACACTTTCATTCTGAGAACCCATTACACCCCAAGCAGACTGTATGAAATGAAACTTATAGCCAATCAGAATGAAATAGAGAAAAACGAAAACTAGAAATGACACATCAGAAACTTGTATTTATCTACTGATAGTTTTATTTTTGACTTAGAAATTTGAGGCCTGAAGTCGACTTTAAATATGGCAGCCAACATTGTGGTAATGGAAGATAAAAAAACCTATTTCCGGACTATAATGACCAATGCAATATTCTTACTGATATTGTTGTTATATTTGTATACATGGCAGTACAATTATACATTACTTTTAGGCACGTAGTAGTCACGAATTGCCCAAAATGCTTTTTGTGTATGTAGCAGGGAGTCATTTCTCCAGCCCAAGGTGGAATATTTGTCTTGTTCCACTGCGAAATTCGCAATTAAGTTTCCTTTTGTGTTAATAGCAACAGTGAAAATGTAACCATAAATATATATTTTAGCACTATAATATCCTTGTGTCTACATTTGTTTTTTATTGGTTCCATGTTCTAGACAACAGTCTGCATTTAGTAACACAGTACACAAAGAACGGAAATTTATGTAATTTATTTAAAACAAGAACATTTACTTTTATTTATTGAGGGGATTTTATTAATGTATTTTCTTGTAAATTTATATCAACTTCTTTGTTCCGCTATACATGCAATTAGTTAAGAATACATATCATCATTATCATCATCATCATATCTTTCATTGAGTTGGGCTACTTGTTGCCCTGTTCCGGTCTCACGTATTCATAAGTCTCTTCAAAGTTCCTTCTGTCAGTTGGAGATTAGTGTTTCATTACTCTGGGTAATCTATTTCGAGGCATTCTATTTACATGTATCCAGTTTCTCTCATATTCCAGTAATTTGTCCAAAATTGATGCTATTTTTAGATCCTTTGCAATTTGTACATTTGTTTTGTAATCTGTCCAAGTGTATCCTACTGTTCTTCTCATGTATTTCATCTCTGCTGCTGTTATTCTTCTGGAGTCACTTGCTTTAATAGTCCAAGTTTCGCTGCCATGTAACAAAGTTGGAAGGGCTAGTGTATTGTATAGTTTTATTCTTGTTTTCTTGAGGGTGTTTTGTGTTCTAAACACACTAAATAAAATGTCATCCTTATACATGCCAGTCCAGAGGCTAAAGGTAGCAATCCCACCGCTGGACGTACCCTGCTCTGGGCCCGTAACCCATTCAGGGGAAGTTTTAACCACTGGCAAGTCTCACGGAAAGAAGCCGGACAGATTTTCTTTAAATGACAACATGGATGTGGAAAAGAATACATATCAAATTTAAAAATGGTTGTTTTCTGAGATGTGACAGCATGGTACCTGGTACCTTTTCTTACATTTCGGAAAAACTTATGTATTTGTTTGTAAATTCAGTAGGATCAGCGTGAAAAGCCAGAAGACTATATTACGAATCGTCAAAAGCCGTAAAATCCCCAAGTATCGAAAAGCGTCTTATGCAAAGTACCTGGAAGCCCTCTTTAAGCATAATGCACTAGAGAGCACTGTTAATTGATTATCAGTGTTGAAATTCCCATATGTCTTGTCTTGTGATTGCTCTTGAAGTCGAAGTTAAAATTTTAAGTTTGTACTCCGCCGTTACTCTACAGTAGTTTTTTACTTGTTACATTTAGATTTTCTAAAATTAGTTTATAATCTGCAATCGATATTTTATTACACTTTTTATTATGAGCTATTATAGCGGAACTCCTGTCGATTTTCACCGTTGCGAAGTGATAATAAAATTCCAGTACCAAAAAAGGTAAAGTGATCCCGTTACAGGCCCCGTTTGGCCCAGAGGGTGGGTAGAGGTGTGACCGCGGCACCAGAAGAGGTAAGTGGCCAGCAGCACGCCCCGGCCGCATTTTATCCCCGGGAAAGACCCGGTACCCATTTTGCAGGAGGCTGGGTGGGCCCCAGGGCCGCTATAAAAGAGCGGAAAATCTCGTTCCCACGGGAATTCGATCCCGGACCGTCCAGCCTGTAGTCAGTCGCTATACCGACTGAGCTACCCGGCCCACAAAATTCCAGTACCGAAACACTGAAATGACATAACACTGGGGGGGGGGGAGGGGAGTTCCAATTATGAAGCTATGAACATGCTTGTAAAAGAGAGCAGAACTAGACTAATTCTGCACTTACGCCAGGTTGGCGCAGCGTCTTGTAAAGCAAAATCTCCAAATAAATTTCAGGCATTCGCATTTTAAGCCGTCGATGACTGTAACCGGATACCAAATCCTTAATTGTCAAAAGGTTACGATCACTACTACGCAAAACATACACGACTCAAACGTGCATGTTTAACCCCTGATTCTACTCCCTTAAACGCCTCACACGTGAGCGTAGAATCGATACGAGAGTCACGTTTGCCACAGCACATTTCGTAGTGGCTGAAACAGACCATACTAATTGTCTGTCTCTCTATCTTCGGATTTAAATTCATAGAACGCTCCCATTGCATCAGAGAGTGTCTACCGTTTGCAAAAGAACAAAATTTCAAAAGAGGCCTGGTGTCTGAGTCACACAGATAGTTTCCTAAGTTTACTACTGTGACGTTATGACTTGTAAAACGTTCGATTTTTGTAACCGCAGTAGCGTATTAAACATAAAATTAACTGAATTATCCCCATGAAACATCGCATTTATGTTGTGATGTGTGATCATACAGGGTGTTTCAGGGGGAAAGGCCAAATTTTGGGAGGTGATATTATCTTCCATCGCGAGAAAAAATTTCCTACGAACAAGTGTCTAATTCTGAATGGTTACTGGTAAAGGTAAAAGGTAAAGGTAAAGGTAAAGGTAAAGCAGTCCCATTACAGGTCTGGACAAGCCCAGAATGTTCTTAGGGAGTTAAGGTTCCCAGATTTCGTGACAACGGCACAGGATGGTGGTAAGGTAAGCCTTACGCAGGAAATGCACCTGGTATTCATTTCTGTTAGAGGATGAGTCGACACCAGGGTCATAGTGCGATCGGAAGGATTTTATGTGAATGAAAAATCCACTGACAGTAGCTGGGATCGAACCCGCGACCTTCCGATTTGTAGCAGGGTACCTTAACTGTGCCACCGCGGTCTCCGGTTACTGATATTGAGTGGTTTGAATCTACAAATACAAAAGAATTCTGACTGGTAATAAGTGAAGAAAAATTATTCACCGTTAACCGTATTTTAATTTTAATGTGTGAGCAAAGCTTGCAGAGGAAAGTTGGATACACGAAAAAAATTATTCGCACGCATTTTGGAGCTGATGACCGCACAAAGAAACGCGAAGATCAACTCATACGAACAACATGCGATCTTCGCACACGAGCTGCAAAGCTCATTAAGACTGATGGTGGGATTTTTGAATGTATTATTGTAAACTGTAACTAATTTGCCCTTTCTCTGTAACAAAAGGGTTATTCAAATATTAAATTAAAATTAAAACACAATGAACGTAAGTGGGTTCTCTTTTTCCATTTCCATTCACAATGTTTTCATACCGGTAAATTCAAACAGCTCTCTGTCGGTAACCATTCAGAAATAGTCGTATATTTATAAGAATTTTTTTCACAATGAACGATACAGTCACCTCCAAAAACACTGACCGTTTCTCCTTAAGGACCCTATGCAGTGAGACTTGATTTTTAAATATTATTAATTATGATTGCCCCTAGAATAATTTCTGTATTTTTTACGTGTTACCAATGAAAAAAAAAACTTTCATAGACATGCAAGGGAAACTTCTGAGAAAGTAAGTCAGTAATGCAAACGGGCGGCAAAGGAGCAGCACTCCTTTTCTGCCGGCATCTTGTTCAACTGACAGAAGAGCCAATTAGTGTGATTTTCTGTAACAAGAGCAAAACAAATAAGGCGAAAGATGAAACACAGTAATACGTACAGAATTCTGCGGACTACGTGTAAACACAGACACTGGAAACTCGAAAGGACTATAAATTTTAGATGGTGCGAAAATACCGGCCTTAGGCGTGAGGGATTTCGGGTTTAAACTGTGGTGTTGAGGAAGATTCAACTCTTATGGGATTTTTTAGGTTTTTTTGGGCATGCATCTTCATCATGAAGTAAAGTGAAATGCCAACTTGATGCAATAATGTAAATTTATTGATGTATGCTTAGCTCGACATGTTTCGGGCGCATACGCCCATCATCAGGAGCACTAGATGTTACGTTGCAGCATGTGGTTTTCCGCACCGAGTTTGTAGATGGGTGGTGGTCCTGAGAGCTGCCGTGTAGGTCGTGTGTACGGTTTGGACGGTGCATGGCAGAAAACCATGTGTTGCAACTTAACATCTAGTGCTCCTGATGATGGGCGTATGTACCAGAAACATGTCGAGCTGAGGAGACATCAATAAATGTACACTGTTGCATCAAGTTGGCATTTCACTTTATTTCTTATGGGTTGTCAGATGGCCGAAGTCTTGATTCCTCGGTCTTGCATTCTCATGTTAATTTCAACCTGTGTAAATGCGTAGAAAATTCTAAGATTTATTAAAAAACAAACACATTTTCCTTAAGGAAAAAATCGTCAAGAAAATCTGAGTCAAAAGTATGTTTTTAAACATAGGAGATGCCAGAGTTAGAGAAGTGTCTTGGTGGAGCGACAATGAATTGTTGGATTTGCCGATACAAAGTTAAATGAAATAAAATTTAACTAAACGTGTCTAAGAATTTTACTAGATGAGGCTTTGTTAAGTAACCTGGTACTTGAAAGTGCTGCTAGTGTGATGAATTTATGGGTGTGCAGGAAAGGAAAATAAGGGTATAGATTAACACTTATGCACTCAGGATAAAAGAAATTATGCGACATGAACTTGGAACATACTTACAAAGGACAGCAGGCTGTAACAACCTCTTGCAGATTAAAGCTTGCTTTTCAGAAATGGAGTAATAAAATTCATTGCCGAATATGACAGAGATATCAAAACGTTTTTTTAATCCACGTGGGTATACGCACCTTGAAGTAGCTCCAAAGGTATAGTGTTAGATGTGATAATCTCATGAAATAATAGAAACTTTGCCAATGGCATAGATATTGAGAAACTTAGAAATGCTAGTGAATTGACAAAGCTCTACATGGCTATTATCAAGTAGCATTTAGAATGTCTCCATAAACTGTAATCTCGTTTCGACTGATCTGTTGGGAACTGGCGTAAAAAGTACACCAAAGAACACAATGAAAGTGAAGAATCTATTTACTTGACAGGCTGGAGGACGTTTAGTTACTGAGGAGGACTGACAAGGTTACTGTCACGACACCAGAAAAATGATTTCTGATTGGATAGAAAGTACAACCGTACCCAGTTCTAAAGAGAAGGAGGATTCTTCTTCCTCTATGGACAAGTCCTTATCATTTATCGACCCTGATTCCGAGATGACATAGCCCCTCGAGCACATAATCTAATGAGGGAAGTACGTATCCCGAAAAACTACATAAATCCTCTGAGACGAAAGTGCTGCAGTTTTCATAGTAATTTAAATTAACAGACAGTACATACCACTGCGCATTCATCTGGAGCAAACAGTATGTAGAATACGTTGTGGCATTTTTATTGCACATCTCGCGCACTACGTCGTGTTATATAAGACATTAAGATAGTGTGCAGTCAAATGTGCGTGTTTTGCGTTCTGACCTTACATTCCCTTCCACATCTAGTCGATTCTAACTGCAACCAGCAAGACGCGTACAGCTCTTCAGTGAGCCAAGTAAGGACACCTAGATCCCACAGTCCCATAATGCCCTACTTACACGTTGCAAACCTCACTCGTTTAGTCGAAACGTGCCTTAATTTCAACAAGTTTCTTATTTTCCTCATTAGGGGGTACAGATCTAACATCCCACACGAACAAATACGACTTGTTAAGGTAAATCTGATATCTAGCAGAAACGAGAGATCTCAGAATGAATTTCAATAATTATCGATGTGTATCGGGTGAGCACCAAATCTCACATAATTTGCAATGTGGACCGAAGAGTTTAAAACAAGCTGAAATAAAAAAAAATAACTTCGATAAAAGCATAAATATACTTTGTCATATGCTGTAGAATTTCAATATTTTAAATAAAAATTTAAAAATTTAAATTCAGCATTTCTTCAATATGTTTATCTGTAACACATACCGAAATATCGCGGCTACGTGGTAAACCACTGGTTTTAAATCTCCATCCAAGGACAAGATATAATGTCTGATGTTTTTCGTGTACTGTCCCTTCCCTGCAAGCAACAGCTGGAAAAATACTTGAAATGAGGTTATGACCCATTCCTTCCACATCCTTTCGAATTGTTAGTTACTAATTATAATGCCATTCAACACTACATAATCTGAGCTACATAGATGGATATGCCTTTAATACACCAAATAATAATAATCACCATCCTCATAGAGCTTGTAGGGGTTTAGCCCTTGGGACCTGTTCCAGTCCCATTAACAGTCTAAAAGTCTTTTGAGGAGTCGTGCTTGGTTTCGTTTCCCACACGGCTGATATTTCATAATTAAGCGTGATAGTCTGTCTCTGTCCATTCGCCGAGCATATTGCACCTATTTTTATGTAATTATCAAATAATCAATTAATGTGTAACATAAAATTCTGTTTTCTCTTAGTTTCTTCCATTCGTTCTGTGTGGTGGTTACTGGTTGACCATAATCAATTCGATGTATAAAACTATGCACCGGAAATTTACATAACTTGTCACCGTGCGGAACTATAGAGTTGAACAAGTGAAAAGATATGAAAAGACAAAGAGATGCAACACAAAACCGTCTATTTATTATTCTGCAAGTTCACTCTACATGTTTCGGGTGTCAAACACACCCATCATCAGGAGTACACAAAACTGTAACTACAGCCTCCGGTACTGGTCATACTTTTGTGCAGCTATCGCCCTCCAACGTGGCCAAGCTTGGCCACGTTGGAGGGAGATAGCTGCACCAGTACCGGAGGCTGTAGTTACAGTTTTATGTACTCCTGATGATGGGTGTGGTTGACACCCGAAACATGTAGAGTGAACTTGCAGAATAATAAATAGACTGCTTTGTGTCGCATCTCGTTGGACAATTATTAATATAGATCAACGATGCAGGGAACCATAAACATGAAAATAAACACAAAGGTTTGTTTTTTAAGTAGCCGATTTAACGGACGCCCCGTTTTAAAATTTGCTATGCAACATATTTTGTGTGTCATTACCATAGTTACAATGTTACTTAATTTTCTATAATTTTAAAGAAATTTGTTAAAGACTTGCACAGAATATTAAGCTCTCTCTCTCTCGCTCTCTCTCTCTCTATATATATATAATTATGCGATTAAAGTTAGTTTCATAACATAGACGATGGTAGAGTCGGTCAGATAATAAGTTTACATGATCCAAAAACTTATAATTACAAAACTACATTAACTATAATTATATGAAGCTAATTTGCCCACGACAGATTACCTTCTGTTTCCAACTATGAATTGTAATTTCGGCGGCACTTGCTACGTGGAAACATTTGTGGCGCGACAGACAGTCTCACAGAAGATGGGCTTGTACGTGTATCAACGGGGAAAAGATAAATCCAGGATACGGTAAGTGCCTTAGCTGTGACGACGATTATGAGAAAAAAGTGTTAGGACAGTAGTAAAAATAAATCCAAATAAAATGAAAAGACAAAAGAGATGAAATAAAAACTTTTTGCCTGACCAAACCCCACATAATTCTAATAAAGAAATAACACAAATGAAGATGTTGCTGGAAATAGCCAATAAAAGAGCGGAAATTCTGTGTTTCTACACTGCAGTGATTTACGTGCTAATAAAGATCTATAAAGTTGAAATGTATCTGTGTTAATGGAATGAAATAGTTCGCAGTAAAAGAATATGCTATTCAAATTTTTCACGTTTCCTTTTTCTGCCTCCGATTAATTATAATTGATGTGAATTATTTGCATTCTTATTGAAATACAGTAACGGTAAAGCAGTCCCTTTAAGGCCTGAACAGGCCCAGAGGGTTCCACGAAGTTAAGGCTCCCAGATTTCGTGACAACGGCACAGGATGGTGGTAGGTTGTTAGCCTTAAGCACCGGCCGCCTTTACCCCCAGGAAATGCTCCTGCTACTCATTTCTGTTAGAGACTGAGTCGACCCCAGGGCCATAGTGCGATCGAAAGGATTTTATGTCAATGAAGAATCCAGTGGCACCAGCTGGGATCGAACCAGCGACTTTCCGATTTGTAGCACAGCACCTTAACCACTGTGCTACCGCGGTCCCCTATTGAAATACAGTACTTAACTGAATCATAGCAGGACTAATTTAAAACGTAGAAGAATGCACACGATCGTACTCGACGATCTCAAATTATCTTTATTCAAGCGACACATTTTAGAATAAAACACTTCCTTCTAAAATAAAACTTACAAATTCTTCGCGATTTTAATTATGGGCAGTGGGGCATCAATTAATGACTTATAACTGTATAGTAATTAGTGTAACCAGATGAAGTATAATTAATATTACAAATCAGGCAGTTGCTAAAACGTGTTAAAGCACAGAGTGTTTTGTACATGATGGAGAATTTGCGTGCAATGAATTTAAAAGTATATTTCCGCCGAATATACAAGCCAAGGTAATGAAACCCATGTAACAGAGTCTTCCTTGCAAAGCCATTCTTTGCTCAACCGTTCATTACTGTGCTCACAAGAGCGCTCCATTGAAACATGACCTAAGCAAGATTACTGCAGTCCATGCAGTCACACAGTGGTTTTTTGTGATCCGCTTCAGGATTATCTTACTATCTGTGCGTGTCTCTGCCAAGTGGCTATTTAACTTCCGTTTTTCAGACTAAAACGTCACCCATATTTCTCACAACTCCCATGCGTTTTATATGTCCCGCTTATTCCATCTTCCTTGATTTTCTCACTCAACACAATAATACTTTGTGTATAATTTTGTTATTCATATCGTGCATGTTATTCAATGTTTTGAATTGTGTATAATGCAAGTTAATAAATTATCGATTATTGGACTGTCTCAGTAAACCTACTACCTCCTCCCTGATATCAGTAACCAACAAGATTCAGCAACATTTGTTTTTTATTGATTCTTTTAAGCTTGCTCTACATGTTTCGGGCGACAGTTTCTCCCATTTTCAGGAGCACTTTGACTGTATATACACACAGCTTTTTGGAACAATGTACCGAATCTGCTGTCTGCTGCCGACCGGGGACACCGGTGATACCGTTTGGTGTCACCGGTGTCGCCGGTCGGCTGCAGACAGCAGAGTCTGTACATTGTTCCAAAAAGCTGTGTGTATATACAGTCAAAGTGCTACTGAAGATGGGCGAAACAGTCACCCGAAACATGTAGAGCAAGCTTAAAATAATCAATAAAAACAAATGTTGCTGCATCTTGTTGGTTACTGATATCATTGTACTAGTGACGCACGGTCACACAAATGTCAAGCACCTCCTCCGTATTACTTTCATATATTTTCCTTATCACCTTGGTCAAAACTTTTTCAGTCTGCATATCTCTTATGCTTCAATCTTTCTCGTTTGGACGGAGGATAAATTTCAATTTCCAGAAGCTTCTCTGATTAGTTTCATTGCTGAATGTGAAATTATTACTGAGGCTGTGAAATAATGGCAAATTTTTATTACCCGTCCTGTATGTTCCCATGAGAACAATTCCACAATGTAATCCTGACGGCCAACGACACTGTACGCGATATAACTTGCACTTGTTCGCTTTACGTGAATTACACCAACAAAGCAAGGAAGTAGGCTTAGAGTAGAGCAGTCACATCTTAAAACTTAATTAATCACACTGCAAAGGCCACAGCGTTGCCATGTTGACACCACAATAATATGCAATTTCTACGGCTTTTGCGGCTGGTATTGATCACAGATCAGCCCTCTGGGTTTTAATACCATGTAGGTTTGTAGGTTGACACCGACCTTGCGGAGGGACAGGCTGGCTCAATTTTCAGTTTTGAAAAATTGTGTCCAGCTAGGCACTGAAGTGAAGCTAAAAAGAAAGTGAGTCGAGTATACAAGCGGGTTGCAAGGGAGGTGGCCAATCAGAATCATTGAATCCACTTACACAATGGACCCAGTAAATCATGCGAAGAAAAATGAATTTACGAATTTAAAATTACCCATACTCCGTGGAGTAACAGAAGCCATATGTGTTCCAGTTATAGAGTAATTATTGGAATCTATATGATGACAGATCTTTACATGTGGAATAGAACTCATCTCTGTGCAGGGTAACCAACAAACCAACCAACCAACCAACCAACCAACTAACTAACTAACTAACTAACTATCTAACTAACTAACTAACTAACTCACTCACTCACTCACTCACTCACTCACTCACTCACTCTCACTCACTCACTCACTCACTCAACGTAGCAGAATACGTCTTAGAAAAATAGCAGTTTCTCAGCTAGTCGACCAAATCCACACATTTTGTAGATTCCGAAGGATCATCACCGCTTTCACAACAGCCGACCACCTGTCCCTGTCTTGAGTCAGATCAATCCAGTCCACATACTACTGTATAGTAGCCCCTTGCTATATACCGAATTAGAAGACAAAGGAATTCAGTAGCAGTGGCTTGCTAAATATATTTCCTGTTTATAACCTTCAGCCTTTTCAGAATTGTTCTATATTCTCAGAATTGAACTCCAGTTTAACTGTAATAACAGTGTGCCTCGAACAGAAACAACTTATTTCGTAAATTACGTGGAGTAAACAATTTTAATGTATTACTTTATTCGAAGACTTATGGATGGAAGTATATAATAATATTTTATTCATTTGTTTTCTTGTGTCTATATACTAAGAGACTTTGTCAGTGGCGTACCCAGGAATTTTTTCGGGGGGGGGGGTTCAAAAAATTCAGTTGAAGACAGAGGACAGA
>Ga0123354_10005060_pt1 | contig 19013 bp, 11 predicted proteins | sample TergutLab28metaG_2_FD_97872 | JGI IMG/M metagenome (GOLD analysis project Ga0123354, IMG submission 97872) | Labiotermes labralis P4 segment gut microbial communities from Petit-Saut dam, French Guiana - Lab288 P4 | ecosystem: Host-associated > Arthropoda: Insects > Digestive system > Gut ...
TGCATCATCTTGATATTTGAATAAAGGTAGACCAGCTTGATGACACTTGCTTTATTATGTCAATTTACTGCTCAACATGTTTCAGATGTTAATACATCCATCTTCAGGAGCTTGCGACTACTTGTTGCGTTATTGTTATTAACACATAAACCTCTATCATTACAGCACAATACAGCCTACACAATAACGCACAAAGTAGTCACAAGCTCCTGAAGATGGGTGTATTAACATCCGAAACATGTTGAGCAGTAAATTGACATAATAAAGCAAGTGTCATCAAGTTGGTCTACCTTTATTCAAATATCACTTAAATTACTTAACTGGCTCAGACAAAGCACTGGAAATACAAAGCACATTTAGGAACCAAAACACTGTCTGCAGTGTAATTTCCCAGTTTTCTGCAAGTGTCACACAATCTACAGCACTAATTCCCCCCATTTCTTTCTATTCCCAGTACAAAAGGCACTGCAGGTGACAAGTTGAACTGCTCTGCCATTCACCTCTTTCCATCTCTGTCCACAGCCAACAGTTACCAATTTTCATTTTCTAAAACCAAACTACACTGTACCTTTAGGTCATTATGCATGTTGTAAGGGAAATAATCCACAAATAGACAGCTGAATGAAAACCAGTTGTGACAGTCATTAACTAGACATGTCACTGGAGGTAAACTTATTAATTTCTCAAGCGGTACACTTATCTGTTTCCTGCTCGCATTGCGGTACATCTTATTGCCATGCAGACCCGTTACAATTCTCTTCAGAACACGGTGATGCACATCTCTCAACATGCAACTACGTAACACGTCTGTGTAATACAAACCAACTTGATGCAATATTTATCCTCAGTTTCTTTCGTCAGTCAACCTCTACGTGTTTCGGGAATATTCGTGGTCCATCATCATGAGGTATATTGAATATATACAACAGTTGGTACGTGTTGTGCTTTTCAGTTGACTGTCTGTTGGCCAGCAGTCAACTGCAAAGCACAACACACACCAACTGTTGTGTTTATATATATAATATACCTCCTGATGATGGGCCACAAATATGCCCAAAACATGTAGAGGTTGACTGACAAAATAAAGTGAGTATAAATATTGCATCAAGTTGGTTTTTGTTACACACATGTATTGAGATGCACGGTCAGCAAAACAAAATTTACGTAAGACATGTTTGTTAGAAAACTGTAGCTTTACAATTTCTGTTAGCCTTCCCAATAACCCCCACACCCCCCACATACATGTTAAGTGCAATGTAACAAAGTCAAATTGATATTACCCCCACATGGTAACTATACTTCACAGTATGTTCAGTTCGAACATAGTTTTCATGTCAGATGTTACACATTCATAAAGATGGGGAAAGAGGCAGAGGAAGCCAGAAAGGAAGGGGTGAGAGGGGGGAAGGGAGGGAGGGAGGGAGGGAGGGAGGGAGGGAGGAAGAGGGAATTATAACTTTACAAGTACACAGTGACTCAAGACAAGATTTACATTTCAATACACACACAATTACAGTACCAGCAAAAGACAGCTATAAGAACTACTTGAGAAAACAGAAAATAAAGCTGATAGTGTGTGAAGGAATTTTATTTCTAAAATCCAGAAACAACTCCTCTTCGATTAGCAACAAACTGGTACCTAAATTCTTTTCCTATTATTTGCAGAAACTTACTTGCCAGAACCAATTTATTTAGTCAAAGTTCTTGTTAATAGTGGGCTCATCAACATTTTTATAACTTTCAAACACAACACCATCTGCCACATTCCAAGTTTGCCCGTTTCCATATTCAGCACCGTCCGTAATCCAGAAAGCTAGATTATTTAGTTAATCATTTATGAAATCAGCTGTCTATCAATCATCCATCACAACAAGAAAAGAAACCATAATAAAACACTTTTTTCAACTCTGCAGTATTCACTTTCTACAATAATAACTATAAAAATAACGCACAGTATGCACTGTACGTTCGGAAGCATTTGCAACAACCTGCTCTGACGTCCTCCACAGGCCTCAACATTCGTATTGTGTTTTTCTGAATTTTGGCATCAAACAGACTGATATGTGGGTACAAAATCTCACAGGAACACAGAGCCTGCCCTGCGTGAACACATGCCAGGGTATAGAGTGTCACAGTCTAGCAGACCACAGCGTGATAGTACAGACCGCAGCATGACAGTACAGACCGCAGCGTGACAGTACAGACCTCTTTGCCAAGTATTATTTGACAGCCATGGCTATAAAATAAATGGATATGAAACTCTAGAACATTAGAACTCCACTTATCCAGATTAATTGGGAAGATGAGCCCTCTGGTTATGCAGAAAATTCAGATAACTGAACTTTTCTTTGAAAATAGGCAACACTGGCAGTTTGAAGTTGGTTGTTAAAATTTACAGTATGTCATCATCATCATCATCTTCATCAGCTCAACAGCCCCCCATGGGCCCTGGCCTTCTTCACAAGCTTTGCCCATTCATCCCTGTCGAGGGCGACCTTCTTCCAATTCTTGCCCTCTAGTATTCTCATGTCTTGATCAACTCCATTTCCCATCATAGTTCTGGTCTTACAACTCTTCCTACTCCATCCGGTTTGGTGTTGAATATTTTTTTAAGAGTTCTATCATTATTCACATGCATCAAATGCCCAGCCCAGCTAGTCTACTGACTTTGATGTAATTAACAATATTTGGTTCATTAAATGCTTCATACAGTTCATAGTTGTGTCTTTTCACCATGTTTCGATTCCCTTGTTTCGTTCCAAAGATAAATCGAAGCACCTTTCTTTTGAACAGACTTAACCGCCGCACCCGGAGGTAGCCGAGCGCGTTGACATGTGATGTCAATACTCTTTGGAAACAAACTGCATTGGTTTGAGTCCCAGTGAGAGCATATAATTTACAGTATGTACCTGCATCTAAACCTTTCAACCACGACTGATTTGAAGTACTAGAAGCCATAACACTGTACTGTACTGTACTTGATCCAATAACCGGTAATTTCAAGGCAAGTTAGTTCTGTTGAGTTCTCGGCAAATTTACCCCAAGGACCAAGCTGATCTGGATAACCAGTGTCTGGATAAGCGGAGTTCTACTGTATCTAAAAAAACAGACACCATATTGAATATTCCAGTTTTCTTTGATGTGCCACTGTCATTGGGCCAGCAGCTTCCAACATTTCAACAGATGGCAATCTCTTCACCTTCTTGGGCTGATTGACAGTGAAGACAAATGCACAACTACTCTTAAAAATGTTGGAACCACTCATCCAACAACACAGCGCCACATCCCAATAGACTTCAATCATCAAAAGCAATAAACTTTCACTGCAAAGTGACTAGAGTACTCACTCTCATACTCCGCTCTGCCACAGTCGCTTTCACACGTGAAGAACGTCTGGTGATCCTGAGCAGACAAGTTCATGTCATAGTACGTTAAAGGCTCTTTATTGGTTGCCCAGTAGAACCTCTGGTATTCCGCGCCTCGGAAGAGATTTAGAGGGTTCCGCCATACTTTGCATTCTGGAACATCAACTACAATGTAAGGGGTTGATTCACAGCCACTAAACTTTTCATTACATTCACTTCATTGCTTATAACACATGAATGTAATAATGCAAGGACACTAATGTATTGATAGGGCAATGCCATTATATTTAGAGCAGACAGATAGTGTCACAGCAATATGTGCGGAACAGGTCATGGTCTATTTTGATGCAAGGTACTGGCACCTGCCTGCAGACACTGAAAAAAGTCTTTTTCTTTTACGCGTTTTATTTAATGACACTGTCAACCGCTAAGATGATAAAGGGTCAGTGACGAATGAACGGAGGTAGAGCACTGGTGGAATGACGACAAGGGAAAACCAAAGTATTCATAGGAAAAAAAATATCCAAGGGCCACTTTATCTACCATAAGTCCAAAATAGATTAACCTGGGACTGAACCCAAGGCCTCTACAATGACAGGCCAGAAACTAACCCACTCAGCCATGGCACAGACCTGTGGCTTTTATGGAGAACTCAGCAGAGTAACTACAAATCATATACCAGAAAAACCGAATGCAAATGGACTGGCCCAGGATCTCCAGGAACTCACCAGACTCTACCAATTCACTCAGCAACTCCAACGCTGGACAAAGAATTCTTTTACAACAAAACCTCACAGTTACTGAAAACTGTTATTAGGCCAGAGTTCATCAAAATCCAGAAGAGACAAACAATGAGACACATAAATGCTCACCTGGTACCGTCTGCTGACTGGTGGCTGTGGCGGTGCCATTGGACACAACATTATTTGTATCACCACTGTTATCACCCCCTCCAATCCACGGACTGATATGATTCAGTGACACTTGTTCAATAAATGAGGTGCCATATTTGCGGAAGTACCACCACTCAAATATCTGAAATTAATAACTTTGTATGTACTGTACACGCTGGAATGTATACACTGGTCAGTAGGAAAACCATGGGACACCAGGGAACAAAGGAAAGGACTTGTCACAATGGATGATACAGAGGCCAGTTATAAGGCATATGAAATGGTTCAGCATTGGGTCAACTGGCGGCCTTTCCCTGTGTGTCCTTTCATTGCATTCTGCTGGCAGTTTCCTGATGTGGTGACAGTCACCTTTCCAATCCTCATCACTGTCTGAACACATGCCGGGCTGTCAGTCAGTCCACAGAACACTCTGAAATACCTGTTTATCTCAGCTCATGCCAATTCAGCTCATTGGAGATGACAACAATCCAAGTGTCACATGACCATTTCCATGTACAGTCTGTCAGGTCTGTAATGTTTTTCTTAGCATTTATTGATGTGTACTAATTAGGTTCAGTTCAACATCTTCTCATGGAGTCATCTTACCTCACGCAATGCCCTCAAAGCCAAGACTTCCCCGAGCATGTCTTTCAACACCCATCCACTTACTGTGCAAGGTTACAATAACAGAAATGACTGATTCCTGTGGCCAAAGGACCAGGCATGTTCAATAAGTAGGGTTCCCCAGCCTGTAACTTGTGTTAGTTCAGCACTTTATATTTTGTTAGAGGCAGCACTAGCAATATGGGTAACAGGCAATATATGGTGCAAAACTCAGATGTTCAGTGGGTAAAATCATATGCAGTGACAAAAAAAAAACCACTGAAAATTTGGTCCAACAAAAAAGAAGTCTGTAGTCACTGCTTGCTGTTATGGCTTTGCTAAGTTACCATTCATGACAAATTCATTCTCTGATCCTAAATGCACAGTTATTGAACTGTTGCCCCAAGTACCATTCTCAATGCCTTAACTTCATCTCTCAGGTCAGGTTAATGCCTCATGAAATTCTCAGTATACAGGCTGGACAATAACAACAACAAACTGTTCTCATCTCTAAAGCTTCAATCCCAGCTCTGGGACCCAACCAGCATCCTATTCAGTCACTACTAGGGGCTCTTCCCTGGGAGTACATTGGCCAGCGCATAATGCTGACCACTCACATCAATCTGGTGCTGAGGTTAGACTATGCGGAGATTTATCTCCATTCTCTCCAATGCCTTCATGGCACTGTGCTTAACCTTAATCCCCTGGGGTGGGTATTTAAATTTCAGCACATGGTCTGTGCCAAACATTAACAGAAACAAATAAAATTATGAAATAAAAAGTACTTTGCAGAAAATATTACAAACATTAAGCAGCATTTCTTGAAAGTGCAGCAAATTTCTTTGTTGCCAAATCAATTTATAGGGGGTTTTTTTTGTGGGGCGGGCCAGCGTAGTCAGCAGAGCAACTTGCTATGGGCCAGAGGGTCTGGGGATCGCATTCTGATGGAGGGAGATTTTCCACATCCATACGTACAGAACCTGGGACCAACCCAGCCTCCTGTATAATGGGTATCAGGTCTCCTTCCTGGGGATAAAGCAGCCAGGGCATGGCATTAACCAACTACCTCCATCTAGCACTGAAGTTAAAAAAAGAGTAGAGCTATACCTCTACTCCCCGTCTGAGACTTCATGGCAGGTTATAGGGTTAACTATTCCTTTTACCTTTACCTTTAGGGGCATTTTCCTATGTGTGTTCATACATGTGAATGGAGGTCTTTAAAAGAAAAAGTAAGCACATGGACAACTTCTACCGACATGTAAAAACCTTCTTCCATGTATAGAAAATAAATGTATCCTGTTGAGAACAAACACTAAGAGTACTAAACACAGCATACAGTTCACAATAAGGTAATGAATGATGTGGTAATAGTTACATGAATGTGACAAGTTTTGCTGCATTCAGCCAACAAAGAAGCAGCAAGTACAATGTACATTAATGAAGAATGGTGCCATTGGCAACAAGACAACCTCCTGAAATGAAGTTGATGTGCTGCATACCATAACAAAATTTTATTTTCATCACCAGGTGGTTACAATATGCTACATTAAACTTTCACAGGCTTCTTTTGCAACATAACAGAAGTTTAAAGAATAAGCAGTTTCTATTTTACTCCCTTCTTTCATGTCGGATTCATTACATGTCACACACAGGTAAATCAGTCCCATTACATGCCTGGACAGGCCCAGAGGATTCCAGGAAGTTAAGGCTCCCAGATTTCATGACAACAGCACAGGATGGTGGTAGGTTGTCAGCCTTATGCACCAGCTGCCTTTACCCCCCCGGGAAATACTCCTGGTACTCATTTCGGTTAGAGGCTGAGTCAACCCCAGGGCCGTACTGCGATCGGAATAATTTTATGTCAATGAAAAATCCGCTGACACCAGCTGGGATCGAACCAGCGACCTTCCGATTCGTAGCACAGCACCTTAACCACTGTGCTACCGCGGTCCCCACGTCACATACAGACTACAGATTTTGTTAACTGACAACAACAAAAATGTAGGTGGTGTAAAACCAAATTCCACATACCAAAAGCCCTATTGCAAGAAGCTAAAAGTCATCTGACTTCTCATCAAGACATTCCTTGCCTCTATGGCAAACAAAAGTTCAGAACTGTACTCACACCAGCCTGCATTCTCAGCTCCATCTAACATTTCATAATGCACTGGATATTTAAGGGCGAAGAACTACTGTCCTTAACCAGTCTACATCAAAGGACCTAATGGCTGCCTCAGTGCTTATACAATATATTCACAGCCACCCTCCATACCTGAAGACCATCAGCACTATGCTACAGTAACAAAGGAGCCCACTCAACTGCAATTATATTTCATGTCAGTCAAGTCTGAACTTACCAAAATGAGTCCTGAGATAAGAGAGGAAGTTCCAGTTAGGGCCACATAAAACTTTGGTGTCAGTGTGCTCAGGAACATGGTGGCTGCAACAAAATCCCAATACAAGACACCGTCACTTTAAATAATGACAACGGTATATTACTTCAAAATTCTGTTACCAAAACAATAAACTACGTCTCACAGTATGTCTGCCCCACCTGTCACCGGCATCAGCACTACAACAGTACATGATTCTGCACATTACTACACACAGTTGTAAAATATGGGAATTCACTATGTGATTAAAATAACATTACTATCACCTACACCAGCTGCTGTTTCTCCAATTTAAATAGCCATGCTTTAATCATACCATCCTCTTAGACCAAGTATCTCTTTTCTGCTATTAAAAATCTTTCCTTCATTCCTCACAACTTGCAAGTCCTTCAATTCTTTAATAAGAAGACAATGAAATACACCACATGGAGTCATGTGAGACGTTACATAAAATGCAACTGCACGCATGTAACAGTACGTGACTAACACACCATATATTCTAATGAGTTACTTATTTAAGTGCAATGCTTCAGTTGGCAAGTCTGTTCTGTTATAAATTATACAATCCCAACCTACAGGAACATACAGTTTCCATTTTATATATACATAAAACAAAACAAATCAAAACAAAAATATTTTAATGCAATATCAGTGGAGTTGTGTAACAAAGACCACACATGTCCTCATTCTAATGTGTTTATCCAACCAACTGATATTCAAACTGTGTTCTACAGAACTCTGGAATTCTGTTGGCCTCCACAAGCATGTTTCCTTTACAATGAAATGTGTAAATACATTTTTGATAATTCTCAATTACACTTTTTTTATTTTCCTCCTCATCTTTGTGTACAATCAGTGCTGGGTCAATATAATAAAATTTTCTAATATGTGTTTATAAACTTGAGGCAGCACACATCCCAGGTGCCTGGTCACTGTTGGAACTTAAATTTTGTATGGTGGCACCCAACATTTGTCGATCCTCAGTATGGACCTTGCACTGTGTCACTTTTCTGGCACACAGTTTTTAGAAAACTCCTAGGTTTTTGGAATATATACGTACCCCTGCTTAAATATTTTATATTAAAAATATAAGCTTATGTTTTAAAAAATCTACATGCTTGCACCCCAGAAAATATGCCTTCACTTCACCAGGGTTCCTCAGAAGAGCCTGCAAACCGCTGGTCTAACCTAACTGCACAGCTACTGCTGTGGCCTCATCACACTCTCCACTGTCCAGTTTCATGATCTGGAGAAAAGAACTTGAAATTACACTACAAGAACATGCAGATGACTGATTACTTGGGACTAATGAAATCAAATAAGTTCACAGCAAATATGCATTTGAAAGGAGAGTAACTGAACCAAAATCACATTTATAGATTCTTCTGGACCGTCTGCCTTTCACTGACATGCACACAAGTACAAGAACAATCTGCAATTATCCCTTACTCACAGGCCAACATGCCGAGAACAAAACTCCAGCACCACAATTCTACCACCCCTGCAGCATGACAGTATTGATCTGGAGTGGGGAGACCAAAATAGCAGGGAGTACAGTCACCGCCAATACACGCATCAGATTCAATAAAAGGGTGTAAAGTGAGACTGGTGAATGGCCTGCACTGTAAATGAGGGTGCAAGTGATGGAGTGAAGGGACTGTGATACAGGAAATGTAGGGGAAATAGAGATAGCATGGAAACTGGGGGAACTTGCATCAAAAAACTTCCAAGTAAAGGTCATTAAGAAATTCTATTCAGACAGTGAGATGTAAGTTGATATTAGTTACAATGCATATACACACAGCACAGCACAGCACAGAAATTAAGGACCCTGAACAGCAAGAGCAAGAGAACAAAACAGAAGAATGCAGTGTGGGAGGAGACTGAAGAAAGAGGAAAAATAAATCTAATTTAAAAAACATAGGAATAAGAACAGCAAAATGAAGCAGGAAACAGAATAGGTAAAAAACTGTACGACAAAGCAGTAGTAAAAAATGGAAACAGGAGTGAAAGACTGATACAAACACATGCACATGGAGGACAGCAGCAGGCAGGGGAGAATGAAGCTGGCAAAGAAAGAGGTGAGCATGATTCAGAACATGTGCATCATATTCTATAGGGGGGGGGGGTTGCTGTGAAGGGTGAGAACCAATAAAACCACAGCCTCCAGAACATCACTAACTTTTTAAATATTTTCCTGTACAATTCCTCTAAGTTTGTGCCAAATACAGAAAGCCATTTTATGGCTACCATCCCACACAGGATAAGACATAGCCCCATCAGTACATGGTCAGAAAGAAACACAAATGATCAATTGGCCCTATTACTACATGGCCAGAACAGAACACAAATGATTCACTGGCCCTATTAGTACATGGTAAGACAGCAAAACAAACAAATAACTGACCCTGTCAGTGCTTGGTCACAAAGCAACACCAATGATTCACTGGCCCTGTTAGTACATAGCTAGAAAGCAACATAAATGATTCTCTTGTGAATGGGAATTAAATTTGCAAGCGTTTATATCTCTCAGTTCCAGACAACTTCTTGAACCAACAACAGATAAACAATCTAGGAATGTCATACACTGTTTGAAGCTTACTCTTGAATATTAAGGGAAGAACACAGGCTGAATGTGTTGCAGAATTGAATGCTGAGGGACAGAGAGGAGTAGAGGGGAAGAAGTAAAAGGAGACAGAAGGCAACTGTGTGGTTTGTAATGCTAAACAAATATTATTGGGATGGTCAAACAGATGATGAGACAGATATGTGACAAGTATGGGGCAGAAATACATACATGGATCTGGTGAGGAAACTTGAAGAAAAAACCATTGTGAAGACCCAGGCATAGACAGGAAGATAATATTAAAATGGATCTCAACAAAACTAGAAGACAGAGCATGAACTGGGATGTAGCAGGTTCTTGTGAATGCAGTAATTAACTTTGGGTTCCATAAAATGTTGGGAATTTACTTACTACCTGAGGATTAGCAGCTTCTCAAGTACTCTGCTCCACTTAGTTAGTTAGAGACACAATTACTCTAGCACAGAATCTTACACAATATACCTGTCAAAGGTAATGCCAAGGTTTCATATTACTGACATACTATGTACTTGCAACTGTTCAGCTACAAACAGTAGGCTATGTGACACGTAGCAATGCTGATCATGTACCTTCATGGCAAATTTCACTTGCCTGTTGCCATCAAACTGCCATGTTATTATTTTACATCCCACAAAAATGCTGCATGTACACAAACTGTATAGTTTTCCAAGACCTGCTATAAACAGCCATCTCAGGACCCTCAGGTAAGTCACACTCATGACCCTCTCACCTCCTATGTCCACACATCTGATATATAATAATAATTATTATTATTCATTGTAGCAAACTACTGAGCATGGCATTTGGATTACCCTCCATCTGTGCACCATTCAGAACTACAGTCATGAAAATCACTCATTGGGTTACAAAAACTGAAATGACAACATGTGCATCACAGCATGGTCATCTCAAAAGTGTACTTTGTTTACTTTCCAGGAAGAAAAATATGTCAAGGTATAAGAATCAAAATGAAAATCCTTCTGGATGAATATGCACTAACTATACTAATTAACAGAGCAGCAGCAGAACTATTTTGTTTCAAAACTGTTAAAACCTACACAACCCAAGATAAACACACCAAATATTGTGAAACTTGCGGGCTTGTTGGTTTTAGGAACACACTGTGTTGTATCCTATGTTTTGTCATAATTAAAGACATACAATGAACACAAGAATCAGCATGCATTTCATAAAATTTGTCTGGGAATAAAAAGGGCTGAGAGGTGTAATATGTGGCCTTCTACTGGGCTCCATACTTTATCTGACAAATATCATCTGTCACTTCCCATCCCTTCTTTGTCACATGTGTGGGTGACTAGCTGGCTGAGGGTGTTTTACGCACATATACTAGTAAGCAGCTTCATTTGTTTAAATACAATGCACCATGGCAGTCCCAATTTTTTTAAACAAACATCTTTTTAATATAATATTGTTTTTATTGTCATCCAATTTTACATCACATTTTAACATGTGTATACAACATATTTGGAATGGGAATGACATCTCTATCCCACGTCAACATGTTAAGATTTTCATATGGGTTTTTCGCAACTCTCAACATCACAAAGATCTGATGATGGCCTGGCTAATGAGCTGAAAGTAGTAACCTGAAAGACTTGTAATTGTCTTGTGCAAGAATGTGCATTAATTAAATATATATATACTGACTAAAGTAACAGGGATGTGTTACCTAAAGATGAGAGTTACGTTAATATAAATGAGCCAACAGAATGTGACACCTGACAGTTCTCGGGCAAAATTATGATTCCATACGTGCACTAGCTTCACACCTTACATTGTTTACATTATCTAAATTGCTTTCATCTGGATCCTGTAACCATTGCATTTTAGCCTGCTTCCTTTGATCTAAAAATCATAAACATTCTTCACCTGTTGTTTTCCAGTTTTCTAACCAAAAATATAGAGATATACAAAATTATATTTCTGCCTCTTGTTCAGTATGGGTGTGAAACTTGGTTGCTCACAATGAGGGAGAAATGCAGACTGAGGGTGTTTGCAAAAAGAGTGTTGAGGAGGATATATGGGCCTAAGAAGGACAAGGTTAATAGGGGACTGAAGAAAACTATGTAATGAGGAGCTTAATTACCTGCACTCCTCACCAGGTGAACAAATCAAGAAGGCAGAGATGGGTGAAGTACACAGCAAATATGGGGGAGAGGAGAGGTACATACAGGTTTTGGTGGGGAACCTTGAAGGAAAGAGACCACTTGGGAGAACCAGGCATTGATGGGAGGATAATATTAAGATGGATCTTCAGGATGTGGGATGAAGGGGCATGGATTGGATTGATCTGGCTCAGAATAAGGACAGGTGGCAGACTCTTGTGAATACGGTAATGGACCTTTGGGTTGAATAAAATTCAGGGAATTTCTTGATTAGGTAAGAACCTGTTAGCTTCTCAAGGACTCTGCTCCATGGTGTTAGTTGGTTATGTGCACACTACATACAATACTGCAGAACATGCTGAGTTCTTGCTCCATGCTTCAAAAACCAGGGGATATATCACCATACTCCAGTGTCTACTCATTTTTCACTACCTGAACCGTAAGTGCTGCGTGGCTGAGCTCTTCTTTGTGAATTCCACTCTCAGAACAAATAGAATTCAGAAAATAATTCGCTGTTCTTTTAAAACAGTGACTACTTCTTTATAGGATTATGCATTATGTTACTAGTACTTACCTTACAGGATTAATGAAGGTACAGTTAAACTAAAGCTCAGAAACAATATAAATATCACGAGCAAATCATTTGAACTTAAGTTGGACTGCTTACTTTTCTAAATGTGGAATGAGTTAATACAAAGCAGAAATCTGCTGGCCAATGGATCAATCATTCCATCTCAACCTTGTAACATAAAGCACTCAGACCAACAATGTATCTTGTTTTAACTATGAATAAGCAATATATTATTTCTCCTCTTCAATGACACATCCACTATTGTTATGCAAATAATATGACATATTCCAATGTTTGCATACTGACAAATTTTGTGACATAATGCCGTCAACAATGTCCTACAGCATAAACAAACTAGGCCACCATGACTGTCACCAACTATGAACAACAGTGATAAGCATAAAAAATGAAAGCCAAAAGATAATAAGGGACATATTAAATAAAAGTATATGCTTCATATATGAGGTAATTCACAAAGAAGTTGACAGTGTAGCATGTTTGTAATGAAGCAAGCAAGCAGTGTGCCCACATTTATGTGAATGGTACCAACTGCTATGAAAACTCTCTAAGTGCATTTGGAAGAGATCATAATAGTAAGTTTCCCTAAAAGTTGATACAGAGAATGTCATTGCAAGCTCACTGGGTACTTCATTATAAACATGCTAAAGTGTTTCTTTCTTTTTTGAACCACCTGATACAAGTATAACAATTATGCTGGAACTTCTGTCTAAATGCATCAATGCTGTATCCATCCTATATCTTAGGACAAACAAGGAACAACAAGCAGTACACTAACTCACAATAAGTACAGAAACTGTAGTTATACTATTCCAGAAGTTTCCTTAAAATCAATCAATGCACATTATCAAGTCTAAACTGATACATTTTTAACTTCAAAGACAGAAATTTTGTGCTGAATTAAACATTAAAGTGTTCTAAGCACATTCAGGAACAAACAAACTAAATAACGGTATGTCCACATTTTGCAGAAAATAAAAACTACATACTGTTTACAAAGAAACTTTGATACTATATGCTAACTACTATTAAGTCATGACTGTATATGGTGCACTCTGCAATGCATTATCAAGGTGCTCTTCACTCTCAAAATATTTAATGTTTTCATGGTTAATGTAAATACAATTTCACTCACGCCCATCAGAAAAGTATGGTCTTCCATGTGTCACTATTCATGAAGTGCATACCCAGCAGCATTATATGCAGATCTCTTACACTGAATTTCACCCAAATCAGATAATAAACATGCAAAGTACCACTATAAATTCAATGATTCCCTCCAATAAAGTATGCATTTTACTGCACTGATTTTTATTAAACTCATCATCACTCAACACATTTTTGTGGCCATCTGCTATATGGCAATGTACCCAAACTGGACAAAAAATGTAGAAAATATACGCAAAATTTAATTACACCCCTACATGAAGTATGGCTTCCACTGCACAAATGCTCAACAGGATTACATGCAGATCTCCCACACTGAACTTCACCAAAATCAGATAAAATAAATTTGGCAATATGGGCAATATTTTATTTATGACCCAATGTAAAATATGGCTCTCACTGCACCCAGAGGCACCAGCAGCAAGGCGCACTTGCACCACCCTGGGAATTGGATGTAATTTACTTCCTACATTTAATATTTGTTAAATGAAACAAAAATTTCACAAGAACATTATCATTGTAATTAAAGAACAACTATGTTACTATCTTGCCCAGCATTTATCATTCAAAAATATGGTAATTTTCATATAGCTAATGTGCACCATCTTGCACAAAGCATCCTGCCGGCTGATTATAGCATTCATTTTCACGTACAACTGCTCGAACACGTACGCGTAGATCCCCTATACCGAATTTCATCCAAATCGGTCAAGAAATACAGAACGTGCCGGTAGAAATTCATTTGCGCCCTTAAGCAAAGTAGGATCGTCACTGAGCCGAATTTCACTACACTCACATTTGCTCTTGACATTTTGTAAAGAGCTTCAATACCAAATTGCACGACAATTCGAAATGCGGTTTAGTCGCCGATACTGTCACCGACGGAGGGCAAGATAACCATATACGCCGTTCGTAACACTTCAAAATTCATCAGTCTGCACTTTGCTACCTTGTTCATACAGCTGGGGCTATTCTAACTTCATATTATTGCTTATTTCGTATAGATTTGTGGGCACAAAGAATGTTCCTCCAGTAACACTAATGCTTTCATTGCTTCAAAAATGTTACTGAACGTAAAACACGTGCATTCTTCGCTGACGTGACAGGCTACGCAAAATCTATTGCCCTGCTGAGCGAAATGAATATGGTTAAAACCAAACTTAAAAAATTTTCATAAAAATTAAACGACCAACATAAGCAAGAACAGTTGCTCCTCTCTAACATTAGTAGGAGCATAATAATATTCTGACCTCTGATTTATTTGCAACTCTTGCTACTTTAAATACTGCTCCCTCTGCCAAAGAAAGGTGCAACCATTACCCATTCCAATATTTTCGCTTATTTTAAGGGGTCCACGAAGATAGTAAATCACGAACAGCACCAACAGAAACCAGAATGCCCATAAATACGTCCACGACCACACAATCCAAGACTTTATTCTTCTTAAAAATCCGAACACCATTCTACCAACCGCTTGCAGACCAACGCGTTATACGCGTCCTGCTTGTATTGTTTTAGACTCGTTCCATGGGCTTCGGTCGAGTTCGCAAACACACTCACGTCTATCCAAGCGCCATCTTTGTTAGTACTGTGTGGTAGGGTCGATGTGACCAGATGTCACACACAGACCAACATGACGTAATGAGCGAACGTCTTCCATTATTGTGCGCTTTGCGGTCGGTGATGATACTGATTGCAGTGTCCCGGGATGATAAGGCATGCGTTTGAATATTGGAACCAAAGTGTCGCAGAAGCTTCGTCCCCCCCCCCTCCCCACTGTCAGGGTAGTACAAGAATTTTAGGCATCCCATTCCTTTTACTGCCCAGGGCACGATTTACAAGGAGGCTACGTTTTGTCAATCAGATTCTACTAGCGACTGTACAGTTGGTCGCATTTTTTATTAAATTTCGTATAGGACATCGTTACAGGCATGTGCAAAAAATTTGTAAAACCATATATTTGACCTCTACCCTTTTTTTTTTTTTAAATAACTACACGTTTTAATATCTTAATCTCTATACTGTTTTTACAAATAAGCCTGTTTGTGGCTTTACTGTAAGCCAAATGTGTGGACGCGTTGTAAACAAAAGCAATTAGTTGTGTCAGACTGGATTGGTGTGGTTTGGTTTTGTACTGTAAATAAATTATCTTCGAAAGCAAACTGCCCCAATCATGTCCTGCCACAGGCTAATGTATATTTGCTTGTAATTTCCCATGCAGTTATGCTACATTTATACAGCAGTGCTTTCCACCACATTGTCAGTGTGATTCAGTGCTCCAACAGAACACGTTTCCTGCTCAGCTTGACAATATGATCACAGTCAAGCTTCTGAGCCAACAGCTCACAGAGAATGGCACAAACCCCATCACACCAGATAACAATCAGACAGCACCTGTCTAATGGTGAATTGTGCTGTTGGGTCATCACTGTAGAAGGCAGTTGAGTTTCAGTCAGATCCATATTGTCTCATCTGATTTGGTGTATCCCCACCCTAAATCACTCACTTTAAATCCATCTTAACTTAGCCTCTTTTCTCCTTCTTGATCTTGCCATGTGGTTCTTTCTTTAGTGGCTTCTCCACAATATTTTTGTGTGCACCTTCCATCTCCCCAAACTTGATAATGTGCATTCGTTGGTGTTATGAATGCTCTAGTCAAGGTGCATGGAATAAAGCATCAAAACAAATTTAAAATTACCTGCACATATCACAAACTTCATTATGTTAATGTATAAAATGCCAAATTTTAACATAGCATGGCTTTTCCTTGGGTTGTTCATAATTCAAGACATGGAAGGCAGCTGCAGACATAGTAAGTAACCACAAACAGCTGACAAGGGGTAATCCTTTAGCTTCAAGACTGCTTGTAAGACAAACAACACTTCAGTATACACAGTGCAATCCACAAGTTTTAGGACTGATTTTTTTTTAAATAACAGGACTAGAGCGATCTATTGGCCAACCCACTAAGTACTGTCATCCAACATCTGTTCACACACCGAGTTTCGTTTATCTTCGACAGTGTACGAATTATAACTTGTTTTGTAAAGTCAGTTTTCTTAATACATCGCGGATGGCAGAAATGAACAGAGAGTTGCTATAAAACTTTGTCTCAAAGCCGGTCTGTCTGTGGCAGAAACATCAGTGTTGGTGCAAAGGCTTATGGGAATGAGGCTCTGAACTGATCAAAAGTTTTTAGGTGGTATTCTTGATTTTGAGACGGAAGGGAGCTGAGAGAACATTACAAGAGAGGTGGCCGTCCAAAATGGACTCAAACTGAGGTAAACATTGCTGCTGTTTTGGTCAAAAATGACTGTTGAATTGCATCAAGAATGATAGCAGAATCTTTGAACATCCCCAAGACTGTAGTTCTTAAGATTCTGAAAAAGGATTTGGGAAAGAGAAAGTTGTGCGAACGTTTTGTTCCACACTCCTCGACAGTTGAATGAAGGGAAGATCGAGTCACTTCTTGCCAAGACATTATCACAATGGCCAATGGAGACGAACATTTTTTTAACAAAATTATTACTGGAGAAGAGACCTGGTGTTTTCCCAATGATCCCGAAACAAAGTGAGTTCTGAACGGGTTGGTGAGACATCCCCTCGGCTGAAGAAACTGAAATTCCAAAGGTCCCGCATCAAGACCATGTTGATAATATTTTTCGACTCTCAAGGTGTAGTGCACAAAGAATTCATACCGGAGGGAAAAACAGTGAATGCAGAATTTTATAAAGGAGTAATGGATTGCCTCCTGAAGCGCATTCATCAGGTTTGTCCAGCTGCATTCTGCTCTCAAGAATTTTTCCTGTTGCACGATAATGCGCCCACCCACAAAGCTGCATTTGCCAGTTTTTGACCCCAAAAAAATGTTACAACCCTTTATCACCCCCTGTACTCTCCAGATTTATCACCATCAGACTATTTTCTGTTCCCCAAGTTGAAAATGAAGTTAAAAGGACTCCACTTTGCTGATGTTGCTGAGATCCAAGAAGCTGTAACTGATGAATTAAAGAAGATCCAAAAAGAGGACTTTTTGGCAGCTTTCCAGAAACTGCACAACCATGCAAAAGCCTGTATATATATGCCAATAGAGCTTATTTTGAATTTAAAAAAAAAAAGCTATCTTCAATTTTTAAAAAAATCAGTCCTAAAACTTTTGGACCACACTGTGTATAACTGTACAAAAACCTCATAAATGCAAAAGTGAAATTGCACAAAATCATTACATTTGAGGTTCTTACAATGGTGCTAATGAAGACTGAAGTCTTCTAGAGTGTTATGCTGTGGTTACCAACATTTCAAATAAGTGTGGTGCCTCCAACTTCAGTCCAGGATAAGTAAAAATGGATGATTCCTGTAAAATCTTTATTACTTAAGAAACAGTTGCAGTTTAAAGAATCCCTATACTGCAACAAGAGAAAACCTAGTAAGAGAAACGTATAAATTCATGATTTTGGTTTCAGTTGCATCATGTCAAAATCCAACCCCAATGAAGATTCCATTTTCAAGGCGAATACCAAGAATGTGTAAAAGGAAGTTGTATCTATGGGTTCCAGAAAGAGGGGTAGAAGAGGAGAAAACAGTAGTGAGTAGTCAGTTAATGTCCTGTCCTCTGGACGAGATGCGGGAGGGGGTGTTACACAGTGGCAAAGTTCATTGAGGCACTGCACTACAAGCCGGAAGGTCGTGGGTTCGATTCCAAAAGGGATCATTGGGCTTTTTCATTGACAGTCCTTCTGGGGTCACTGCATATTCTTAACAGAAATGAGTACCAGGGATATATCATGGAGGGTAAAGGCAGACGGTGTGTAGGGCTGCCAGTCTAACCAGCCAAATGTCTACAAATTCTGGGAGCCTCAAGCCCTAAGAGCCTGCCCAGGCTGTAATGGGATAGCTTTAGCTTTACCTCTGGAAGAGGTATGAGCCTTGGTGCTAGTGAGTGGGTGATCAGTAAGGATAGTATCTGTTGACTGTTGGAAATGAACAGAAAAGAGGTCACTAATTTGAGGTGCACTTCACAGGCATAACCTCCAACTGTAAGACACAGCCCATTCCCCAGTATGCAGAGCAACACACTAACCAACCACTCATGTTCTCCCTCCCCTTACCCTTCCAGCAACCCTACACACACGATTCCTTTTATTACCGACATTAACCTTTTGGCGCCGGATTTATTTTTTTAATTTTAGCACACCCTGTATATAAAATGTGAATAATACAGGAACCAAATATGTTAGAATTATGAAACAAACTGCATTTTGAAGAGAAAAAA
>Ga0123354_10005061_pt1 | contig 19013 bp, 23 predicted proteins | sample TergutLab28metaG_2_FD_97872 | JGI IMG/M metagenome (GOLD analysis project Ga0123354, IMG submission 97872) | Labiotermes labralis P4 segment gut microbial communities from Petit-Saut dam, French Guiana - Lab288 P4 | ecosystem: Host-associated > Arthropoda: Insects > Digestive system > Gut ...
ACATCCTCCTCACCGTCCAAACCCGAATCACACTCGTCCTAGCCAACTTCGATATCGCCGTCAACCACCCCAACATCGAAAACTATGCACACGACCTCCACCGAGCAGCAGAAACCCTACGCGACATGGGAAAAGAAGGCCGACTCCACCCAACACCACCCCACAACACCCACACCAACCAACCCATCAACCACACAACCACAAGGAAAAACACCGAAATACCACACGACTTGACAAAAAGTTATCCACAGGGTAGCTTGACAAATTAGTGAGTACGACCCTACCCAAAAACACCCCACCCCCAACCAAGACCACCCCAACCCGGTGGTCATTTTCATACCCCCACCCCACAAAAAAGGCCCCCATGCCCTGGACACCAGAGCCCGGCGAACAAACCATCCCCGACATCCTCAGACAAAAAATCCTCACCAGAGATGGACACCAATGCGTCGCAACCATGAGAGACACCGGCCTCAGATGCCCCGAAAAAACCCAACTCGAAGTCGATCACATTCTGAATAAAAAATCTGGCGGAAAAAATAATTCTGAAAATCTTCAAACACTTTGCCAGTGGCACCACCAGAAAAAAACTCAAGAAGAATCAAGAAAAGCTCGACAAGAATCAAGAAAAAAAATCCACCAGGACAAACACCCCGGAGAACTCTAAACCCCGACAACACCCAGGGGGGAGCCCCCCCAGGGGTAGCGCCTCCTTGGAAGGCATTAAGGCGCTGCCACCGAGCCCAAGTCTGGCTTGTTTTTGTGCACGTCAAAGGGCAGCTGGCTCACCAGCTGCCCTTGAAGACCTGATCACCCCCTATTCTGCGACTGCGAATAGGTTGAATGCGTAGGATTTCATTCCCATGTCGGGGCCGAAGAGGCATCGTGTTGCGCGGGCGATGTCGGGATCGTCGGATCGCGTTGGTGCATCGCGGATGCTTGGCCTTGTGTGATGTCGATTTCGTGAGCCATGATGTTGTTTTCCCTTTCGTGGTCTGTTGTTAGTCGAGATAGTCATTCTCAGCTGTGATGCAGGCGAGAGCGCCGTCGAAGTGTTCCTGGAAGTCAGCGGACTTCATAGCTTGCATGTGTTCCGCGATTGTCCATGCGCGCCTACCGAAATGGGCTTCGAGCCAGGTTTGGACTGCGTATTCGGTAGCGGATTGGATGAGTAATTCCTTCAGGGCGGCCATGTCGTCACCGCCCAACCATTTCGGCAAGGTCGTCCAAGAGCCATTGCGGATTCGGAAGGTAGTAGAAGAAACCACCGTTTCTATCAGGGGCGCATGTAATGTTCTCTGCGAGGTAATCGATATCGAGTGTGGTGATGTCGATGCCTGTGATGCGATCAATGATTTCGACCTGGATAGCTTGTCCCCTAGTGGCGTATTTGGTGGTCATTTCTGGTCCCCTTTCCGGGGGCCTTGCGGCCCCCGTGTGGATGATCTTCTTTGATACATCCAGTATAGTCTAAAAAATTAGACTATACAAGTCAGAAACTCAACACTTATACTGGGTTCTCCTCTTTGCCGATTTTGAGGAGTTGGAAAACTCGGGGTCTACTCAGTCCGCTAGCGTCCATGACCTCTGCGATTGAATGCCCCGCCTTTCTGGCGGAAACAAGTAGTCCAGGGAGGGAATCACTGGCTTGCCGGTTTATTTCCCTGTTAACCCGAATTGCCATCAGTGTAGGCGAATCACTCATGGAACCAATTCTAACCTCCCACCTTCCTGCTAGTCCATATTGGTAGACATATACAGTCTAGTTTGATAGACTATATGGATAGAGAGAAGGGAGTCGAAATGGCTAAAGATGGGCTGACAATCGTTAAAGGCCAATTGCCATCAATAAATATCCGCGAAAAGTTAGCTGCGGAGGGGAAACCCGTGTGTTTAGCGTTCAGCTGCGGAAAAGACTCACTCGCGACTTGGCTTGCTCTGCGTGAATGTGGAGTCGAAGTGGTGCCGGCGTATTTGTACTACGTTCCTGGCCTGGTTTTCATTGAAGATCAGCTGAAACGCTACGAAGACTATTTCCAAGTCAAGATCCACCAGTATCCTCATCCGCTACTTTTTCATTCGCTTCACAGCGCGGCGTTTCAAGCACCGCACAGAGTTCCGCTGCTGGCGGCCGTCGATATGCCAGAAATCAGCTATGAGGCCCAGTGGGGCTTGATCGTGGAAGATCTAGGACTCAAGGGATCTTGGGTGGCCGATGGGGTTCGGGCAGGTGATTCGATCGTCCGTCGGGCGTCGTTTGTGAAAAATGGTCCGATGAAACCTTCCTCCCGGAAGGTTTCCCCCATCTATGACTGGCTGAAAGGCAAAGTCATGGATGTTATCACGTCATCCAAGGCTCCATTGTCCGATGACTATCGGGTTTTTGGGCGTTCCTATGATGGTTTGGATGCCAGATTTAGTGCTCCACTGCGCCGCAATTATCCAGCCGACTATGAGCGCATTCTCCAGTGGTATCCGCTCGTCGATGTGGATCAAATTCGGTGGGAGAGGCTCGGTGAACCAAGATGACATTCACATTCGAGAAAAAAGCCTTGCCTTTTCAGAAAAAGGTGGGCTCACCATCCCCTCACGCTCGAATCCTGACTGATGAACAACAGGCATACCGGGTCAGGGCGAAAAAAGAAGCTGAGCGGTACGCCAACGCCATAGAAATCGATCTTTGGCTATGCCTGTGTTTTGCGACACCTGAGCAACTTGTCGAATGGAAAATTGAGGTTGGCTGCGGTGACCCGAGTGAACGAATCTGGGCCCCAGATGTGGATTGGTCCCCGTGGAAACCCGGGAAACTCAGGAGGGGATTCGGCCAAGATAAGCTCCTACCAGCCAGACTCCCGAAACCACCCAAAGATGTGCAGACCGACAGTTACGAACAAGATTGCTTCGCCTACCTAGAGTCGCTCAGGTGTGCTCTGATTGATGCAGACTTCTCAGTCAAGATTGGTTGGACTGCCATAGAATCTGGAATCTACATCATCGTTGTCTTCCCATCCATGGATGACAAGAAAAAATGGGTCCAGACCATGGGGTTGTCCCAGTTCGGGGCCAAATACATGGACGGACACGCCGTCCTCGAAGTGATGAAAAGAAACAAAGAATGATTGACAGATTAAAGAGTTCTGGTGGACAAGGCCTCCAGGCCTACAGAAAATCCCGCGCAAGCGGAGGTGGCGTTCTGAAATCGATGGCTCGTGGAGTCCGTACAGCCTTGGCATATTTGCGACGCAAGTGATCGCTGACAGACCAAACTAAACCCAGTCATACACTGACCGGGTTTTTTTCATGAAAGGAGGTGCAACATGGCTGGACACGGACCCGCGCCGAAACACCCGTCACGCCGACAAGGACATAGGTCAGCGGAAACCATGACACAAATCACATTTGTGCGTTGTGATCAGCCTGCCCTCCCCCAAGATTTTGAATGGCCCGAACAAACCATCGCATGGTGGGAACAGTGGCGGCAGTCGCCATTATCGGAACATTTCATGTCGATGGATTGGGATTACCTCCTAGATACGGCAATGATCCATGCGGCGTACTGGTCAGGTGACTTGTCAAAAGCTGCTGAGTTGAGAATCCGTGTCCAACAGTTTGGCGTCACACCTATGGCGCGCGCCCAACTGCGGATCGAATTCGCTGATGCCGACGAGAGGGACGCCAGACGACCCGCCAGTACTCCTGCTCGCGATCGGTTGGCCCCGTTGGTGCTTTTGCATGGTGGGGTGGAGGAGCCGTCTGGTACGGACGGCTGATGGCTGATGCCGTGGAAGCCGCGGATTGAGGGTGAGACTCCGACCCTGGGGTATCAGCGTATCGATTGGATGATCGAGTGTTTGTGCCATCCGACGAATTCTGATCTTCCGTTCTCACCAACGCGAGAGCAGGAAGAGTTCATCCTGGCGTGGGATGCGATCAACCCGGTTACGGGCCGGTATTTATACCGTCGTGCGTTGTTGGGTCGTCCGCGTGGTTGGGGTAAATCCCCAATTCTGTCAGCGTTGGGTTATTCAGAGGCTTTGTCGGATTGTGTGTTCGACGGGTGGGACGCCGATGGGCAGCCTGTTGGCCGTCCGTGGAATGCTCGGCTTCGGCCCACGGTTGCGTTTGCGGCGGTGTCGGAGGACCAGACCGCGAACATGTGGGATCCAGTCCTGGTGATGGCGGATTCGCCTGGGTTGGCAGACTATGGCCTAGATGCGATGCAATCAAAGGTTGTTTTGCCGTTCGGGCAGATGGTTCGGGTCACGTCATCGGCGGAGACTCAGAAGGGCAAGCCAAATATTGTTTTGGCGTTGCTCGACCAGACGGAGGAGTGGGTGCCGTCGCGTAATGGGCCGGGCCTGGCGCAGACGTTGCGGACGAACGCTTCGAAGGTTGGTGGTCGGACGATCGAGTCTCCGAATGCGTTCATTCCTGGGCGTGGGTCGGTTGCGGAGATGTCTGCTGATTATGCGGATAAAATCGCCCGGGGTGTGGTGAAACGTTCGACATTGTTGTATGACATGCGTGAAGGTCCGGCCGATACGGACATGGCAGACCACGCGAGTTTGTACCACGGTCTTCGGGTCGCCTATGGCGACTCGTCGGCAGATCCGCGCGGTTGCGTGATCCATGATCCGCCGTGTCCTCCCGGGTGGGTGGACTTGGAAGCCCAGATTGACATCATCTGGGACACGGCCACCGATCCGCAACAGGCCCGGGCCGATTATTTGAATCAGATCACCCGGGCGTCGGATTCGTGGATGTCTCGCCAGGAATGGAATTCCCGTTCGCTCCTGACGTTGGAGGAAGCGGCCAAGGTTGATCCGACTGTGAAGATTCCGACGCGCTTGGCCAAGGGTGATGTGATCACGTTGGGGTTTGACGGATCTCGGCGTCGATCGCGGGGTGTCACAGATGCGACCGCGTTGGTGGCGTGTCGGGTATCAGACGGATACGTGGAGCCGATCCGGATTTGGGAACAGCCAGACGGACCAGCAGGCGAGGAATGGCGTGTCCCGGTCGATGAGGTCATGTCCGAAGTCGCCCGGTGTTTCCGCGAATTCAAAGTCGTGGGCTTCTTTGCCGATCCGGCGAAATGGGAAGGCAACGTCGCGCAGTGGGAGGGCCAGTACGGGACAAAACTGCTCGTGAAAGCCACGAGGAGTAACCCGATCGAGTTTTGGATCAACGGCACAAGCCAATCGAAGGTTTACGGTGCGTTGGAGTCGTTCAAGTCAGCGGTGTTGGAAGGCGACCTCACGCAATCGGGAGACGCGACCCTGACTCGGCACATTCTGAATTCGCGCATGCGGACGAACCGGACCGGGTATTCGATTTACAAGGCCTATCCAGACAGTTGGGACAAGATTGACGGCGCGTGGGGTGCAGTGTTGGCGTGGGCGGCTCGGATGGAAGCCGTGTCGTCTGGGCACCAGAAGGGCTCTCATACTCCCGGCCATGGACGCTGGGGTTATTCCGCATGACATCAGGAAGGAGGCGGACGAGTGACAAAACCGTTGGATATTGCTACGCGTGACTTAGTCCGCCGAATGTATGGGGATCTCGCCAAGCATCAGGGCGGCAACGACATTAAAAACGCCTACTACGACGGCACTCATGCCCCGGTGAATGTGGGCCTGAATGTTCCCCCGTCTATGCGGGAGAACATTCCGCACATCGAATGGGGTGGGGTAGTGGTCGACGCCATCGATGAACGTATCGAGTTCATGGGTTGGCAGGACTCCACCACCAACCTGGGTTTGGATGAGGTCTTTCAGGCCAACATGCTGGATGTCGAATCTGGACTCGCGCATCTTGATGCGCTGACCTTCGGGGTGGGGTTCGTCAAGGTCGCTGAGGGTGATGTGGGTGAAGCGAATCCGTTGGTCACGGTCGAACCAACGATGGGCACAACGGGTGTGTGGGATCATCGGGTTCGTCGGTTGTCCTCAGCGTTCACACTCGAACCTGCCGAAGGTCTTTGGGAACCCGAAAAGGCGACATTATACCTGCCTGACAAGACGATATATCTTGTTCGTGAAGCGGGGAGGTGGGTGCAGGATGATGTGATCGAGCATGGCTATCATCGTGTTCCGGTGGTCCAGGTCGCGAACCGTACGAGCGCATCGATGCGGCTCGGGCATTCTGAGATTAGCCTACCCGTGCGTGATTTGGTTGACGAGGCAGCCCGGGTCATTCTGGCTATGGCTGTTAACAGGGAGTTCTTGTCAGCCCCACAACGACTAGTGCTAGGCGCGTCTCCGGGCGACATTGACTCGTGGAAGGTCATGACGGGTGCCTTGTGGACGATCGAGGCCGACGAGGATGGCAATGTCCCCGAGGTCAAGGTGATCGCCCAGGCGAGTCCTGGCCCTCACATTGAGCAGCTGAAAGCGTTGGCGGCCCAACTGGCAACGGCGTCTGGGGTGCCTGACTGGTATTTCGGGGTGTCTCCGACAGCGAATCCGTCGAGTGCTGACGCGATCCGTGCCTCAGAGGTGCGTTTGATCAAGAAGGCGGAACGGCGAGCCAAGATGTTTGGTCGCGCGTGGATGGAGGTCGCCACGTTGGCGATGCTCGTCAAAACTGGTTCGATCCCGGAGGAGTTGTCGCAAATGTCGTGTTTGTGGGGTAATCCGGCGACGCCGACAGCGGCAGCGCAAGCCGACGAGGCATCTAAGCTTGTCGGGTCTGGTGTGTTGCCCGCCCGGTCGCGAGTGACGTACCGTCGTGTGGGGTTGTCCCCGGCGGAACAGATCGAGGTGGAGGAAGACTGGGCGAAAAACCCGTCCACAGCCGACGTTCTTTCGTCCATGGCCGACCGTCACACGACACCTACCGAGTGACCGTGCATGGCGAAAACGGCAACAGGCCGGTTGTTGACTGACCGGCATCGGATCGCGCAGGCGGCTATCGGGGCTGCGGTCGCATCTAGGACACTCGATTTGGCCCCACTGCTGAATCCGGCATCGATCACCGCAACCCAGGACCGGTGGTTGGCAGAAATGCTGTCAACCATGGATGCGACTCACACGCTGAGCACGTCAACTGCCGTGACCTACGTCAACGAGTTCCGGACTGTCGAGTTTGGACGGTCGGTGGCATCGGCGGGGCCGGTCGTGACCCATGGATTCGACCCAGTGTCCATGACAGCAGAGTTGGCCACAGTGCCGCAAATGGTTGCTGCCGCGACCCACTATGGTGCCGATCCGTGGCAGGCCTGGCGAATGATCACCAGGAACCTTGCTGGGATCATGATGGCGTTGGCTATGCGACCCGGACGACGGATCGTCACCGATTCAGCCATCAGGGCCGGTGTGGGGTGGCGGCGGGTGTGTGACGGGAATCCATGTGCATGGTGTGCGATGCTCGCCTCACGTGGACCGGTGTATGCCCGTTCGTCGGCACTGAAAACCAAGGCCGGGAGGTCCTATCATCCGCACTGCGGTTGCACGTGTGAGGAGATTCGGGGCAAGGCGGGCGGTTGGAATCCCACGCCGACTGAAGAGGAATTTATCGCCTTGTATGACAAGGTTCATGTTCCGGGGATGACTGGCCGGGACACGGCTGCCGCGATGCGTGCCGCCGGTCAAGGCCTGCTGTCCGATGCGATCAAGCCGCAGTTCTAGATTTCGCCTCACCCACGGCGTTGTTGTGGGGACCACCTATCCCAGGGAAAAGGAGAAACACATCATGAGTAAAGACGGGACCAAACCGCCCGAGGACACCACCGGGCACGAGTCCGGCCAACCCGACTCGAACGAGGAGAAGAAATTCACTCAGGCTGATGTTGACCGCATCGTGTCACAACGAACAGCCCGGGATAAGGACAAGGTCAAGGCATATGACGACCTGATGGCACAAGCGAAGACCGACGCGGAAAAGCAGGCGGACAAGATCCGTACGCTTGAGGCCGAGGTTGAGGCCAGTCGGGCTGCTGATGCTCGACGGGCTGCCGCTGTCGCGGCGAAACTGCCCCCCGAACTGGCCGACTTGGTCACTGGAACCACTGACGAAGAAATCGTCGAGTCAGTGAAGAAAGTCCAAGCGGCCTTCGAGTCCACAGGCGGAAAACCACCCTACATTGACCGTTCCCAAGGGAAGGGCCCCTCTCAAGGTCCCCCAGCGGAAACGATCGGTGAGGTGCGGGACAGGTTCCTGAAGAAATACTCACCCACAACAACGTAAGGAAAAACAATGGACCTGGGTATTACCACCACAGTTCATCCTGGAGGCGGCGATTATCGTTGGCTCCGTTCACGGCATGCGTTGGACAACACAGTGTCCGTCACGCTGCCCGTTTCCCGGCTCACCGCCGGGATCCACTACAACGCTCAAGGGATCATTCCCTCGGGACTTCCCCTGGGCAAGATCACCGGCACCGACGAATGGGGCCCCTACGATCCCGCAGCGACGGATGGTCGCGCGGTCCTCGCAGGTTTCCTACTCGACCCCGAACAACTCCAGGCCGACTTCAGCGGAATGACGACCCAAATCGTTCATGCGGCGATGTTGGTCCTCGGGGTTGTGGAACCCCGGTTCGTGCCCACAGAGCCAGTCTTGACAACGAAGACACCGACCACGGGACAATTCGTGTTCTTTGGTGTCGACTATGACGGAGGGAACTGATCATGACCACTCTTGATACCGCGCATCGTTCGGCGATCCAACTCACTGGTGTGGCACAAGCTGCCGCGCAAGTGTTTGAGAACGCTATGCCCTTGACGCCGTGGCTGCCTCCGCGTCGGAACCCGACGCTCACATATTCGTTCAACGCGTCGGGGCTTCAGCCCATTGACGTGGCCGAATACCGGGCGTTTGACACGCCTGCCCCGTATGGCCAGCTCGGTCAACGCATCACGAAAGAGGGACATTTGCCGCCGATTTCGCGCAAGCTGCCGATTTCTGAATATCAGGAGCTGCAGTGGGCCAACAGGCTTGACCAACTGGGAGACCTGATGGACGAGTACGCCGCCCGACTGGGTGTTGCCGTCGCCGCTCGTGTTGAGCGAGCCCGGGCCGAAGCCCTTCTCACTGGGAAAGTCAGCCTTGACGAAAACAATCTCAGGGCTGTCATTGACTACGGTCGTGACCCTGCCCTGAGCGTTGCATTGCCTGCTGCTGCGAAGCGGTGGACTGCTGAGACCGCTACCCCGATCGAAGACCTCATCCGGTTCCGGGCGCTGGTCAAGGACAAGTCCAAGGGGAGCCTGCCCACTGTGTTGGTCCTCACGAACAAGATCATGAACCACCTTCAGACCAACAGGGAAATCATCGGGTTCGCTTTGAATCGGACGAACGACCTGCCCGGCCGGGTGTCTACCGAAGATGTCATCACGGTCATTGCCGGGTTCGCCCGCCTGACCCGAGTTGTCATCGCGGACGACGCATATGCGTCGTACAACTTCGGCACCCTGGGTGGTTCAGTGTTTCCCGACAACAAGATCTTGCTCCTACCTCCGCCCGGTGCTGTCCTCGTTGAAGGCGGCGGGTCGCTCGGAACCACCGACTATGGTGTCACAGCCGAGTCGATCAACCCCGACTACGGGATCCCGCAAGCGGAACAGTCGGGCATCTTCGGCGGGGCGTTCTCCCACCCGGACCCCGAAGGAATCGACGTGCTGGTCTCAGCAGTCGCCCTTCCGTTGGTCCAGGGTGCGAATGCCACGTTGGCAGCGGATGTGATCGCTGAGGCGTGAGCCTCCTTGACGGGGACTGGGCCGACTTCACCCGGTCCCCGTCAACGGACCCACGAATAGAGACACTATGATTCTTGTTCCCGACGATTTAACTGCGCTCAATCCTGACTTGCCAGTCGATCAGGCACTCGTCATGATTACAGACGCGCAGGCACAAGCGACCCTGGTGGCACCATGTCTCGCGGACGAGTCAGGATTGTCAGACGCGCAACTGGCACAAGCCAAATCCGTGCTGCGGGGGATCGTGTTGCGGTGGGCTGCCGCCGGTCCGGCGGCGAACGTGGTCACCACGTCATCAATGCTCACTGGCGGACCCTACACGAAGCAAGAGTCCGAGACAGTAGACAACACCCAACGCCGCAAGGGGTTGTTTTGGCCATCTGAAGTCGAGATGCTTCAGCGTATCTGCCAGACCAAACGGCGGGCGGGCATGGTGGATGTGAGTCCCGCGTCTCGCGTCGTCCGTCGTGGTGAGTTCCACACATTGTCGGGCGTGTGACATGCTGCCACTCGCTCACACAGTCCTGCATGCCCCGTACACGCCATCACAGGACTCTCTCAAAGCAACAGTTGACGCGTGGGGGAAGTGGGAACTGTTCAAAGTTTACGGCTGGGCTCCCGTGACCGAGTTCGCATCATCCCAGTTTGAGCAAGGCCGGAGTACGGTGTCTAGTCTCATCGAAATCTTCGCACCTCCAGGCACACCCGGTCAGCATCGTGACAAGTGGATGGTGGGTGGTGTCGAATGCGAACAAGAGGGAGTTGCCAGAGACTTCACGACTGGCCCCTTCGGTTTCGAACCGGGGATCGTGATCCGCGTGAAACAACAGAGGGGATGACCATGGCAGACAACAAACTCGTGTGGCGCAGTGGGGTTTTCAAGGAAATACGCAGCCTGCCCACCGTGAAAGCTGCCGTCAACGAGGCAGCACAGAAAGTCGCCGCGAAGTGCGGCACCGGATACGAGGTTAAGGCCGCCCAAATCACGGGAGGCCGAGGCAGGGCACGCGCCGAAGTTGTCACCCGCACCTATCAGGCCATGCGCCGCGAAGCCCGAGACCACACCCTGTTGAAGGCAGGGGGAAGTCTGTGATGTTCCACGACGCCGAACAAACGGTCATCGACTACCTCACACCCCTTACCGATCTGCTTGTGACGGCCGAAGTTCCCGACCACAGACCTGATGTGTTCATTCGTGTGATGAACACCGGGAACAAGCGGCTCTCCACGTCTCACCGGATCGTCCAAATCACCCTCGAATGCTGGAACACAGCGGGACCGGCGGCAGCAAACCGACTAGCCGACACCGTCGAAACGATCCTGTCTGACTGGGAGTTGATCGCCGACAGTGAGGACGGTTGGGTGTCCGGTCCTGTCGCTCAACGCGACCCAGAATCCGGGTGTGCGCGAACCATCATGACGTTTCGCATCATCCAATTCACCGAATGAAAGTAGGAGCAATGCTCATCAAACATCCCAGGATTGACACCGTCACCCAGGATGTCCCCGCCCGGGACGTCCCGCAGTGGTTAGCCCAGGGGTGGGTAGACATCACCCCACAACCACCAGTGTCACGAAAACAACCAGTGTCACGAACTAAACCTGCGCCGATCAAGGCCAGCGACTCGAAAACAGCCTCACCAGAGGCGAGGAAGGAATCATAATGGCCACCTTGACCAATCGAAAAAACACGATGCCAGGCAAGCCGAAGGTCGGCGGGTCTTTGTTCCGTGCCCCCGCAGGAACGCCATACCCGACTGATGAGAAGACACCGCTCCCGGCGGCGTACGTCAGCCAGGGTTATTTGGAGTCGTCCGGCTTCTCCAAGTCCATCAAGAAAGCGTACAAGTCCATCGCAGCATACGGTGGTGACGAAGTCGAGAATCTGCGCACTGAACATGGTGTGTCCATCAAGTTCTCCTTGATCGAGGTCTTGAACCCCAATGTGGTCAAGACAGTATACGGCGCTGATGTCACCGTGACTCCCGCGACTGCTACCTCAGGGACGAAAACAGCCGTGGCCTACACAGGTGAGGACGACGAGGAAAACTCAGTGTGGGTGGCCGAATTCGCGTATCGCAAGAAGGTCAAGAGGGTAGTTCTCACCAACTGCCAGGATGTTACCGCGGATTTCACCGAGGAGTACAAGGACGACGAAATTATCTCTTGGCCGCGAGAGTTCGTCTGCTACAAGAACGATGCTGGCGTGCATTTTTTCGAGTACACCGATGACGGCATCAAAGCCGTTTGATTTTGTCTTGTCTGGGGAGTCCACCTCACTGGCTCCCCAGACGATCACCCTTCACCCCACCACGATTCCAACCGAGGACGGCCACAATGACATCACCAACCAAGAAAAAGACACCCGTACCCACCGACCACAAGGCCGAGAAGGGACACGTCAACTATGACGGAGTGACCTGGAAGTTCGACCCGGACGACATGGATGATGTTGAGTTCATCAAAATCGCGGACGATCCTGCCCGGTTCGATGACGTGTTGAAATTCATGTTCCAAGACCAGTACGACAAAGTTGTGAAGGTCTTGCGGGCGGATCCGAAGCGAGTCTCGAACCGTGGTGGTCTTCGGATCACCGAATGCCAAGCTTGGGTCAGGGGATTCTTGGAGGCAGTCGCCCCAAACTCCTGACGCTCGTCTCTCTGGCGAGCACATGCCCTGCCGCTCTCGACGCTGACCTGCACCGCTACCACGGTGGCACTCTGCGCCAATTGAGGCGCACCCTCACTCTACGCGAACTGTCAGACATCACTGCGACCCTGCCCTACATTCCCGGGTCGGCGGTCGCGCGTGCCATCGACCCTGAGGGATGGCAGTGGGGCCAAGCCGAGGAACTTCTCGCGACTGTTGTGGACTCCTTGGCGTGGCTGATGTGGCAAAACGCATCCACCCCAGACAAACCCGCCCCCAACCCAGACCTGTACCCCCGTCCATGGCCGACCGTCACCGACGATGACAACGACGACTGGGTCCCCACTGAAACTTTCGACACGCCAACCGACTACGAGGCATGGCGTGCCACCCAATACGGCTAGACAGGAGGTACACCGATGGCCAGTGAACTCGGTGTGTACTACCTGTCTATTGCAGCATCCACCAAAGGCTTCGCCAACGACGTACGAAAAGCCCTCGGCGACCTGCCCACCATTGGTGAACAGTCCGGTCAGAAAACCGGTACCGGGATCGTTGGTGGTATCAAGAAAATCTTGAGCACCGGCGCGAAGGCGCTTGGCGTTGCGGCGATGGGCGAGGTTGGGTTCGTTGTCGGATCGGCGATCAGCCTGGGTGTGACCAGAGCTATCAACTTGGAGAATGCTAAAGCCAAGTTGGTTGGCATGGGGAAATCTGCCGAGACGGTCACCTCCATCATGGACTCTGCGTTGAAGGCAGTGAAGAACACAGCGTACGGGCTCGGTGATGCAGCATCTGTGGCCGCCATGATGGCCGCGGCAGGTGTGGCCGAGGGCGAAGTCATGACTGCGACGCTCAAGGCTGTCGCGAACGTCGCCTCAGCCTCAGGACGATCCCTCTCCGACATGGGAATGATCTTCTCTAAAGTCGCGTCCAAGGGGACCTTGGACGGCCAAACCATGCTCCAAATGAATGTGGCGGGCATCGCTGCCCAAGACGCATTGGCCCGACATCTGGGCGTCACTCAGGAGCAGGTCACCAACATGGTCTCCAAGGGGCAAATCGACTTTGCGACTTTCCGGGACGCCATGGAAATGGCCTACGGCGCATCCGCTCTCGAAATGGGCAAAACCTTCACGGGTTCGTTGGCCAACATTAAGGCCGCCCTTGGTCGACTGGGTGAAGTGTTTATGGCCCCGGCTCTGGACGCTCTCCGACATGTCTTCATGAAAGCTATCCCTGTTGTTGACGCGATCACGGCGAAAGTGCGTCCTCTGGGTGAGGCTCTGTCGAATGCCGTCTCTGTGTTTTTCACGGGAAAGCAACTTGATGAGGACAATCCTCTCTTCTCCGCTGATTCGCCCATTTTGGCCAGACTTACGGCCACTCGGGAACGAGTCGTTGGGATTTCACAGGCTGTCACGACCCTATTCACCGGAAAACTCCCAGAACATCCATTGTTTGGGTCTGATTCGCCGGTCCTGAAAACCCTGGTCAAGGTCCACGACGCTGCGAAACGAGTTGGCACAGCGGTCCGGGATGCGTTCAAGGGTGCCGGTAGTACTGTGCAGGGGTTCTCTGCCGCTATCGTCGCTGTCACAACATCTGTAGCTGATTGGCTGTCATCCGGTGGTGCCGCCAGCATCCTGACGGGATTGATGGGGCTACGAACAAAGATCGTTGAATCGATTTTCGCCGCTATCCCGCAGATCGTGACCGTGTTGACCACGGCAGTACCCGCAGTCATGGAAGCTCTTGGTTCCATCACAATCCAACTCGCTTCCGTCGTGGTGTCTGGGCTGGAGTCACTCGCCCGCGCGGTGCCGGGCATCCTGGCATCCATTCTGGGGGCGGTGTCGCAAACATTAGGCGCTCTCATCCCCGTCGTCTTTGACCTCCTTCCTCGACTGGTCGACGCGGGAACCGACTTATTTATGGGTCTTGTCACTGCGCTGATCAGCGTCATCGGTCAACTCATCCCCACCTTGGCCACGGTCCTGCCTATGCTCGTCACCAAGATCCTTTCATTCGTTCCTGGTCTGCTCACGGCAGCTACAACGGCCTTTACTGCCTTGGTTGAGGCAGTGGTAGTTGTTATTCCTGAGTTGGTGGCTATGGTCTCTCAGATCGTCACTCAGCTAGTCCCCGCGATTCTTGGCATGCTGCCCACCATCTTGGACAGTGGAATACAACTGTTCATGGCACTCGTGATGGCAGTGATCGATGTCCTCCCTGTTCTCGTGGACACACTGGTGCAAACGATCCTTGAATTGCTGCCCGTATTGATCGGCATGATTCCGCAACTCCTTGAGACTGGCATCCAACTATTCATGTCTCTTGTCAGATCAGTGCTTGAGATCCTGCCCGACCTGGTGCGTTCACTCCTGAACGCCCTGCCAGTCATCATTTCGACACTACTGAGTATGCTCCCGAGCCTTCTGGAAACCGGCATTGAACTCTTCATGACCCTGATCACCGCTGTGCTTGAGATCCTGCCCGACCTGGTTTCCACTCTGATCGACATGCTTCCCGTCATTATTGACACCTTGACGGCTATGTTGCCTCAACTGTTGGAAACCGGCGTCAAACTCTTCATGACCCTCGTGGATGCTGCGCTCACGAACACGCCAAAACTCGTTGAGGCCATCGCACAAGCTCTGGTGAAGATGGTCCGAGCCGTACTTGACGGCATTCCCAAACTCATCTCGTCGGGTGGACGGCTGATCGGCGGTCTCCTCGAAGGCCTTATAGGTGCTGTTCCTTCATTGTTGTCGTGGGTCGGATCGCTCCCAAGCAAAGTTGTTGCCGCGCTAGGCAGCTTGGGGTCCACACTCTTCCGGTCTGGTAAGTCCCTGATTCAGGGATTCATTGATGGCATCAAATCCATGATCACGAGCGTCACGTCGGCAGCGTCAGGCCTGATGAGCAAGGTACGTTCATTCTTCCCGTTCTCGCCAGCGAAAGAGGGGCCATTCTCTGGCAAGGGCTACGTCACCTATTCGGCCAAGGCCATTGTTGGGGACTTCGCTGACACGTTGTCCAACAGCGGAAATCTTTCCCTGATGGCCGAAGCTGGCCAAGAACTAATGAATGCTGTTGGTTTCGGCAAGCCCGAATTCAGTCTCCCCGACATCCCCCACCCTGCGGTTGCCCGCAACCACACCAGGTCTGTGGATGTCCCCCAACCCGGGTTCAGTGGGCAATCCAGTGAAGCGCTCGACCTCTTACGGGCCATCAAGGCTGGGGTCGACAAGGGGCACGCCATCTACCTCGATAAAGACGTGCTGGTTGGTGCCACGGCGAGTGACATGGCTGACGCGATCGGGGACGGTTCTGACTTCTCCAAGCGGGGTGGGACATGGTGAAGTTTCCCAGCAAACTCCGTATCGCACCGCCGGGCGGAGCATGGGCAGAGATCCCCGGTGTGCGTCTCACGGACGTGTCTGACCCGTTCCCGGCTGTCAAAACTGACATTGCTGAGATTGCGGGAGGAGTGGACATTGATCTGTCGACCGCGATGACCGGTGGGATTCCCGTGTACAAGAACCGTTCACCCGTCGTGTCTTGTGTCGTCTCCCGTGCATGGCTGTGGGACCAAGCCAACGCCATCTTAGCTCCGCTTCATGGGCATGAACGTTTGGTTGGCCTGGTGGGGGAGTCCTGGTGGTGGCGTGGCCGAATATCAGTTTCGGACCCTCGACAAGTCGGGCGGGGAGTCCTGTTCTCCCTCACCATGGACGCCTTCCCGTACCGATTGTTCGGCACAGGTTCACGATCGGTGACCCCAACAACGGGTGGTGTCGGTGTTCAGTTGCCTGCGGTGCCCGTTGGTGGCATGCCGTTGGTGCCGGTGTGCTCCTCCTCGTCGGTGCCGGTGGTGTTATCGCGCTCTGGGGTGTCCGTGCCGATTCCGGTGGGTGCACCGAGGCCGGTGTACGAGTTGGCGGTGATGCCGGGTGAAGGTGCTCGAACGTGGACCGTCAAGGGTGACGGGGGAACGTTGCTGGTGGAGTGGGAAGAAGGTCGACTGTGACCGTTTTCCGCATTGTTGTCGGCGGCGTGCTAGTGCACTCGTCGTTGCCTGGCCTACCGAAGGTGGGTCGTCCGGAGTTGGACCAAGAGGTCAACTCGGGGGACACTCTTGAATTCGTTGTTCCGATCACGCATCCGGCGTATGCGTCGGTGTTGGATGGTGCGTCGGTCGTGGTGTGGCACGACCAGGATCCTGAGCCGGACATGGTTGGCGTGGTCGACTCGACCGTCATTTCCACGGGTGCTCAACTGAAAGTCAAGTGTTTGGGTGATTTGCCTGCGTTCTTGGGCAAGACGATCCAACCGGCGTGGGAGGTCACGGGTACTCCCCGTGATGTTCTGCAACGCATCCTGGACGAGCATAACCGGCAGGTTGGTCCTGAACGTCGGTTCGGGTTGGGGGCAGTGTCGGCCGACTTGGATCCGAATGATCTGATCGTTCGGGCGGTAGCGGCGCATCCGCGTCCGTCGTCGTGGGAGGTCTTGAAAACTCGGACGTTCGGATCGGCTACGGGCGGTTTCATCAGTGTGTCGGGTCCTCCGGGGAATCGGATGGTGTCGTGGTTGTCGTCGTCGGGTCCCCGGTCTGATCAGGAGATTCGCTTCGGGGTGAATATGTCTGATTTCACGCGGGGGGTGGAGTCGGCTCAGTTCGTGACCACGATTGTGCCGTTTGGGGCCGAACTGGATCCGGAGGCGGATATTCCGATCGGGCAGGACCGTCCTCGGGTGAACGTGAACGGTATCCCCGGTGCGTCACAGTTGTGGACTGCAGTGGATGGGACACCGATCTGGGGTGTGGAAGACGCTGCGCTGGCGTCGTCGGTTGGCCGTCACGTTGAGTCTGTGGTTTTCGACGATATTCGGAATCAGGCGTTGTTGGTGACTCGTGCCGGGCAGGAGTTGACCAAGCGGAAGGTCTTGGCGGTCACGATCCGGTCGACTGCTGTGGATCGGCACCTGGTGGACGCTTCGGTGACGGGGTTCAAAGTGGGTGCATGGCATCCGGTGGTTGTCCCCGCGCTCGGCTACAAAGACTGGTTGCCTATCCGGCGGTTGAAGCGAGTCTTGGATTCCGGTTCGTCGTGGGTGGTCGACCTGGCTGCGGACAAGCGGGCATCGATCACAGACCAGATGAACTCTATTGCTGATGCGGTGGAGAAGAAACTCGTCCGGAACGTTCCTGGACGTCCGTCGGGTGTGGAGTCGTCGTCGTGGGTGACGTTTGACCAGTCGGGCAAACCCCAAGGGTTTGTTGGTCTGAATTGGGACGAAGTTCGGACCACGATCGATGGTAAGCCTGCTACCGGTGTGACGTATGAGGTGTGGGGTGCGCCTGATGACGGGTCTCAACTGTCGATGCTGGTGAAGACCAGTGAAGCGGTGGCAGTGGTGTCGTATCTGCCGGTGGGGACCCGGTGGGTGTTCTGCGTCAAGGCGTTGACGGGAGACGGACAGTCGGGCATGTCGGCGCGGGTGATTCAGGTGGTGGCCCAGGACTTGATTCCCCCACCTGTTCCGGACGCGCCGGTTGTGTCAACCCAGTTGGGGGCCGTAACGGTCGCGTGGACTGGCTTGTCTCACGACAAGAAGCCTATGCCGGTAGACACTGACGTTGTCGAAGTGTGGCTTGACGGAGTGAATGAGCCGTTGACCCGGTTCGGCCGGTTGTCAGACGTGACCGTGTTCGCGGATCTTCCACATGGGGTGGAAGTCCGGTTCCGTTTCCGTGCGATCGACACATCCGGGAATAAATCCGGTTGGTCGGAGTGGGTGCCGGTAACTCCGGTAGGTGTGGCCGACACGGACCTCATTGGGACGATGATCGCCGGTCAGATGAGTGAGGCCGTGTCGGCCTTGCAAAGTTTGGATCAACGACTCGATAACGCTGAAACAGTGGTCGCGCAAACGACTAGTGATGTGGCTGAGGCCATGCGTGACGTTGGGGTTGCGAAACAGGATGTGGCTGAGGCGATGGTCCGTGTCGGTCAGGCTCAGCGTGACGTGGACGAAGCACTGATCCAGGTTAATCAGGGATTGGTCGAAGTGGGCCAAGCCAACGCTGATGTGGCCATTCTGAGGACGACCACCATCCCGCGACTGCAAAGCGATTTGGACGCGAACCGAGTAGATGTTCAGCAAGCGAAGACGACAGCCGAGAATGCGAAAGCTTCTGCTGACCTTCTGGAAAAGGTCACGATTCCTGCACTCCAGTTCAGTTTGGACGACAACACGCTCAAAGTCATCCAGGCTCAAACAGATGTTGCTAAAGCTGTTGCGGACATTGTGAATGTGAACATCGTCATGTCTGGACTGGGGTCGGACTTGGCGGGCGTGTCGAGTGATCTGGCGATCGCAAAGACTGATGTGGCCACCCTGAGATCGACAACGATTCCGAAACTTCAGACAGACTTGACTGCGAATCGGACTGCCGTGGAGAAGGCACAGTCCAGTGCTGATGAGGCAAAGGCGAACGTCGACCAGGTGTCCACGGTCACGATTCCAGCACTATCGAAGACTCTGGACGACACTGCTCTCAAGGTCACTCAGGCTCAAACAGATGTAACCAAAGCCACAAAAGACATTGTTGATGTGAATAGTGTGGTCGCTGGTTTAGGTTCAGACATGGCCAAG
>Ga0123354_10005062_pt1 | contig 19013 bp, 10 predicted proteins | sample TergutLab28metaG_2_FD_97872 | JGI IMG/M metagenome (GOLD analysis project Ga0123354, IMG submission 97872) | Labiotermes labralis P4 segment gut microbial communities from Petit-Saut dam, French Guiana - Lab288 P4 | ecosystem: Host-associated > Arthropoda: Insects > Digestive system > Gut ...
ATGTGACTTTTTATAGTGACTCTAGCAAGGACGATATGACTCCCTGATGATGGTCCTAGGACCGCAACACGTTGGAGCGTTTTTAATGTTTTAATGTGTAAATTTTATAAATTTTATATATGTGCAGTAGTTGGTATAATAATTGAGAAACTCAACAACATGCTCGGTGTAAAAACGAAAATAAGTAACAACGGAAATAAAAATTAGCCAGTTTTATTGAATAACTGCGAATTAGTGTGTAATGAGCATAACTAATGTTTTTTTTTTCCTAGTACGAAAAGTAATGTGTAGTAGTGCGATCTGGTTCAAAAGTGGAGATTGGCATGACGACATGAACCACACGAGTTATAAGAAATGGTTGCAGGAGAAGCTCATTCCAAATTTGGAGTCCAAATCAGTTATTGTGGTCGACAATGCATCTTACCACAATATACAGCCCAACCGGCAATGCCAGAAAAGATGAAATGCTGTTCTGGTTGGATAAGCATGGTATACAGTACAGCTCCGACATGACAAAAGAAGAGCTGTACTGTACTGCTGCCACCGGGTGTCAACCCAATTGCAGTTGACAAATATGTCATATCATAATACTGGAAACAACTGAACTCACTGTGTCAACAGTGAGTTGTGTTGTATGGAAACAATGATTTTGAAATTGTCTAATTTTACTGCTTAATTCACGACTTATGCTGATAGGCAGCTTGTCGTATGTTTTTATTGTCGGTAGTAATGCTGGATAGACCATGTTACGAGGTAGAGTGGAAGAGTGCGTCACCGTGTGCCATCAGATTTCAACTGGACTCTAACTGGATAACGTGTTTTGATCATTAGCAGTTCTGCTTAACAGATATCTTCGCAGACAACGTAGAGAAAGAATTGCACAATACACCATAAGCAAATGGAACTGGTTCACACAGTGTCCCTCAGAAGATACAATCCAACAGCGTCTTGATATAGCTGTCAGATGTGCGGGATTGCAAAAGATGTACAAGGAATCGTATAAATCATGTGGATCTAGTTTAAGATGGGGACTATATTCCCGGTGTATCGTCATGCTTCCAGGAGATATAACTAGTGGGAACACTTTGAATCGGGGCCAGTTTGAACGGGTAGGGAAACTCTCCCACAGCGGGGTTCGAACCCAAGACTGTCCAGGCCCTAGCGAGTCGCTATACCGACTACGCAGTTCCGGCCGGTACATAAAAACGTAGTTGTATTATTTTGATGTACGTACCGTGCATTTTATACAGTTTATTATCCAAACCAACAAAAGCACAACACACACACACACATATATATATATATATAATAATAATAATATTCTATATATCGTAAGTACTGCTACATGTTTAGTAACAGGGTGTCTATCATTATTAGAAGATAAACAGATCATAGGAAGTTTGCTGCCTCATTTATATTTTTTTGTTCTATTTTGTATCATTGTATATATGGTTGTATGTTTTGTATGGTTCTGTTTAATTTTTAAACTTATGTTTTCTTATTATTATGTTCATGTATGCTTATTATGTGTATATGTTCCGTTCTAGGTATTCTTTTTCATTGTGTTGTTCTGTGTATTGTTTGTGTGTAATTGTGTACTGTACGACTGCCACCCGGTGTCAACCCATCTGCAGTTGACAAATATGTCAAATGTTTCAATGCATCTGCATCATTTTCAGGGAGTCTTTAACCTTGTGCTTGCTAGAATTATGAAATTATTAAAATCATACAACAACGATCATGTGAATATTTTAATCTACTGCTTGTATCGAGTTGTAATTTGAATAATTTAATAATTTTGTAACTTTAGCAAGCACAAGGTTAAGACTCCCTGAAGATGGTGCAGATGCATTGAAACTTGTAGGAGTACATACGATAAATAGAATACTATTAATATATATGCGTGAATTTTGTTGGACTGGATAATAAAAGTTAGTCGTATTAATTACACCGACTCCCAAAATATGGTTGAGAATCTATGAATTTGCCATTTACTACATCGGAATTTACGATTAGGTGGATTAAGCCATACCGTTCACACTGTCAAGCTGCCTTTTCAGTGACGGGAGTTGTCATTTTCGCTGGGGGGGTTTTTTTTGGGGGGGGGGGATGAAACACAGCTCGGTGTAATGAATAGTTAATGCAACAGTCCTACAAGGACAGCAGATAATGTGCCTGTATGCAGTACGGTAAGCAGTGCAATAATAGAGCTGCCAGGATAAGACTAGAGACTGTTTTGTGCCCGTATTGTGGCATGTCCTGCAACAGTACATTCATAGAACACTAATTGTACGTGAGGGCGAATAAAATATGGACATACGAACTTTAAAAAGTATGTGAACTGAACTCAAAACAGAAAGAGAACAGGGATTTAGGTCTTTGGGATGTGATGCTGCTGTTCCCGATGTTTCGAAGGCACGTAGTCATCTTCGAAGGCCAAGCGCTCCTGGATCCTGGGAGCATGAAAGCACTATGCCAATTGCAGGCTTCTGCTGCGAAGTAGCTGAGAACGGTGCTCTTTTGCGTTAGTACGCAGCGAGAAGTGACGGTAAGAAATTACCACTACACGCTGCGTAATAACCCAGAAGTGCGCATTGTTCATGAAAGCGTTACTTCCCTTCGAAACCCTGGGAACTGCATACAGCCTTACACCCCGGAGGACCTGAACCTTCAGCAGCACCTGAGTTGAGGGCCTCGTATCTGGCAAAAGGGACGTACGTCATAAATATGAACTTCGTGAAAACACGAATATTCCACGACTACAGAACAGTCGTAGAATGTGTTATGTAGTCTGAAACGACGGACCTGTGTTGCACACACAGCTGTATTTCCTCAATATTACTTCGATTGCGAAAGTAATTACTTTTCGTGCGTCAGTTTGCTCTGGACATTACAGGCATTATATTGAATTCGCGCATACGTTATTTGATGACGCAGTAACTTTGTGAATACACCCCCCCCTCCTCCATCGTAAGAAAACACCGTGGAAGAGGGAGCACGTCAGTAGGTAGATTAACTAACAGTCGGCCTGTTTTTATTCCGGGTTTGTGTCATTGGGTTCGCAGCTGTGTGAAAAGTCGGTCGAGTAAAAGGGAAGGCAAGAGGCAAGCGAAGGCCAGCAACGTATGATGATTATTATGGTGTCTTTGTTTCATGCTGATTTATACATTAGTCAGTCACTCGTCGAAAGTGACGGTTATGTGATGAAGCTGTGTGAGAGGGCGCGAGTAAAATGTAAGAAATTTGAGGATCGTTTGCATCCGTTCTTAACGTCTGTTCAAATTACTCCGTCCGTCTGCTCGCGTGAAACAATTTGAGAAATGTAAGCCTCTTTTGATTAAATATTCTACAGGATAATTTTACGAAACATTGCGTAACAGTTTCAACTCTTATACAAATGGTGCAGTTGTAAGGACCTTTTTATTTAGTATAATTTGTGCAGTACTTATCGTAGCGGAAAATGTTCTGAACGAAAGTTGCTGAGCAAAATAAAAAAAGACATTTATATCCAATATGCTGTTCCCTCTTCTCTTACTTCTTTAGAAACAGTTTAAACACAAGTGAATGAACTGGTTCTCTGCGAGATACGCGCCGAGGCCGAAGAAATATATTCACGTCTAGCGTAAATAAGCAGTGTATGTTCTGTCTGAGATATTAGTTTAGGCTGAGGAAGAAGTTGAGCGTCAAGCATGTAATGCCACATAGCACACCTAGGTGGCAACATTCAGATGAAATTAACGCGTGGTTTGCTCGGAGAATAAAGAATCGACATAAGAAGTAGGCAGTGGAGTATCATGTCATTGTGGCAGCACGTCAAATGAATAGTTTATTACGATGCCGGTGCCGTTGCAACGTTGAACTAATTGCGCGCAGGAGAGACTTTTGAGAACCTGTTATATCTTCAATTAGTCGAGATATTCCGCGCGTTTTGTGGAAACGTTTCCTACTCTGAGCCAAATTAATTCGGTCGCTAACTTTCCCCTCCTGTTTCTTTACCAAAATTTATGTATCAGAAATTACTGTTTTACAAATCCTGACCTTCACTCTTTAGGAAGGTATGCGGGAGAAGTACAGTAAATGGTTATTCTCTATGATAAGTGTATGTAGTAGCGCATCCATTGCAGTGACAGGGCAACGATCTGGACGACCCGGTTTGATTTCCGGCAGGAGCAGAATTTTTGCTCTCACCACTGCGTCCAGATCGACATGGTGAACACCCAGCCCCTATCCAGCAGCCGGGGACTCTTTCCCTTGGGGTAAACCGGCCTAGCCATGAAGCCGACTTCTTGCTTCCTTGTCGAGGTTATAAATATATCTTCCTTCCAGCTTAGGTCTTCATGTGAAGACTTAATTTATTTAATTTATGTTGTAAGTAGTTCCAAATTCACAACAGCAGCGATTCTAGGAGATTGTAATGCCAAGGTAACGGGCCGAGGAGGTGGGGGTACAAGCTGCGTGTAATAAAAGTACCTAGATAATTGCGGAACAACTACGGAAGAGAAAGCTGTCAGGGACGGCTAGGTGGTTGGGTGGAAGAGTGGCACATTGCACATTTGCTAGCGCCCCCCCCCCCACGTGTTTCGGTGCTGACTGTACAACGGTAGTTCGATTCCCGCGGCCCATTCGTTCTCGTATTCGGTGGGTTCCCGTGTCTTTTCTTCGGGTACAGAGCGGTCAGAGGATTGACAGATAGGTATTTTATTTAACGACACTTGGAATTTGCTAAGAATATATATAGCGTTGTTTGTAGATAAATAAGATATGAGTACGGAGCATTGGTGAAATGGTAGTGACGTGGGAAAACCGAAGTAAAACCTGTCCCATTGTCACTTTATCCACCATTGATCCCACATAGGTTGGTGTCGGATTAGGGTTTGCCCTCGCGTGTGTGACGCGATGCTTCTTGCGTGTTTAACCTCTTGCTCTGCTAATGATGATACGTCTCGTACCTGAAATTTCAAACAACAACAATCCTGTCAGGTGCCGTTTATATAATGCAACATGTGACCGAGGTGTGCATGTATGTTTGTCAGCTTGTCTGCCCTGTTTTTCAACCGTATAAGTTTACAGATGAGGCAGAAAGCATGCAACCCTTATTGTAACTCATCATGCACTAGTTTATTACGTGGGCCAGCCAATTCGCCAAGATGTTGAGTTGTTTATCCCCAATTATGTAACACATTTTCACCTTATATTTGCATATATTTTTGCTCTGCATCTTTCAGGGGTTTACTGACGTCCTTGTAGATTGTGTGAGTACACGTTCTGCTTTTAGTAGCGCGAGAAGTAGGAATCTGGGATTGTGAGGTACGGTGATCCTGGTGGCCATGATTTATTTTAAGTTACCATGGCACCGATAAGTTTTGCCATTATTGCCGTGGTGGGATTCGCTGTGTGTGTTTGTGTGTGTAGATGCACATTTCTTGCTGTAATATGCAGTCACATTTTTTTTAAAACAACATGAGGACTAACCACCCGTCGACGCAGAATTGCAAGTAACACGCGAATTATTTCACTGTACCGGGGCGCCACATAGAAAACCTGCAGATTTATACTGTTACTTGTCCTGCTGATCTGACTGTGAACATATACACTGAGGTGGAACCTTGCACATTTGTCTAAAAGACCTTCAGCACTCCGCATACGACTTTGATATGAAGTAATGTTGAATAATCAACACTCGTTCGGCGCGTGTGAAACTCGTGTTTGTGCCTCAGATTTCTCAAGGCCAGCAAGGCAGCACAGTCTACCGTCCAGTATTCCAGGGTAACCTTTAAGCGTCAACACGTTCGTGTTTTGTGCTGTTCTGCAAGAAAATTGTCTTTCTAATGGGTTGCGTGACATTGGGTCATGCTCTTTGCAGGTAAAGTACCAACTGTCCTGCCTGCAGAGAACGGCATGGCTATTGTGCCAACTCAACACCCCATCATACTGCTTGTACAAGTCTCACGCCATGTTCTTTATTAAAACGACGTTGTAGTTTATGAAGGGACGTAACGTTTTGACCACTGACAATGATTGTGTGGTTTGTTGACTGCTACTGATGAATTATAGACTTAGTAGAGGACTTTCCATTGTATTTATATAGCCATTAATAAGAACAACAAATGCCGTCAGCAGAAAGGTAAAATTCATCCTAGAACAGGCCACGAAGACCCAGAAGAGGAGCGGAGTTAAAGGTGTACTCGTTCTTTAACCTCGGCGCTAAATGGAGTGGGTGGTCAACGCCATGCACCGGCCGCTTTACCCCAGGGAAAGATCGGGTACCCATTGTACATAGGCTGGGTGAGCCCCAGGACCGGTCTGGACGGGTGCGGAAAATCTCGCCTCCCACCGGTGGGATTCGATCCGTGGACTCTCCAGTCGGCAGCGAGTCGCTGTACCGACTACTCTATCCCGGCCCACAACGTTTTCATATAAAAATATATGTAAATATTTTGTTTGACGACTGAGGTAATGCTGCGCACAAAGTGTCTCGCCTAACAGCTCAGAATTCGTTCATTTATATTTGCCTGAAGTTCGAAAAGATCATTGAAAGAAGCATGCCCCGCCATGTCTGTGGAGTTAAAATGTTATTCGATTTTTCACATTTTGTGATTGTACGTTTATGAAAGAAAAACAAACTGCAGATGCTTCATAATATGAAACCCAGCTCAGCTCTTAAGAGATTGCGGGGATGAACGATACGTCGCATCACAGGCAGAGTGCTTTTCAATCCCGGCCTTCATCCATGCTTTTAAAAAGCAGCGTTTAAACGCGAGTCGTGGGGTGAGTGAAACTTCACCTGCAAACTATTACAGACACACTCATCGGCAGTAACGCCCATCCTCGCTCTTTCGTTGGACGACAATAGGTGATTTTATAAACAGGTTGTAGTGTAACTGTAGCCGATGCAACCGGCACCGTTCTCAAGGCCAACCGCCGGTTTCCAACTCGGTGAGGAACAAGTCACACACAAACCATCCATTTTTGAAAGCAGCCCACTTCGGACTGTCAACTTCTACCCAGAACGAAACGCCATTTTCTGATGTGATAACTTACTTACGTAAATGTCAGCTGATATATTTTGGGTTTGGAGAAAGTCAGTAAGCACACAAACCCCCTTACTTGCTATCCACAAAGTAACGTGGTGTTAGCTCGTAAGTCAGTTAAGTCTGAACCCATGAGAATTGTCAGTTTTGGGTTTGGACATTGTGTGTGTATTGTATAGAAGTTTCGTTAATGCTGCGCATTGCATCGACTAAACGGTCTTGTTAGATTTGGGGTTATCACAGCCGTGTTGAAGATTAAGTCTTGTGATAAACGGCGCCGTGTCGATTGGTATCTTCACCAGAAGTGTGTTCTAACCATTCGAATACTTTAATCTAAATTACATATACAAATCAAGTGTGTGTAACAGTATTAATTCCACAAAATTTCCAGCTTCGTGCACAGGTAACGTTAACGAGCCTAGGCTGGTGTCACAAATCGGGAGAGTGCTGGAAGCGTGCGTGTAGGTGAGTGTGTTTCGGCAATCAGAGCGGGGGAGGTGACGGTAGCAGCTGCAATCACGTAACTGAAGTAGGATGACCGCAAGGTTTGTGTAACTTGCGCTGAAGGTTGTCGCGCAAAATGACGGGAACTTTATTGATATAATCCTGTTATACGTCACAGAGAACACAGTCCGTGTCCATTATGATGACCGATCGGTTAGTGCTGTTCGGGAAAATAACCGAGTTTATTGTGAAGATCATACGAAACCCGCAGCTAAATGTGTGGCAAAATGCAGACTTTCATAATGTTGTAGTAGCTGGCACATGTAGTGACCATTGGGCTTTAAACGGATGAAATATCAATGGCCAACTCTTTGTAATCAAAGGGAAATTGAAAATATTATGTTTAATACAGGAATAATGTTTGTTGTACCTAATTACAGGCGAAATAATTCGTTACTTCTGTTACTGATACAAACAACACGCAAATTATGTCGAAGAAACAGTACAGTTTTGGGCATTCGGCAATGTATAATAAATGGGGAATTACCTCGTGCAGTTTTACGCAATAACGCAGTTGCTCATCCAGCACGGTTTACTTGATTACGGAGGCGGTGGGATGCGCGTTCCTGTTCCCCGTAGGGGCGGCCCTTCGCATCATCCCTTGTAACGTCAGTTGGGACACAACTCACGTTCAGCACAGTAATTAACGTCACAATAGTGCCACTCGCAAATTGTTTCATGTTAACTGCTAATTCCCTTGTATACGATTCAAGCATGTCGCTCAGTGATGATAATTGTATCCCTTGCACAGAAAATGTTTTTTCTTGTCCAAGTTTAGTACCACCTTGTTCCAGCTGACCTCTTGCATCCCCTACTAACTATAACTTGTATTTTGTAATTATTTCGTTGCCGCTTTCAACCAATCTTACCTGTAGGCCCATGACATTCAGAGGTCCAAATGTTACGTCAATTTTCCAGTGCATATGCCAGGGCTGCACAGATTCTCTGGCGCCAGACCCCTGTGGCGACTAAATTTTGTACTGTGTATCGAACTTCTTTCATGGCACCCATCTGGTGCCCAGAATTTTGAGGTGGATTCCAGATTTTTAGAAAATTTGTGCGTCCCTGGCGTGGCCTTTGCTCATAACTGGGCCAAGTCCGAAATCTATTTCGTGAACCGCTTCTTTGTTTTATGCCGAAGAAGAGGTAGGGGATCGCCCCCTTGATGGCCCTTCGTGACTCTTTCAGTATGTATTCGAAACGTCCCAGTATGTCTGGAAGCCTTTATGTCTGTCCACAACTTCAGGGCGTACCATGCCAAAACTTCGCCGTTATTATTGTCACGCTTTATACAAAATCTCTTCTGTAAGGTAACAATCATGCCCATTATTTCGATACAAGAGTGTGATGACGCGAGTGCTTGGCGTTCGTTGGTAAGCAGACCATATTGTTACTGTGGCGGCAGAATGCATAATGCGGTGTAGCATTCCACGTGATAATTTTTGCACGGCCATACCTGTGTCCACCCACTGAAACTAAATGCAAGAGCGGTACAGGTCACTTCAGGGATTACCGTGGGTAAGCTTCTAATTGGTAAATTCCGTCACGAATCCCAAGTGAAAATATGTATTTTAAATTGATGTATATCTCCCGTCCTGTACGCCTGCGTGTGTATTCCAAGTAAGGTTTGACATCAGTAACTTCATGCATGTTCGGACGTGTCACAGAATGGCATTTCCACGCGCACAGAACACCCTCACGCGTTTCCATGGATTCACATGATGGAAGAAATAGGTCATACTTGCGTGTGAGTTCGGAGATGTGCTCAACGGTGCCTATGCACACAGTCCATGCTGTCGTCTGAGATTTGAAGCGTTGTACTTTGGTAGATACGTTACGACGCATTTATTCTGTCCTGAACGGTTCCTTCGTAACGGTGCCACCGTGTAGGACATCATGTCGCCATGGCACAGGAGCGCTCGGAATTGAAGTTATTGCTGTAGTTCATGACTTGTGCTTCTCTGCCACTAGTACTGCTATTGGTACTGTGCTGTTACGTAGCACGTCTAAAATAGTTTTTTACTTTCCCAATTCCACTGTACCTCACACCGACATCGTCCCCACGGGCCTAACCGTGAACCCCACGGAAACGCTCCTTACTCCACTTTTTTTACCTGCCGTACGGTACGCATAAATCAGTTCCAACTCACAAACGAGAGCTGATGGTAGTTTTTTTTTTCTGTGGCGCTGCGGCCCAACGCGGGCCATGGCCTCCCCATTCTTGAGGTTAATAGATCACACACGACGCATCACAGTCGGTAGGACTCCTCTGGGCGAGTGATCAACTCGCCGCAGAGACCTCTACCTGACAACACACAACACTCACAACAAACATCCATGCCCCCGGTGGGATTCGAACCCACGATCTCAGCAGGCGAGCGGCCGCAGACCCACGCCTTAGACCGCGCGGCTACTGGGACCGGCGGACGGTAGTAGATCCGGTTAATCAATGCCAGAAGCTGTAATTACAGTTGTACGAGCTTCTGATGATGGGTGTCAACACCTGAAACATGTAGAGCTGCCTACAGAAATGTAGTAAACTGAATAAGTCGCATCTCTTGTTGTACAATTATTAAATTCGCTCCTTAACTCCGTTATCAGTAGACTGCAGAATGCCTTTGCTTGGTTTGTTTTACAGCAGTGACAAGTGCATTACTGCGTAAATGTGATAATACACAAATGTACACGTATTGTTAGGTGTATGATGTCATTACAGCAAGAAGGGAAGAATGGTAGACAGTGGTATTAAGGTGAGTCCAATTAAAGGTGAGCTGTAGTGCTAATATTTGCAGGCACGTTTGGGCTGCGTGAAGGAAGGGGGCTCAGAGTCCAGCCCCCCCACCCGTTCCCCCTCGCGTATTATTACCCACGCCATCGAGTAAATACGTTTCCACGTGAATTTCGTTTGACGTGTTTTAGAGCTGTTTTTAGGTTTCTGGCGCGCGCACGTGTGTGTGTGTATGTGTGTGTGTACACGCGCGCGCGACGGCCATAACAGTGTTTTTTTACATTCTGGAATAGGTCTGTTATATGTTTTCACAAAAATAACTTACCAGTAATAATTAGGTTAGTAATATATATAGACTAGGGATCTGTGCGATAGGAACGTATGATATGAGTTCTACTACTGTTACTACTACTACAACTACTGCAATAATAATGTAAACTACAATAATAGAAGTATCCTGAACACTTGTCAGCATACACGTATAGGCCTAACTCTTCACGACCCTCCATTGAATGGCGCTGATATCGTTTCAACCTCAAAAGTTTGCAGAGCCGCAGAACTCTAATGGGACGATATTCGTACCGAGTGTCACAACGACTGTAGTATGTGTAATATCAATAGCCGTATTTGAATCTGACGCACGGTACTTGTCGGTAGGGTTCCGAAGGAGATACCCCTTGGTCAATACATCGTGGCATGCAGTACAGTGCCGGCTGTCTCTGGGAAGAACAGCACTTCTTCAGTTTTGTTCCTGTCGTTCGACATTCGAGCGAGAGCTTGAATTGTGACAGTCTTGTTTTATTTAACGACTCTATCTCATGCAGAATTTGTGTTGTGTCCAGTGGCACGTTGATTGCAACAGGAGGCTGTCGTGGCGTGCCTAATCCCCGTAAACTTGCACTAACATCTCTCTGATTTGGTTTCCACTCTTTCCAAGTTTAACAAGAAATTGAATGTTCATTCACTACTCTAATTCAAGCTCCGACATTCTCGCGGCGGCACACCAAAACACACGCATACTGTAATAGATGCCACTCAGAAAGAGACTGCCATAGATCAACAACTCAGCTGTGAAACGCTGATATGTCAACGTAATCAAACCATATTAGGTTTTTGTCCAGTGCTGCCACGGCAAGCACACGGTGGCGAGTTCGCGAACTTAATTGCCTGACCACGTATTCTCAGGGTAGTATCGCTGGGTCATGATCCTTTTGCGGTACCTCCCGGATAGATGATGAACAACCTCAGCCATGACTTTCCGCTGTTGACGTATTGGAAAGGAAGTTCTTGTACCTGCATGTGGAGAGGTCTGGCCCTTTATGGAAAAGAAGCCAGTCAACTGTCTCGGTGACATGTGCAAGGAGTAAGAGCTGTGGGAGACTAAAAATACCGCAAGGTCTTACTAATTGACCACACCTACCTCGTCAAGGTTGGTTCACTGGGCGCACACAACCCGTTTTCAAAACAGTGGCTTTGAGATGTGTATTTTACAGTTCACGTAGAGGTCTTACGTTGGCTGACAATGTGATAACTGAAACTGGGTGCGTTTGGGAACAAAACGCTGAAGATTGTATTTGGACCATTAAGAGAGGGAATATTATAAGAACGGCAGCTTGGTACACATCAGACTGTACGGCGTCATACCACTAGGCAATAGTTGCCCTAATCACTGCTGTGAAACTTGCAGGTCTCGCAAGAAACTCCCTGTTTGCTAGACTTTGGGCTCTCGTAGCAATGTGATGTGGCGCCTTGTCGTTGGGGTAACAGTTACCCAGTGACGTGGTGCCATATCCATTCAGAACAAGGCCGCAGCTGCGTGTTCCGTTTGTTGTAAAAACACAGATTTGACACAGCTAATTGTATCCACAAATGTATCTGTCAGTCAGTGTTACTGTCCCACCCAGGTCTCACAAGTCGTTTTATTTCACTGGTTGTGTGCGACATGATTTTTGTCTGCATATAGATTTTTTTGTCTATGTTTACTCTCTCATTCCTGTCCTATCTGATTTAATTAGCACTCTTAGGTGATGAGTACTTACTGTGACGCTGCCAAAGAATGAAATCATCAAAGAAGATATACAAATGCGTCTTCAGACATATCACAGAGGAATACTTTTAACAGCCATTGCACACACTATGCTCCTTTGCCTTGTAATTATTTCTTCAATGTTATGACTATATTCCAGGGAAGAGATCAAAGAGAACTCTTGCGTCACATATGCCCTTCCTGCATTTTGAGACATGCATTTCAAGCAGAAAGTAGAAAAGTCACAAGACAGGATAATTATATATCTCACTGAGGTTGGGAAAAAGTTGACCCTGGCACTGCAGAGCACAGTTGGAGTTGATTCTTTTTGTGGTTGGCACTCCCAGGATTGAGAGTGACATGCCTAAGGAAGAAACATACAAGTGTGACTGCCTTTCTTAATGTGAAGTACCTTCATGGAGTCTCAGTGTTTGTTGACATTTGGTGATTAAAGCACGGCTCTTTGCAGAGGCAAACTATTACATGAAATGAAATATTCATGGCATTTATTTTGCTGACACAGATCGGATTTTGTGAACATGATTGTGCACATTCAATTTGCATTAACCTTTAGACGCCTAATGTCAACTATAGTGGTTGTACCGCACCGCTAACCTCTAAAGTTGCATTTTATATACTTATTCAACATATATAGGTACTAAATATTTTAAACATTGTATATACTCTCCGTACTTTTCTCTTCAAAATGCAGTTTGTTTCATAATTCTAACATATTTGGTTCCTGTGCTATTCACATTTTATATACAGAATGTGCTAAAATTTAAAAAATAATTCCGGCGCCAAAAGGTTAAATCAAGGATTCCTTGACCAGCTAAATAACCATCAACTGTCCAACAAAAAACTATCACATACTTGGTTAATCACCGTTATTGGTTCTGCAGTGTTGTCCAAAGCACTGGTAGCATTCTTTATGTAGAATTTTGCAACCCTTAAAAGTCAGAATTAGTAAACTTGATCACAGTGCCCTCAGTAAATTCTGAATTGTAGTAACTATTCTGCTGCATTAATTTATTTGATCATTACACAGTCAGAAGTTTCTTTCATGCTCCTGTATTGCAGGAGCAAGGGTTTTTAGTTTATGGTTTTCTGTGCTTATTTGGAAAAGGATTGTTGCTGATGTCACCTGACATTGGTTTAGTATAATATTTTAAGTGCAATAGATTGACACATTTCTATCCCATAACAGTGTCTTCCACCACGTATTCACAAATTTTACTTGATATATTAGTTAAGCTTATTATGTGTTCCCAGTGCAAATGTGCATTGGTTTGGATAAAGAAGAGATCCTGGGAGACTGGAAAGATTTAGGAGTTAAAATGTGCTGTACTTCGGAGTTGGAGTCAAGGTATTTGATTTAAAAACGTGAACAGACAAAAAAAAAACAAACACCACTTTCTGAATCTGCCCTGAGGTGGGTTGGGAGTTTTTTTCAGAATCAAAAGATAGGTATTGAATTATGGTAAGTTTAACCCTTACCCTGCTAACATGGAGAATATGGTGAGCTCCTAATAATGTCAGCAAATGGCAGATGGGATTTAACTCGGCATTAAAAGGGTTAAAACGTACTGTTGCTGTTAACTGCCATATTCCCTCAGTCATTGACAGACTGTCAGTTGTTTGTTAAATGTATGGTTATCTTTCTTGTTCCAGACTTGGCTCAGTGGACAGTTGATGATGTCAAGGCATGGCTGCTGTGGACATTGCGTCAGTACAGTTTGCCCATGATCCACATGGAATACTTCAATATGGATGGTGTGGCACTGTCTGCCCTCTCAGAAGAGGAATTCCAGAAGAGAGCACCTGAAGTGAGTCTTGGCATAACTATACAAAGTTGGTTGATAGAATATATATAATTTCACGCAACAGGGGTGTGTCACCTGAAAGTCGGTTGAATTAGTGCATTCTGCTGATTGATACTGAAGTACTGTATGCTTGTTTAACGTGGGTGGCACAATTGTTTAATTTTATTTTGGTTATCTGTTGCATTTTATGTAAGGGCTTGGTCATATGGGATATGGGATCTGAAATGTGAAATGTACATGTACAACAGCTTAAAGTTTAAAATAATCAGGTGTAGTACTTACATATTATAAGAAATGATTATTATTCTAGATTTCTTACTTTCCCATTTATTTCCATGGTAGTTTTATTAGGTTTATGCTTTGAGGCCAACTTTTTGTACTAACAGTTCAGTACTTATGTAAGAAAAGAGAAGTTTTTCCAAATTTATGAAGGGTGTGCTACTCTGCCCGATGCAGTTCTGACGGCCAGTCAGAGCTTCAGTGCATGGCTGGGCGGCAGGTATATGTGCATTGTGATCTCAGTTGTGCACATATCTGCACCTTAGATATGCACATGCATTCCCATGGGATAGATAAAACTTGGTGCAGTTTTGTATAAAGCAGGAGTTTTTAAGTGTACGTTTATGTACTCAGTACTTGTTCATTGAGTATAGCAGCTTGTTTAATTTATTCCTGATAGTCCATCTGCATGTGCTATTGCCCATCTTTGATGGTCCCTGTTCTGTCCACAGTGTGGCAGTACTCTGTATGCTCGCCTAGAAATTTGGAAGGCAGCTTGCGCTGAGGCAGAGTCCCAACCAGATATGAGTGGCCCTTCCCAGTGGAACAGCAGCAACAACTCAAGTGGTTCAAGTGGTGAAATGTCTGAAGGTGAGTTAACATCATGGGGACACTGACTAGATGTCCATATTTTAGGTTGTATTGCAACAAGAGATGTGACATTTATGGCATTGATTGATTGGTTGATTAGTGTAAAGTTGACTCTACTACTGTTTAAACTTGAGAATGAAGCTTAAACTCACCTGAACAAAGTTTTAGTGGTAGCATTTCCTCCACTATGTATTACTATGATTTGGACCACTTGGTGTGCTACTTGCTGCCCAGCAGAGTGCCACTGCTTAGCATGTTATGATACAATTAACAGGTGGTTTTGTAAATGTTATATTGCCTTTATCAGAGAGACCTCTCACTGCCAGGTCAGCAGATGCTGTAATAATCAAATATACTGCATTCAACTGAAAAATGAATATCTAAACATCAGGCAGACTGAAGTGTGGTAAGGCTCACAAGAAGGAAATGGGTTATGGTGGGGGGGAACTTGAGATTCCCCCTCTTTGTATATTATGGTGTGTACTCCCAACACTGAACCAGTGATGCACTTTTTCTTAAGACTTGGTAAGGACCATTGTGTCAGTAGTAATGCCCTGATGCTATGTTTTTTAAAGTACTGTTTATAGTGCTGCAGTGGAATCCACGTAGGCTTTAACATGGAAGCAATATTGAAACGTTTTTATAGAGACTGGGGGAAAATTGTGGTTTAGAATTCAGATCATGCAGAAATGTTATCACATAACTGGTGGTGTAAACAAAACATATGTAGTACAGATCCCAACATAGGAAAACTAGAAACTGACAGTTACATTCTAAAATGAAAACATTTTCATTCATCTGCGTACATGCAGCATTTCATATTTGATTAATCTTGGTAAAAAAAATTGATTATTTTACGTTCGGCACATCAGCCATAACAATCCATCGCACCATGTCTTGGTGGGGCATGCCAAAACAATTGGTCTGCCCCTGCATCCAATATTCTGATCCTTTTCGATGTGTAATTTCCACTATTGCAGACCATGTCTCTTAAATCATTCTGATGTAACCTCATAGTTGCTCCATTTGTAATTGTTAAGTAAGTGGCACTACTGGTGGTTCAACTCACATTTGCATGGAATCCATGTTATTATGGTAAGATGGAAATTAAACTTGAAAATCACCTCTAGTGACATCATGTTCATGACAACAATATGGACAGTGTACATATAGCATAAAATATAGGTGCACTCATGTATGCATTGTTGCTTTGGAAAAGCTATAAGTATTAAATACTAACAAGTGTGTGTCTGTATTCTTGCCTTGGGTTATCCAGCATGCAAATTTTATCTTTTCTGCATCTTACTGTATTGTCATCTGCAGCCTGTCTGGCTCAACCGTAATTTTCCAAATTATATAGCAAACAGCATGATTTTCAAGGAAAAGTTTTTGTGTTTTGATTTTCTTTACACCTTTGTCTGAAACATTTCTCATTCACAGAAGAATTTGTCAAGATATTATCATAAATGTTTATGGGTCTTCATGTAAAGTACCTGTCAGTTTTGTTGAATTTTAAGGAAACTTGAATATTCTTGACAGAATTTTGGAAAATATTCAAATATTAATTTTCATAAAAATCGATGCTTTGGGGGCAGAGTTGTTCCTTGTGTACAGACAGACATGATGAAGCTGATAGTTGCTTTTCACAGTTTTGTGTATGTGCCTAAAAATGGTCACTTTATGATCCTGTAAACTCTTCTGTTGGAGAATCTGGCATTTCATTTCTGGGTTGTACTGGAAGATGCAAAGACTACTCTCATCACCAGTCATTATGTCGTTTACAGAAGGTTGGGATTTTCCAGTAATCTTGCTGAAATGCTAGAGCAAATTTCTTTCCTGTTCAGTTTTTGACAAACAAAATGCTTTGCCAATAAATTACTTATTGCACCCACAAAACAAATGAAATCTCAAGGACTGTTTATCACAGAACTGCCGAGTCATGCAGTCACATGATGCATTATGTGCCAACTTACCATTGTTGCCAGTTGCTCCACGGACACTTGAGTTCAAATATTTGTCAGTTATTGTAGCATCTTTTGTGTGAGGAAAGTGTGCCGAAAATTGAATAATACTAGTGGAAGAGACATCAGTTCCAATTTTTTTTTCAAGCAAAGCTGTTGAGACTCAAATGCTGATGTGCTTTGTAATCTGTTGTCTCTAGTGTACAGAAGGTAGCGTTGCTAGGCTCACTTGTTAGCCTCATATATCATTAAATGAACCATGATTTTGAATTAAAATTATGAACAGTCTGGAAGCTTGCATTACCGTACTTTAAGTACTCTTCTGTGCCAGTATTTTCTATGAGAAAGTTGGGTAAGCTGTGAAAGCTTACAGTAAGAATAATGAGCCCCTGCAGTGGAACCTCCAGAATTAGAAACCACCTGTTAACTATTTTAAAAATGATATTCAGAAATTCTGTACAAATGTGTATCCTTCAGAAATGCGACTTTGGTTTAATACTTTTTTTTTAAGTGCACTGTTGAATGATGCACTCAGTTACTAAGATGATCAAGTGGTAGATGCATGAATGAGTATGGAGCATTGGCTGAATGATACTGAGACAGGAAATGCAAACTACTAGGAGAAGACCTGTCTCAGCACCACTTTGTCAACCACAAATCAGACATTGTAGGCTGGGATTTGTGGTGGATAAAGTGGTACCAGGAAAGGTTTTCTTCAAGTATTTGGTTTTTTTTTTTATTTTCGCTATCTGTCTCTCTCTCTGCACAATGTTCATTCCTTTATCACCGACGCTATATCAGTAATTGACAGCATCATTAAATTTTGTTTGAAGGATATTTATTGCACAGAGAGTATTTACAGCGTGTTCAAGGACAATTTACAAAATTGTTCCCTTAACCAGTTTGAATAAATATTTACATTAACAAATGAAACTGAAATATGTGTGTGTGTGTGTGTACAAATAATGAAAGTCAAAAAATTATGAACCAAAAAACACTGGGACTTTGGATAAGCTAATTATAGCAGTATATGCTTCTTATGTTTATGTTTGTGTTTCCAGTATGTTATTCAGGTCGGCTAGTGTATAATTCCATATTTGTTGGGCCAGGGGGTTGGGGTGTGAGGCGTCATTAAATAGTACATAAAAGGATTTCATAATTTACCAGTCACCTCGTATTTGTGATGATAGTTGGATATTTCACATTATGCTTTAATATGAAATCATTCTCGCAGCATACACAGTGGATCTTTTGGTCCAAAAAAATCTTAAATCATTAGGAACTGTGACAAATACAGAGGCCATTAGCGTATCTGTAACGCCTGTGACTCGCTGTTGGGAGGATGGGTGGTAACAGTATTCATCGTGAGCAAAGGCTGCTTCCCTCTAGGTTTCTCTTCGTTTTATTCAGTCACTTCTTGTTAATGTGCCCAGTGCCCGAAATTTAAAATTTTAACAACCTGAACAGTAAGGGAAATCTTCTGTAATGCTTTAGTGCAGTGCTGTTTATCAACCCAAAGGATTTTTTTTTATTTTAATTTTTTAATATTAACCAGAACGCCATTCTGGTGTGGTCGGTCCACTTCGCCCATTCAGTGTATCTGCGTCTGCTACTTAGTACAGCGCGGCGCCGCCATCGCCACAAGCCAATAATTCTTTCGTGCCTTCCATGCTAGACGACATTGCACTTAAAAATGTTAAAAAAAATCGTGGCCCCTTCATTGATGACTCATAAAGTTAAACCCTATTTAGCGAAGTCCTTGGGAATATGGGGGGGGGGGGGAGGCGCTGTCCACAGTGTCAGATGTTGGCGTTTTGCTAGCTGGTAGTCCTGGTTTTCTAAAGTTACAAGCAGTTTTGAGGCAGTAGTAGAACTGTGGAGAACTTTTGTAGCAATTTGAAGTGTAAGAGCAATTTGTATTTTACAAACAGTTTTGGACAGCTTCTTTAATTAACCGTGTGTAATTTTTTTTTTTGGGGGGGGGGGGGGGCGCAAAAAATTTTTTTTTTATTAAAATCTGAAAATTTTTTTTTAGGAGAAGGTTTAAACACCCAAAAATATTAAAATAAT
>Ga0123354_10005063_pt1 | contig 19012 bp, 10 predicted proteins | sample TergutLab28metaG_2_FD_97872 | JGI IMG/M metagenome (GOLD analysis project Ga0123354, IMG submission 97872) | Labiotermes labralis P4 segment gut microbial communities from Petit-Saut dam, French Guiana - Lab288 P4 | ecosystem: Host-associated > Arthropoda: Insects > Digestive system > Gut ...
ATACAATAGGTGACTTATTTTCCTCTCAGTTCCATGTACTTGATACCCACAATCAGCTCTGTTCAACTCGTTTGTTAATGGAATAAGTGCAATGCAAATGAGTAATGGCGAAAGAGAGTCCCCTCAGAATATTCCTCTTCATACCTGAATGGGTTGTGTTGTTATTATTATTATTATTAAACTGCAGTCCAGGTTTTTAGCTTCATGTACAAGGGTTTAGTAGAGTTCCAACAAAAATATTTTGAGTTAAAAAAGTTTCCATGGCCAAATTAAACGGGAAACACTGTTATAAGCTATGAATGTGGGAAACTTTCAATTCATTGCATAAAATCCAGACACTGTCATTGTACCTTCATCTATTATCATCAATAAAAAACATCATGGAATTTCCACATGTGTTACTATAAAGTTCAAATATTTTATTCTCATACTGTTTCATTCTACACATCAAATTTATTTCATCTATTCCAATGTCTTTGTATTGGGACGTTACACTGAACACAGAAATCTCTTCCTCTTTGCACAGTCAAACATCATGAAGCTTTTGTAACATTGTGTGATCATGCATGTATGACATCTTTCCTTCTCTGCTGCTGTTCAGTGCAGGCCCATTTGTATCAGGATAAACATTCTCTTACTAATAAAATTATATTCGATTTTGTGATTACAGGCCTCTGGGATGCCATACTGTGTAGTTTGTTTATTCTAGAGATGAGACCCAGTTTTCTTGACCCGGTCGTTGTGAGCACTTAACCCTTTTGCAGAATATTTCCAATAACGTATATGCAGAAACACAGTCCCTACTTCGAAGAGAACAATGTCTCTTCATTACAGGTCTCATTAAGTTAATTTTGTGTTTGAGTCATATGAAACATATAAACCAACTCTACTGGCAAAAGGCAGCCCTGTTAAAAGTTACAGCAAGCAGTAAATGTAGTTATCACTTGGTTTTAAAGGCTAATAACTACATTTATCTTTATCTTCCCTCCACCCCCTCCCTTTCTGTCCCCCATCATCTTACTTTTTTTTTAAACATGTTTTCTTCCCCTCTTCAACCCTCCTGCTCACTTATCTTCTATTTCTATCCCTTGATGAAAAATTTCTTTCTACATCTGGCTTGGCATTGGCTCACTTACAGCTCTGGAATTTCCAACTCTCATTTCTCCATACTACACCCTAGTTTCCCCACATAATTTACTTCCTCTGCCCCTGAATGTCAAGTGACACCAGGTTCCTCCAAAATGCTTCATCTAACGCTAAACTACACAGCATTGCATTCATCAACGTAGTAATCTCGACACTCACTGCTATGAGACCATCACATCTCATAATAAAGTTTGATTACCTATGAACTGCATACTGTAGATTGTTGTCCATTGCAGATAGTTTTGAGGCACAGTTTTTGCGTGTGCTCAATAAGGTGAACCACACCATTGAACGCAATGAGCTGCGACTCACAGAGCAGGAACGCCGAGACGTGACAGAGGTAGAATGGAAACAAGTGGCACTAGTGTGTGACAGATTCTTGCTATGGGCATTTCTCCTTGCAACTGCCATCACGACGACGGTCATCCTCTGTGGATCTCCATATGGGCCCTGATGTTTTATAGAGCTCTGTGATGGGTCAAACATGTTGGTAAAATTATCTAATAAAGTTGTTAGATTGACTTAAAAGATGGAAAATGTGTTTGTGGAATTCAACTTTCTCTGTGTTGACATGTTCATAGAACCAGTAAACTTCCTGTACTCATATAACAGGAAAAGATTGAATAAGGTAATTGTCGTATAATATTCAGTGTCAGACTAATAATCAGAACAAGCAAAGAGAGACATCAGACAAACTGTCAGTGTAAAAGCCTCTTCAGAATGTCAGGAACTCTGGAATACAATTTTCTATTATCAGAATCTCAAAATGACTGTGAAAACCATGGCATCTACCTTAGAGTCTAGAAGACATAACAGTTAATTGCAGCAAAAACTACGAAGTTCAATTCACAGACTGAATTCTGGGCAATATTAATCTGGTTTATTAGATTAATAAGGCAATTTAACTTGTTCACTGCCACACCTCTACAGCAAACATACACTGGAGTTGTATACAGACACGATTGTTAAAATGACTGCTTTGAGTGATTTTATTTCAAATATCCTAACTCATTTATAAGAATGAGCTCAATGAATGGTACAGGAAATAAGTGACCAAAAACATAAGGTACATCCCTTGAAAATTTAATATTAAGGGAAGCCACTTTCTGCTAACTAAAAAGACCAAAAAACGCCTGTCATTGTCATTTTACTATTTCTCACTTTTAGATTTATTAAATCATTACATTTCAAGTACTCAACGAAACAAATTCCTTGGATATCTGATATAACAGATTTTTTTTCTTTCCTTCTCCACCCCCGTGTGGTGCTGTGGCCCAATGCAGGGGATGGCCTCCTCATTCATGAGGTTTCTAGATCACACACGACCCATCACAGTCGGTAGGACTCCTCTGGATGAGTGTTCAACTCGTCGCAGAGACCTCTACCTGACAACACACAACACTCACAACAGACAAACATCCACGCCCCTGGTGGGATTTGTACCCATGATCTCAGCAGGCGAGCGACCGCAGCCCTACGCCTTAGACCACGTGGCAACTGGGACCGGTGATACAACTGATAGTTTCTTAAATATTTTTGGACAATTTCCATACACTATAGTAAGACCAGAGTTACACATGCTTTATATATTACTTTTCAAAAGTAACCCTAACTTGCTAAATGAAGGTGTGTTGAACAGATTTTCTTTAAAAGATATTAGGCCTAAGTTGAAGAACTTTCCAGCAGTCACACTTTGAATCTTATTATTTGGGTTGCCTACAAAGTGGCACATACGTCATGCATGGCCTGGAAGTTCATTTCTTATTATAAATTCATGTGAAAAGAAATGTGCATGAAAGTTACAAGATTTTGATGTACATAAAATTTATGAGACTTCAAGCACTACCATCAACTTCCATGTTTCTGTAAATAATTATTTAGGTTAATGAATTATAATTTTTACAGAAACAAAAACAATGGAGACAGTGACTGACTTACAGACAACAGTTCATTTCCTGTTAGGTCCCTATAGCATACAATAAATACCAGGGGCATGTTTATTACAGATTACAGTTAGTGATACAAATTGCTGGTAATGTGAAGTATATGAACATTGTCTAATGAAGCAGATGAGTTAGTTTGCAGAAGATTTGATAAAATGCAGCAATTCTCCTGTCTGCTTGTATGTTGCATCTGATAATTTAACTCTGATGATATTAAGTTCTGTCAACTATTCTTCAAACATTCCATGCTCTTATGTCCAATCAACATGAGTACTTTGTCACTTGGTTATATGATATGGGGATTGAAGAATGGTGTACACAGTAAAAAGCTGTCTGTAGCACAAATAAGAAAACAGTAAACTCCTCTGGCACTAGCTGGAAGTCTGTTGATATTCTCAAAGAGAGAGAACTGTAGCAAAATGTGAACTCATTAATGAGGCTTATATCAACATTTTCTTATGTTTTCATATGATGTCATTGATCAATTTAATATACAGTTATATTTCTAAAAAAAATCATGTAACACAGAATAATACCAATATTTGCATTAAAGGGGGCAATATATTCCTCAATTTCCATTTAACAGCATCACGAAGATGCAAGATGAGGCCTATGCTCAAGGTAACAAGGGTTCTGCAAGTTTGTGTTGCCCCAAACATGTATCCTTTAAGATTCAAACATAGTAGATTTATTGAAATGAAATTGATATGAAAATAAATCAGCTCTGTTACATGAATTAATAATACTTGTTTTATATAAACAAAAATCTGTCTAGTTGTATAAGTTTCTCATATAAACATTGCCATTAATATACATTACAATGAACATTACATTGCAGTCTTCTAAAATGTGATGCCATGCAGTTTGGCAGATGGTTACCAACATGTTGTAGGAAGATACTGACTCAGTCTTTCACTGCTCTGAAGATGGAAGCAACAGATTTTTCTGAAATGTTGGTACCCACCTGCCGGACAGCATAGCATCACATTCAAGGTGACCGCAATTTTTATTTTCCAACTCCACATAAACCTCAAATCTCATGTCTTCTTTATCGCATGAAATGGAATAAAATTTGTCAATTGCAATGTACTGTGTAAAATACATGACAGCAGTTTTTCTGTTTTGCATGTTCCCATATATCAACACAAGATCTTTATTAAATGTTATATACTGTCATAGTGAGCTGCAAACAAGACTTGTAAATGCAAAGTGACTGTTAATTGTTGGACAACATTACTGAACATATGATCAACACATTACGATAGATACACGTTTCCAAAGATATCACGATGACAGAATTGAATAAAATCTTCCAGAGATGAAGCTGCATGAAGTGGTAAAATTTAACTGATGTACCAGGGACAGACTCTGTGCTAGGATGCAACCTACCATAAACCGATAGCCTGGATGTCAAGTCATATCAAAATGATTCAGATTGAGACATTCTCTACAAAACTGGGTGATTTGAACCACCCACATGGGTATCTGTCTAAGATTTTATTGAATGTTATGAAATTCATGTAATTTAACTTTAAATGGTAACAAATGACCACAGGGAAAGGGTGTGTAAAGGTTATTTAATGTACCCATCAATATGATTTTATATCTTCTTCTTTTTTCAGTGGCATGACAGCCTATGTCTTCAACAGTTCACCTCCTGTCCCTGTCCTCTGCTACTTTCCTCCATCTTCTTACATTCAGCAGTGACAAAGAGTCCCTCCTAATGTTGTCTTCCCATCTCAGTCGTGGTCTTCCCACAGGTTTTTTCCTGAAATTTCCAATTTAGTACCTTATTTCGGTATTCTAATATTATTCATTCAGACTATAAGATCAATCCACTGTAATCTTTCAAACTGAATACATGTCACTGTGTCAGGTACTTCTAACATTTCATAGAGTTCTTTATTATAACTTAGTCTCCATCTAGGTCTGTTTTTTAAGACAGGTCCAAAGATTCTTCTTAGTATTATCCTTCCAAATATTGCTAGCCTTTCTCCTGATGACTTGAGTCATAATCCACGCTTTGCAGTTGTAACTTAGTACTGGTCCAATTGAAGCCTTGTATATTTAATTTTATAGCTATATAAATTCTTGTATATTCTGAGTTTATATTTTCTGCATGCAAGTCGCAGATGCAGAGTAATGCCTTGTTTGCTGCTGTAATTATGTTGCATATTTCTATTTCCTCTTCATTTTCGCTTGTTAATTCTGTTCCTATGTAAGTAAAACTACTGATTGCTACAATATCCTGTATTTCTATTTGTTGGCAACTCAAATCTCTTTTCAGTGGATCATAACTTTCATTTTCTTGTTACTGCTTGTCAATCCTATTGTCTTGGCATGTTCCTCTAGATCTCTATACATCTTTTCCATGGCTGCATGGGTCTTCCCATAATATTCATATCATCTGCATAACCAACAATTTGACCTGATATGTAAATGAGTTGATAAATTTACATCTACTGATAACTGTCTTAGAGCACATTCTAAGGCTATATTAAACAAGAGAGATGCCAGCCCATCTCCTTGTTGCAGTGCTCTGTTAACTTTAAAGGTGTATGTTAAATCATTCTGTATCTCAACACATGCTCTGCTCATTCCATTGTTGCTGATTTCAATTTTACTAACTTGGTAGGTATTCTGAAGTAATTCATTAGCTCAAAAAGTTTAGGCAACATCATCCCATTGTGCTAATTAATCAGTGGAGATTTAAATCCAAAGACAACAAACGGTTTGCATATTTTGTTTGTCTGGATTTAAATCACAAAGAGAGACAGCACGCAAATAAACGTTTTTGAAAGGAAAGTGTACAGAAGAATTTTAGGTCCAGTATATGACAATGAAAAAGAAAGTTGGAGAATATTAACCAATAAAGAAATTTATGCAATGGTTAAAAAAACCCACTATTATAGAGACAGTAACATTATATAGATTACGTTGGTTTGGGCATGTAAAGAGACTGGAAAAAAATAGAATTTCCAACAAAGTATTATATAGGAATCTGGAAACAACAAGGCTGAGTGGTAGACCAATAAATAGATGGCAATATGAAATGAGGGAGGATGGAGGGCTAGTTGGTGGGAAAGGGTAGAAGGAAAGGGTATATAACAGAGAAGAATGGAAGAAGCTCCTGAGAACGGCAAGGAATCAAGCATTCTGCACATGTCAATGGAAGGAATGAATGAATACAGCAGTGCTTTAATGACATGGAAGTGAATAAGAAAAAGCACAGAGTAACCTTGTGTCACTGCCATTATCATATCAGTATGCAGATGATATGTCCCAACAGCAGTAGTGAACACAGTTTTTTTGTGCTGTGTTCTACAACTGCAAGAACTTAAGCAGCAGCTGCCTACTGAAATACAAGAGATTCAGACACACGTACTGAAGAAATATGATACTTTGTAAGTACTGTCTTATACATGTTGCCTAAATTTTATGTGAACTTATGTCCATCAACTTCTGGCTAATAGTAAATTAGATATTTTTGTAATCTTTATAATGGAAAGGTTTCCATTGTTCTCTTTTCTAACTTATGATATGAAAGTTAAGTTGTAGTAAAATTAAGTTTAGGCACTCATTATATTCTATGCAAGAGGCAAGTAAATATATTTTACTTCTATTTTGTCTTTTGACACACAATTTAAGAGATAAACTTCTTTTCACACCTTTTTGAGCATCTCGGGGAACATACTACAAATCTAAATAGCAATGATTTCAGTTCATCGTAACTTTTCTGTCAAAATTTGTGTTTACAACAACGAACAGTTTGACACACCTGCTTCTTGGCACCTAAGTGTGTCTTCTTTTTTTAGTAAAATGTTAGTAACATGACACAGCATTTGACCTACATGACAGACTAATAACTGAAGATTTAGGTCCCAAAAATGTTGCATAAAGGTCTGCTCTAAATTTCGTCCTAGGAAATGACCTTCCTTACATAGGCACCATGTCAAAATTAATATCCAAAAATACAGCCAACTGGAAGACCAATATTAAGACAGATTTAATATGTTCCATGTTCCATGCATTAATCCGATTTATACACTTTTTTCAAAGGACCAACAAATGAACTTGGATTTATTATTGCAAGTTTTACTATGCAGTAATCACTGACCTCAGGGTGATGAGAATGACAATACAAATACAATTATAATGTGTCGTAGTAATATGGAGTGATTTCAACACATTATAATTACATTTGTATTCTTGTTCTCATCACCCTGAAGATGGCTACATGTTTACTATGTAATAGAAAATACATCTATAAATCCAAGTGCACAGGTTGGTCTATTTTTTAAAAAAAAAAATGTACATTAAGACAAATCTTGCGAAAATTATTTGTGAAGAGAGGAGAAATACAAAACTTGCTCAGCATCATGCAGTAAAAAAGAGGTCTTGTATTAACAGCAATGAACCTTTCAGTTCAATGACCAGAGAGAGAACTAGTTACAGAAAATTGATTCAATTTTATCTGAATGTTCTATTCAGCTGCTAAAATTTTGTTTTATACAATTTTGTTTTATAAGTAGAAACAATAAGGCCCATAATTTTATTATTCATAGTAGTAATTAACAGCAGTAATTAATAATGTAAAATTCAAAACAATGGAATGATTTACAATCAATACTGACAAAATAAATATGATTCAAAAATATATATACATATATCAGTAAAAGGTAAAGGTAAAGTGTACCCTTGTACAGGCACTGAGGCTCTGTACAGGCTGCACGGCCCATAGGGGAAGTAGAGGTATAGCTCTACTCTTTCTTGGCCATGGCACTAGAAGGGGGTGGGGGGTCAGCGTCACACCCCAGTCACTCTTTACCCCCAGGAAAGATCTGGTACCCATTGTACAGGAGGCTGGGTGGGCCCCAGGGCCGGTCTGGACAGGTGCAGAAAATTTTGCCCCTGCCGGGATTTGATCCCTGGACCGTCCAGCCTGTAACCAGTCACTATACCGACTACGCTACTCGGCCCACACATATATCAGTACTTGAAAAACATTCTTTGATATTTTACAAACTTAAAAGAGCACACAAGTATTTATTGTAGGAATACATTGTGATGTTTGTGTTGCCATGATAAAAATTTGGATGGGAAGAGTATGATGCCATGTTAATTGCCAATTTGTTACTGATGCTTCAGAAGCCTACTGTATCCATCTTTAAGGTAGGTGATTGAAAATAAGTTGCTGGGAGAATTATTCTTCTTCAACTGCCTAGAACACAAAGGCATTAATCACCTCCCTAATTATGTCATTAATAAATTAGGAATTAACAAGGCACCATACCCAAGGAAACTTGATCATCAACAATATTATCAATCGCACATCCATTCTTGAAGTTGCCAACTGTGCAGTGTGGTACTGCTTCTTCTAATAGTAGTCAGGCACAGGGGCACAAGCAATCTTCACGAAGTCCTGATATTGCACTTGCCCACCAGGTGAGACATTCGCCTCACGAAATATCTGATCAACTGAAAAGGATAACAAAATAATAATAATAATAATATCACACTACTCAGGACATAAAAGGAGAACATCAACACGCTCATATAGTACCAATGTTTACTAAGCCCTTATTAGCATATGTCCTGCATATTTCAATTGCATTTGGCATATTAGAGATCCAGATTCAAGTCTTCTGGGTTCTTACATCATGTCAACTAGTATATAATTACAGATGTTTCAAAATTCACTGTGCCTTCCCTTCAGTGTCAAGCAGTCCAAAAATAATGGAGTGTATGTCACGCTTCTTAAATTGTATTCTCTCTTAACTCATTTATGAAACTTATGATTGATATTTATATTTGTTACAGTGTTTGAAAAGATAGAAGAAAACAATCCTATTGGCTTTACATTGGTTTACCAAATGGTTTGTTCCTTGCACAAGAATAACTTACAACAATAACCAGTTTCAGTCGCAATATCAACCAAGAGTTGCATATTACTTGGCACTCACCCTCCTTTGCACTGAGCTGCTCTCCCCAGCGCAATAACATGTGTCGCAACTGACGAGCAGGTATGGTGCCTTTCTTAGCTGGATCTGCTGCCTTAAAGGCATCTATCACTTCACGAGGCAAGTCTTCCGCCCGACTATGAATATGCATTATATCCAAGAAGTCTGCAAAGGACATTCTGCCACCTGCAGGAAGTGCAATTTGTGCCTTTCACTATACTAGAGTCTTGAAAAAAACAATGGTGGTAAGAAAATATGTAACACCCAATCACATCTGGAGAAAATGAAGTCACACATAGTACTATTGTGCACCTTTCCTTATGGAAAAACAAAATACTTGATTGTCCTGTGCAATATGGCACCATGTCATGTCCTTCAGGGGAACTTACTCATTTGGAGGCACTGAAAAATGCAAACAGACCTAATTGTATCAAGAAAATCGATACAACACCGAAATGTGGGATTCAGTAGTACCTCAGATGATAATGTGTCACGTTTCTGAGAACAATGGCTTTCATAAAGATTAATACTAACAGTTAATATTATTATGTAAATCAGTATAATCTATAAAGGAAGATGCTAAAATGCAATTCTAACATACATGTATATTTTAACAAACAAGGTGTTAAGAGAGCACTGATTTCTAGGTATGCTTGAGTGAAAGGCTTCCATGAAGATTATTATGATGAATGTTGCAACAAAGGAAGAAGTCACAGCAACTTCTGTGAATATTGCCCAGGGTAGTCCCAAATTTCCTAATTTTTAGGTACCCTGTAGGTTCATGATTGTACTCATTAAAAGCCCATCATTGGACCTTATTCTAGTATTAAAATTCATGCTGGTACACAGACTGTAGTCCACAGAGTGGATTTTATTGGTTTAAAGTGGGGCACACTAATCAAACTGGATTCAGTCTAGTAAAATTAAGTTACATAAGATTCTGCCAAGTCAGACCAATCTGTTTTACATCAGATTCCTGTATACTTCTGACATACTCCAAAAGTCAACTCAAGCTGTTCATGCCTGCAACTTTAATTGAATACCTTGTGGTTGGCTTTTGTGGTTGCAATAACAAACATTTTGCTTTCATAACACAATGAATTCTGTAATCCATGGTTAACTTACCTTTATCTTTAAGATATTTTTTCAGCTCATGAATTGTTGGGCTCATTCCCAGGGACCTCATGATGATAGTCAGCTCATCCAGAGTTCTAATTTGGCCACTTCGGGCGAAAAGATAAAAACATTCTCGAAACTCTGTCGGAAAACAAAAATTATAGCACAACTGTAGCGTCAAAGGGTCAAAAAATACCAGAGACACAACTTACGGCCCTAACGTGAACTGTGTAACTTACCATCGATGTCCTGTTCTCTAAAATATCGTGCCTGAAACGAAAATATTACTTTTAATTAGTCAGCAAGGCAACAAACTATATGTAACTCTGTTACAAGTAATATTCCAAACATTGCAATACCATTTGTAAATGTGTCTTCCAACTGTCTGATAACGAAATGCAATACTCTCGAGCTCCACACTCCACGTAATCATGTACGCCTACATTCGGTAAGGTCAACAGCTGATCACGATCAACTGGGATATTGTTTCTAACACCGTGTGTTTAATACAGCGACACACAGATGGCACCAAAGTTTGTTATACGAACGTTTTTACAAATGCTACCTTGGTTTTATTAAAATTCGATCCTGCACGGCTTTCTGCTCATGCAGTTATGTACCACAAAAATTCTGCTCCATTGCAGCGGCCCGACGTTATCGAAATTTCTCACTAAAGCGACCGTCCCAATACAAGCAACAAACTGTAGCCCAAATTGATGAACTACTTAATTGTCATTCTCTGTTGCGTATTTCGAAGATTAGGCTATGAATTAGAGCCCACTTTTTAAAGCTCCCTTGTCTACGTAGCATTACCAGAGGGACGAGCGGGTAACCATCTGGGAATATTCAGAACCGTACAATTTTGTCTCCCATGTAATAAACAAGGAGTCTACCATTATAACCCCATTTTATACTGCTCTGATTCCCACTAGCCATTTTTTCCTGTGAATCCACTGCCTTAAACGATAAATTTCCAACCAAGCACAATCAGTGAGAGTTAAGATTCGCACGGTGGACATGGACAGTGACGTTCACGTGGCTTCTAACGTCAAGTACGTATGCGATTACTCATCTGTCACATACTCTGAATGGCACTCAGCTCGGCCTTTAATGGCAAGCCTGGGTTAAGTATTCTGTGACCACGTGCGCAGCTGATGCATGTATGATCTGTGGCTGAAAAAGTGTGTTGGATGGGGTATGAAAACAAGGTGATCCCACCATGGTCGTTACAGATTTTTGTTGGTTTCGTATTATTGAGGTAATGAGCAACTGCGGGCTGCGTTACTGGTACTGCACACATTGTTTCATATTTTTATATGCTTTCTACGTACACAATTACGCCTAAATACAACAAACGAAAAGGACAAAGTTGCGTGTTCGCTCGAGAAATAATGTCATACGCATGTACATGCGTAGTCAGTTGTAGTTTGTTTATGGTTTTATTTGAGTTGTATGTGCCAAGGCCGATAAACAAAGCGTGCTGTGAATCGACTGTTCTTGAAGAATGATTGCTACAAAGTCGGAGACCTTTGAACTTTCCACTTGGCATTTGTGTTAGAAATTATTGAATTAATTGTGGTAACAAGTTTATCTGCAATTGAAATGGGAATTGTGGTTGAGGCTGTAAGGTTCGTTTCGTGCGGATATAATTACTAGTTTATAAGGAACTGTAATTATTCATACATTTTATGGGTGCTTCAGTGAGATATTGCTGAACTGCATGCAGATTAAAGTACAATTATGATGCAACTGTTTTACCTCACTGCGACTGTAAAGCGGAATTACTTAATACAGGTTAACTGAGCCATAGTTGAACTGATATCCATAAAACAAGTATGTTTGGTATGAACTGTAATTAGCATACCCACTCAACGGTGGATGACTTGCACTTGTTCATATTTTTTACGAACGAGCTTACACTTAATAGAAGGAAACTCAATTGCATGTACTTTTGCGCGTCTATTTTTGAGCCCAGCCTGCTTGCATTTCTTTTCGTGTATGTGTGAACGTGTGTGTATTTGAAGATTTAATAACTTCACCTTGAGCTTTTTCCGGAGGTGTTGGTAAGCAGTATTTAAATAGAATTATTAATGTAAAAATTCTTGTATGAAAAATTTACATTCACATATTTTTGTTAACATCATGGGTTCCTTGAAGATATTTTTGAAATGACTGATTGATCTATTATTTAATGGATTTAGAGTTGCAGTACATAAGAGAAACATAATTCATGACCTTTTAATTTCTTATAAGTGATGGGAAAGTGGTGTAATAGTATGTGTATACATGATATTTTATGTCCAGAACTTGAACTGAAAGTGCCATATATATTTGGGACAAAGTTGTAGAACATGGCATTGATGCTTCATTCACTGTGTGGATGTGTGCTTATATATACATGTAAAATCCCCCCCCAAAAGAGAAATGACCACATTGCAGACAAATTCTAGTCTGCAACAAATTTATTGTTCTATTTGCGTGTTTCAGTTACATGTGGCCATCATCACGGAGGTCGTAGAAAATTTGAAGTGGAAATTACTGGAATCTTACCTTTAAACTTGTTTAAGTTAGCTGACCTATTACAGGACATGATTAAACGCAAACAGTGTGGGCCAAAATCTATTCAATAAGTGTAACAATCACGAATGCTTATATATGTGCTGTGCAGAAGATAAAATAGGCTAATGATCCATACTTGTGGCACTTAAGATTCATTTAAAATGGGAAGTACATGACATATTGAAAGGTGACAGTATGCTGTAATTAGTATCTCCAGTTTATTATATGCCATAGATATAATGAAAGCCCTTCTGGGGCATCATCATTGCTTGTTCAAACATCTGTAAGTTTTACTTAGCTGATAACTGTGCAGTATTTCCCCAAAGATTTGTATAGAAAGAATGCCGTACTTGGTAAATTGTAGTATGTTGTAGTGTGCCTTTATTTAACAACTCATTGCACTTGGTTGTAGTGGTTGCAGAGATTTGTAAAAGTAAGTTTGTGTTTACTTTTATAGATCTTTAGCATTTTGAAAGCATATGTGGTGACAGTGCTTGAACTAGAAAATAACAAAAATTATCACTTTCTTTCTTAGGATGATTAATTACTGGGGTTGAATTTATAGGATGTGTAGCATGCATGAGAGATATTGGAATGACGCTTGAAACGGTTTTCTCCAACTACTTCAGTTTTCATTTGTCAGTATTTCATCAGTACTCTGTATTCATTCTTTTATCTTTCACCGGTGCTATGTAATTTGAAGCAACTGACACTTAAAAAGACTGATGGACATATATCAAAGTATAACAACAAGACATACATCACAGAAATGGGATGTGGTGGTGTGAAAGGATTCATTTGGCTCAGGAGATGATCCCCTGTTGAACTTCTGTTAATGTGGTCATATCTTTGGTTTTTGTAAAACCAGGGATTTCTGTGCAAGAATTCAGTTTCTCACAATGATATTGATGAAGATTTAAGTCTTTGTATGATGCCATGTCCATTTGTAAATAGGTACCCATGTTTTGGAGGAGCCTGTTGCCTCCACCTTCAGGGTCCTTGTGGACTTAGTGGATCCTGAAGGTGGGCAGCAGCAGCTCCGATAGGTAGGTAACTATCTGCTGATCAACATGGTGTCTTATCCCGGAAGACTTGAATATTTTAATGACCAGCTGATAACATGTGTCAACTATCCCTGGATGACCTTCTACCATGTAGTCAAACTTCATATTAAGCAATCATAATGCCTAAGTTACAATTGTGGCACCTGTAAACAGTTGTAAATATTATGTATGAAAAAAGTGTACTAAACTAATCAGGCACTAACTAGATAAAAAGACACCCTTTGCAGCTTCAGGTAGACCTCCTCCAATCTTACTTTGAAAAAGTTGGTTTAGTTGTTTGTGATATTCATTAATTTCAAAACAAGACCAAGAGGAAGGTCTTGATTGCATTGTATTGGTTTATGTGAAGGCAGTGGTTTTGTTGAATTCATCTTTGTGTAAAGTGGGACTGTAAAATGAGTTTGGCTGTGTAGTTCATTATGTTTAATTATAACTTTATATTTCAGTGTCCCATTTCTTATGGTGCAGAAGGAAGAAGGAAGAGAAAATGTGCTAGTTGAAATAGTCTTAAAGAAGTGTTAAATGCGAAGATGGTTTCGGACCTGCAGAAAGGTAGTGGAATGATTTCATACTTCACTGCGAAGAAATAGTATGTCACACTGTTGTATTTTCTTCCATTTCAAGCACTGGTTGTAGTTTTAAACACTCATTTATAAAAGACTGGAAGATGTGGCTTTTATTTGGGAATGTCGTGCCTTGAATGCTAAGTGGTGTTCCAGGAACTGTATGTAGTGATATATCTAATGGAGGAGGGAATTTACAGTGGATTTTGGTTATTTGAATTATAGACATTTTTAAAGTGTTTGTGGTTGTATTAACTAGTTATGTCCGTGTGAGACATATGACAAGACATAGTCATGAGCCACAGTGCGGTGGAAGGAAGAACACCATCAGATGCAGCAGTAGTTCTAAGGGAAGAAAGCTCTAAGCTTACAATTAGAAAACAGCAACATGACTCAACAAGTAACAGGAAGGAGTTGGTGAGTTCTGTTTCATGTTTTGTTCATGCTTGGTCAATAGATTTATCTCAGGATACTGCAGTTATGCACCCCACTGTTGTGTTAATTATGATCTCTAAGGAAAAGAGGCCATAGATGGGTGGATAATATTAAAATTGATCTAAAATGAATAAGGTTGGAGGCTGTGGAATGGACTTACTGAATTGAGGTTAAGGCCCAGTGGCAGACGCTTGTGAACATGGTAGTGAACCATCAGGTTTCGTAAAATGCAGGGAATTTGTTGATTGTCAAGAATGATACTGCAGCATGAAGTAAGTTAATGATGGAACTATTTTTGTAGAATATGAGCACAGTACTTTGAATTGTGTCATCCCCGTTGTGTGTGTGAAAACTGGAGAGGGTATGCAGTCAAACACAACTATGTCAATTAAGATGTTTTAATGAATATAACTAGAAAAACTACATGTTTAGGCACTTATTGGCCATCGTCAGGTTTACTTAAAGAGAGTTTATGGTCCTACTATATATATTGTGCGTGCACATGATGGAGAGATCTGTACATCCGAACTTCTATATTGGAAATGCGGTGGTGTGTTCTGGCTAGAGGCACGATAGGGTCTGGTGGCTAGTGTCGAGCTGCAGTCCTTGGTGCGCTGGTTTTATGAAGAGGCGTGCTCCTCTTCCTTCCTCCTAATTGGGGTCGTGTCCGCAGGAAGGCCCAATGGCCAATAAGTGCCAAAACATGTAGTTTTTCTAGTTATAGTCATTAAAACATCTTAATTGACATAGTTGTGTTTGACTGCATACCCTATCCAGTTATGAGCACAGTAATTTCAGTACTTAATAATAGTTTGTGATGTTTGAAGAGATTTTAGTTTTTTTGCAATACTATTAAGAGTAGTAAAGTAATGAACCCCTGTCTCTTGGGAATGGGATATTCAATTTCCTGTATGTGTGAAAAAGTGTAATGGCTTAATTGTGTTTGTGCACAATGCAAGGCAGTACAGCAAATCACAGCTTAGTCTCATATGTATGTATGTACTTTTTAATTCAGACTCATTTTTTCCTGTTTGAATCAGTCTATAATAGAAGTGCTTTTTGCGTTTGGCCCAAACAATTCTTGATTTTTAATTGTTTTAGATATTTCTTAAGAATGATAGTGGGCAAGTTACAGATGGTAATACTTTTTTTACAGGCTAACATTTTCATCAGAATCTGATATATGGCACTTCAGTTTACAGACAATACAAAATGTTTCCAGAACATAGCACCTCTGGTGCATTCACTTTGTTATTGTCTGTAGATTTCAAATTTGTAGATGATATCAAGAAAAATGTAAAAAGTCAGAGTGTTTGAAATGTGTTACATAATGCACTTATATCTCTTTTTCTTGGGAACATTTACAATCAAACACAACTTTCTTTTATTTTTGGGGTGAAAGATGTTTTCTCCATATCTTAGCATAATATCTACAATTGATCACAACTTTCTTTTGTTGTCTCCATATGTTGTTAATGATGAGGTAGGATGAATATGTGTGGGTATTAATATAAAATATGTATTATGTTTGTCCAGTTTTAACAAAAACAGGCAGATATTGACAGTTTTAGTAAAACTTCTCAATATAGTATTTGACAAAATTCTGTCCGGTGGGAGTCAAGTTGTTCCATGCAGACAGACAGACAAGACAGAGGTACAGACATGATGAAGCTCATAGTCACTTTTACATTGCTTTGTAAATGCCCCTAAAAACTAATAATATCAACATCACAGATTAAATTTGTGACTCGTATGGTCACAGAGGTTAGCTATTATAGTAACAACATAAGACAAGCAAGTTGGAAGTGACAAGAAAGGAAGACCTTGTGACTGCTTAGTCTTGAAATGGTGGTGTAGTGTTAATTGTGCAAAATGAAAATTGATTTCCCAGTAGAAGTTGGGAGCCATTTCATTTTGTACCGTATATGCCTGATAATGAATTGTGCAATGTGCTGCACTCAATTATCAGTTAGATTTGGTACATGAGATTGAGTGATCAAGGAACATTCCATCAGAATCAGAATACTGCCTACTCATCGTAATGCAGAAATCATTTTGAAAAGATTGTAATGTTGTAAATGCATATGTGAAATGTTATTGAGAAGGAAACATCTAATTTATCATGTTGCAATGTTTTTGTAAGTAGTTATTGTACATTCCTCTGGCCATTTATCAGCACCTCACTTCTTAGTTCTATATGCCTAAAGTTTGTACATGTACATACATGTATGTACACACACGCACGTGTATGATCAGAGAGAGAGAGAGAGAGAGCAAAATCAAAATTCATGACATGTTTATTTTATTGATTGGGAAACCATTATTCTGACCCTTCTCAGAAATTGGACTTGGCAGGCCATTTTATATTATATATACCATGCCCAGTTTTATAATTACTGTATCAACCAACAAATGCATTTAATAAAATACAATTTGAGACAAGTATTAAATTTTATTAAGTGCATTTTTTGGTTGATGTATCAATAAATGGCAGACCGTGTTACAATGGGCCAGGATAGCGTAGTCAGTATAGCAGCTCTCTGTGGTCTCGACGGTCTGGGGATCGAATCCTGGTGGGGGCAAGATTTTTTTCACCTGTCCAGAATGGCCCTAGGGCCCACCCAGCCTCCTATACAGTGGGTTCCAGGTTTCTATCCCAGGGGTAAAGCAGCCAGGGTATGGCATTGCCCACCCACCCCCATCTAGTGCTGAGGTTAAAGAAAGAGTATAGCTATACCTCTACTCCCTTTCTGGGCCTTTGTGGCCTGTTCTAGTGTGAATTTTAAAGACCGTGTTACAAGGACAGAAAGTTTTGAAATTTCTCCTTAGTGTATAAACATAATCCCTTATAATGTGCATGCTGCCAGGGTAGTAATATATACTTATTCTGTGTGCTGTGTACTACAGTTTATATGGTTTGTGTAATTTCAGAAACTGTCCAACACAGAGCAAGTGGTGACAAGTCTTGTTGCTGGAGCAATAGCAGGGGCAGTTGCCAAATCCACTATCGCTCCACTAGACCGCACAAAAATCAACTTTCAAATCTCAGAGTCTCGATACTCTGCAAGAGAAGCAGTGCGCTTTCTAGTCAGCTCTTATCGAAATGAAGGGTTGCTTAGCCTGTGGCGTGGTAATTCTGCCACGATGGCACGCATCATTCCTTATGCTGCAATCCAGTTTACTGCACATGAACAGTGGAAGAGAGTTCTTCATGTGGATGCCAACGAAAACCATAAGTACGGTAATTTGTTGCTGTGTGCTAATTACATGCAGTTCTTAATAGCTTAGTCAGCGTAGTGATTAGGCTATGAGCTGGACAATTCAGGGTTCAAATCCTTCCAGGAGCAAGAGATTTTTCCCTTCTCCACATCATCGAGACCAGCTCTGGTCCCCAACCAGCCGGCTGCTCAGTGGGCTGGGTGCTTTTTCATTGGTAATGCAGCTAGTCGATGAAGTTGAGCACTCACCTCTGTCTAGTGCTGAGGTTAAGAATGAGTGGAACTGTGCATCTTTTCCCCCTGTATACCTTCATGGCATGTACAGGGGCAACTTTATGTTTTTGACCTTTGTCTTATTTCTTGCTTGTACCCTCAGCACAAATTCTCATACACTTTTTTTATGGAGGTAGTGAGGTCTCCTCTGTGAGACTGTATCATGTAGTAAATGTCATGTTCTTCCTGATTGCTTATTCAGTAATTAGGTGCCTTATTAGTTATGTTTGTTGTGTACTATGTTGTCTGTTACCTTGTATTGTTTATGCTGGCTTACTGATAAGGCCAGAAATAAAACTGTGAACTGTTTATTCACTTAGAATGTAGTGGAGAACATTCCTACTACTCAGATGCCTGGTAAATTCCATTATTCTCTCTTCTAGCATCCTCAGTCCTGAATATGTCATAAGTAGGTTTTCGGTATTATATATCAGTTTCTGTTGTCTGCTTTTATCCCCTGTAACTCTCTTTATAATGTGAAAAGAACAGAAGTGAAGAGATGTAACTGATAAGACCAAAGATGTGCTGAAAAAAGAAGACAAGATCTACGCTGAAAAACCACATAATACAGGGCGTTTCATAATGTACTCTGGGATTACAAAAATTTATTATAGGAAAACCGTAGGACACGTATTTATGAAACCTGTACAGTTAGAAGGAACAACTCAAAAATTTTTTTTTTTTCCCCCAGTAAGTTGTTTTTCATTGTATTTCACATTTCTGCTGCTAGGTGAT
>Ga0123354_10005067_pt1 | contig 19006 bp, 18 predicted proteins | sample TergutLab28metaG_2_FD_97872 | JGI IMG/M metagenome (GOLD analysis project Ga0123354, IMG submission 97872) | Labiotermes labralis P4 segment gut microbial communities from Petit-Saut dam, French Guiana - Lab288 P4 | ecosystem: Host-associated > Arthropoda: Insects > Digestive system > Gut ...
AGATGCGGAAAAGTTTGACTCCCCCGTATTGTAGACACTCAATAATGAAAAGTCTAAACGTGCCGCGTTAGAACAATACACGGATTCAGAATAATAGAGAGTCAAATGTCAGCAGCGGCCAAATTGACCGCCTTGGCGCTTCTAGTGTTAATGTAAGCTTTGAGTTTTGTAGCCTTAGGAAGTGTGTTGTTCAGGCATTTATTTGCTTGCTATTTATATACACTGTTGAATTGCCTGCTGTGTTTGATTTAAAATTTTGTTGTTGAATTTGTGATGCTTTCTGCTATGTTGTTTCTTGTATTAATTGAATGAATTTTTCGTGTCATTTATTTCTGTCTATTAGAACAATGACTTTGTTTTTAACGGATTTCATTTCCCTTTACTTTTCATTGTCCATTTCAGTTTTTAGTTCCGTTAGTGTGTTGTATTGCATTTTGTGTAATGGTTTCTGCTCAATATTTTCTTTAAATTATTTTATCTGCTTGGCTGATAAATATCAATATATGTTCTGCCATTTGCAATCTATTATTCTGATAGCATTTTCGGTTTCTATGATATTTTCATTTATGTACCTGAGGTTTTTAGTTATATAGCACATAAGGGTCATAAATTTAAGACATTAATCTGTTTTTTGTGAGTCATTTGTGTGAGGTTTATAATTCTCGGTTGTTTATTCGTGTGGTTGTTAGTCTATTTGGTTTGTTTATGTACCATTTGGTTTCGTTTGTATGTTGGTTGAATTTTTTTTCAAGTACCGATAATTCTTTTCCATGACTTTGCTTAGGGTGTCGTCTATTTTTATTAGGGCATGGTGCCACTTATCTTTATTTTATTCTGCTCCTTGTAAGTGCAGGTGATATAATAGATACTTGATGTTCTGATTCTTTTTGTATAGATATTTTATCTCATCTTTGATATGGTATTTCACTGCTAGGTTTGTGGTCTTTCTTTCTCTTGTGGTTCTTCCGTTTATTTGCAGATTGAATTATTTTGGTTTCAGTCCACTTCTTTTGCATATCCTGTTGAAACAGATGTCGGCATTTGTTTTCAATACATTCATTTTGGTGTTTTGAAGATGTCGTGTATTTTTGCTTGTTCGGCATTCTTTATTCTCATTTTTGGTTGCAGTCAATTTATAAATTCAACTTTAAAATTAAAACTATTTGCACAATATTTTAATACATGTTTTAAAACGCACGATAATATACGTAGGTCAAATCCATTAAAAATTATGTTAATTCTAAATATTTTAATCCTAAAGTGTCATCACAAGTGAGAAAATTATCCTATTTATGAAGTTAATTTAAGTTAAATATTTTTTTAAATTTATTGTTGTGGTGGTGTGTGCCTGTAAATTTAATGGACGTTTATAAGATTTGATGTGTATTACTGATTTATTGTATTCCCTTATATAAAATGTACCTCTATTTTAATTACATGTGTATGTGTAAGGAATGTTATGTTTGGCTGGTCTGACTTTTTCCTGTCTTGTGTAATTATGCGTGTGGCTAATACTTTTTTGTCATATGTTGGGGTTGTGGCTTGTGTGCAGCAAAGATAAAATTGTTTTCGAACTGTTGTTTCTCTGTGACTAACAGACATATTTTATGGTATTCTTGGATATAGATAGCCTGCCAACAAAACATTTGTTTGCACTTTTTAAATGCTTTAAATTTGGCATGGTTTTTTCTTGAGGTACGCACTCATGTATATTATTCAAAACGTGTAAAGCATAAGCCGACTGTGGGTTGTTGGTTTGATATACTTCATTTGCTCTTTATATCTTATGCCGCACATTCTCCCTGTCTGTCCTTTATATGCGCCATTACATGTATTAATTATGAGTGTGCATATGCCACATAAATTTCCAATTTTTTCTCTTCAGATGCCAATTGGTTGAATAAGTTGTTGGTGGTTCTTTACAATTTTTATTGTACTTTTTTTTGAATATGTACGTGATGCCCCTCCTGAATCCGCCATAGTGCGTGATTGCTGCCCATATATTTACTTTATTCAACTGTGATTTTACTTTCAATTTCTTAGTTAGTTGTTCTTTTATTTTATGAATTTTTCTGTTGAAAATCCATAATTAGTAGTCATAGTAAATACTTTGGACCACTCTTTAATTTCTTCTTTTGTGTTAATATTAGGGAAATAAATCTTTTGATGAAGTACCTGAAGAGAGCTTTTATTTTTGTAGGGTGTTTGGACATGTTGTTGATTTTGGTGTCGGTGTTGATTTCTTTACTATATATGACGAATTCCATCTTATATTGTTTTCTGCATATCTTTAAATCTAGGGTATTTAAGTTGATGTCGTTTTCTGAGGTGACCTTGAAGGTTAGGTACTCGTGTACATTGTTCATTGCATATTACATTTCATCTTATTTATCCTATATTTTTGGTATATTATAATAATAACTTCATCATATTTTATATGGTGACTTATTTCATTACTATGTAGCGAATTTATATGATTTTTCTATTTTCTTTTGGTATAATTGTGCTAAGTTTCCCGATAGAAATGTACCCATGATGTCTCCGTTTTTGTTTGCAGTATAGATTACTATATGGGAAGTAGTTTTGTGCCATTGTGGTGTTGAGTAGTGTTATGAATTATTTGCTTCCCGCGTGGCCTATTATTTGTTGTTGCGGCCAAAGACTTGTTGCAATTTTTAGTTCTTGTTTTGGTAAATTAGTGTATAAAACCTTGATATCAACGGTGATTTGTTTGTTATTTTGATTTATGTGTAATTTTGTGAGTTCATATGCTATTTCTATTGAATTTTTTAAGTTATATATATCTGGAAATATTTGAAAGTTTTAAAATTTTATTGAGGATTTTGTCTCTTTGTGGGAAAGTTCTTGTGTGTTGTTGATTACCGGTCTTACTGCCATGCCCTACTTAACCGTTTTAATGTAAGCATTGAGTTTTGGTTCCTTAGATTTATTTGTTTTGCTATATAAAATTTTTAAACTGTTGATTTGCCTGCTTTTTTTGCATTTGAAATTTTGTTGGTGGATCCGTTTTGATTTGTGGTATGTTGTTTTGTTGTATGAATTGCACGACGTTTTCATGTCGTTTATTTTATCTATTGTAACAATGGCTTTGCTTATATCGGCTTTCATGTCACTTATGTATCTATTGTCCATTTTTGCTTTTGATTTTCTTAGTGTGTTGTATTGCATTTTGTGTAATGGGTTTGCTTATTATATTTTTTAATTTATTTTTCCGTTTGGCTGCTAGATATCCATATGTGTTTTGCCATTTTTGTTGAATTTGTCTGATAGCATTTTTTGTCTCTATGATAATTTCATTTATGTAACGGTGGGTCCTAGTTCTACAGCATATGTGGGGCGTAAACTTAAGTCAATATTCTGTTCTTTTGTGAGTACTTTGTGTGTGAGGTTTATTATCCCGTGTTGTGTATTCGTGTGGCTTTAGACTGTGTGATTTGTTTATGTGCCATATACATTTTTTTGGTAAGATTGATTTGAAAGTACCTATATTTCAGTTCCATTACTTTGTTTAATTTGTCATCTATATGAATTAGGGCATGCTGCCACGTAACATTATTGTATTCTGCTCCTTGAATATTCAGTAGATATACTAGTTGGTTCAGGTGGTGTTTCTTTGTGTATAGGTATTTGATATTCTGGATGACCAGTTAATTCACTGCTTGTTGTGTAGTCTTTCGATCTCTTGTGGTTTTTCCGTTTGTTTGAAGAATGATGTATTTTGGTTGTGGTCCTGTTGTTTTGCATAACCTGTTGAAAGAAATGGGCGCATTGTATTTCAATAAAATTTTTGGTGTTTATGAGTTATTGTGTACATAGGCTTGAGACATTGATTATTTTCATCTTTGTTGCCGTGCAATATTAGCAATTTAATTTCAAAATACAAAAAATTTCACACTATTTTATTACACGTAGTAAAACACACGTAATCCATTACAATTAATTTGACTCCTATATATTTCAATTCTAAAAGATCATTATCAAGGAATAATTGTTCCTATTTATGAAGTAATTGAATATTTCTTATTTGTTGGTATTTTTTGTGTGTTGGTGCCAAGCCTGTAAATATAAAACACGGTTATAAATTTAGAAATGTATTATTGATTTATTCTAATTGTAATATATAATGTATTTCGATTTTTCTTACATGCATTTGTGAAGATTATGTTATGTTTGACTTGTCTTAACAAATTTCTGTCCTGTGTAGTTATGCGTGTGGCTAATCCATGGTTGTCAAATGGTGGGTTTGTGGCTTGTGTGCAGTCAAAAATTGTATTGTGTTTTTAAACTGTTGTTTCTTGGGTATTGAATTCTTCTCAATATTTCATGCGTTTGCCCTTTCTAAATGCTTAAAACATTTGCATGATTCCTTCTTGAGGTCCGTAATCATCTCTATTATTCAAATCGTTTAAAGCATAACCTGAATATGGGCTGTTGGTTTTGATATATCTGATATGCTCTTTATATCTTTTCCTGATCATTCTCCCTGTCTGTCCTTTATATGTACTGTTGCATGGGTTACGTGTGAGTTTGTGTGTGCCACTTAATTTTCCTTTTTTTTTTTTTCAGAAGCCAAGAGTTTGAGTATGTTGTTGGTGGTCCTATACTGTTTTTATTGTGCTCTACTTTAATAAGTTTGTTACGCTTCTACTAAATCCCCCATATTGGGTGAAATTTGTCAATGTTTCGATTTTATTATTAAGTTCTTTCTTTCAATTTCTTAATCAGATGTTCTTTTATTTTTACGATTTTTTATGTTGAAAAATCATTATTCTTACCCATAGTAAATAAGTTGGTTCGCCCTTAATTTCTTCTTTTTTCTTTAATGGTGGGGAAATTAATCTGTTTTTTAGTACCTGAAGGCAGCTGTATTTTGTTCGGTAGAATGTATGGACATGCTGCGGATTGTGTTGTCTGTGTTCATTTCTTTATCATATATGCCAAATTCCTTCTTAATTGTTTTTGCGTATGGATAATTCTTCGAAATTTATGGAGTTGTTGTTTCTGAGTAGAGCATGAAGGTAAATTTTTCGTCTACATTTTTCATGGCATATAATAATTGTTCTTCTTTATCCTAACTTTGCTGTATATTATAATAATATTATCAACATAAATTTATAGCAACTTTCTTCATTGTTATGTAGCCATTGATGATTTGAATATTTTACATTTTCTCTTTTTATAAATCTGCTTAATTTCATGATAGAAGTGGACCTATGATGAATCGTTTTTGTGGTTTGAAGTAGAGATTAATATGTTGGAAGTATTTTGTTCCATTACGGTGTTGAGTAATATTATGAATTATTTACCTTCCTCGTGGATTATTCTTTGTTGCTGTAGCCAGTGTCTTGTTGCATTAATAATTCTTTCTTGTTTAAATTGGGGTATAAATCTTTGATATCAATGGTGTTTAATTTTTTTTTAAATTTATATGTAAATTTGAAAGATCCACTGTTATTACTATTGATTTTTTTATGTTACATGTGTCTGGAATTTTTGGAAGATTTTAATTTTCTTGTTGAAATATTTGTCTATCTTGTGAGAAGGTGCATGTGTGTTGTTGATTGCCGGCTTTTTGGCATGTACTTCTTATGCGATTTAATGTATGCATTCAGTTTTGGGGCCTTAGATTGTTCGTTGATCTAATATTAATTTGTTTGCTATTTATAATTTGTTACACTCTTGAGTTGCCTGTTTATTTGCTTTTGAAATTTTGTTGTTGGATCTGTTTTGATTTGTGTTATGTTGTTACCTTGTATGAATTGCACGACATTTTCTTGTCGTTTATTTTTATCTATTAGAACAATGGCATTGCATTTATCGGCTTTCATTACATTTATATTTTTATTATCCATTTCTGTTTGTAGTTTAATTAGTGTGTTGTATTGCATTTTGTGCAATGGGCTTTGCTTATTGTTTATTTAAGATTTTAGCCATTTCTTTGGGGGTGTTTTTATTTTGTGTGGTTTATAATTCTTGGTTGTGTATTCATGTGGTTGTTCGATGGTTTGTTTTTTATGTGCCATTTGTATATCTTGGTAACGTTGTTGATATTGTTTTGCAAGTAACGATGTTTTTTTCCATGAATTTGTTTAAGGTATCGTCTATTTTTGTTAGAGCACGCTGCCACGTACCTGTATGTTATTCCGCTCCTTGAAATTGCAGTTCATATAGTAGGTCCTTGATGTTCTGTTCCTTGTTTATACATGTTTAATCTCCTGGTTGATGCGATATTTTAATGCTTCTTATGTGGTCTTGCGATCTATTGAGGTTTTTCTGTTTGTTTACCGATTGGTGTTTTTTTGCTAAAGTACTCTTGTTTTACATATCCTGTTGTACCAGATGGCCGCATTGGTTTTCAATATTTAATTTTGGTGTTTTTGAAGTTGTTATATACTTTTACGTGTTGCAAATTGATTATTTTCATTTTTGTTACCGTGCTATATCATCTATTTAATCTTAAAGTACCAACTATTTGCACACTAGTTTAGCACACATTTTAAAACACACGCAAAAATACCTAGGCCTAATGCATTAAATTTTGTGTCTCTCCTACATGTTTCAATCATAAATAATCATCATGAGGGAGTAAATGTTTCTATTTATGTAGTTACTGAATATTTCTTATTTATTGATATTATTGGTGTGTTGGTGGCATGCTTGAAATTATAATAGACGATTATAAGTTTTGACATACATTAATGATTTATTCTAATATCGTATAAATATATATATATATATATACCTCGATTTTACTTAAATTAGATATGTAGATTATGTTTTGTTTGGCTGCTCTGAACGATGCCTGCCCTGTGTAGTTATTCGTGTGGCTAATCCGTTGTTGTCGTATGGTGGGTTTGTTTCTTGTTTGCATACAAAGATTATATTGTGTTTGAACGGTTGTTTCTCTGTGACTAGCAGACCTAACTTGTGTTATTCTTGGATATAGATAGCCTCCAACTATTCACGTGTTTCCCTTTTTATATGCTTTAAAAATTTGCATGTTTTATATATGAGGTTCGTGCTCATGTCTATTAATCGAAATTTATAAACGATAAACCGACTTGAGTTGTTGGTTTTCATACATCTGATATGCTCTTTGTATCTTATGCTGAATATTCTGCCCGTCTGTCCTATATATGCACTATTACATGTTCTTTATATGAGTTTGTGTAAGCCATTTATTTCTCCATTTGTTTGTTTTTTAGTTGCCAATAGGTTGAATATTTTGTTGGCGGTCCTTTATGCTATTTGTATTGTGCCTTTTTTATTATGTTTGTGATGCTCAACATGAATCCTCATAATAAGTGACGGTTGCGATATTTTTATTTTATTATTCTGTGTTCTAACTTTCAAATCCTTAGGTAGCTTTTTTCAGTTATAATTTTCTGCTGAAAATCCATTTTTCTTAGCCATAGTTAATAACTTGACCATCGTTAATCCTTTTTTTTCGTATTAATTGTAGAGAAATTAATCCGATGATATTGTACTTGAAGAAGCTGTTTGTTTTTCCTAGGATGTTTGTCGCTTTTTTTATATATAAGCCCAATTCCACGTTACTTTGTTTCGTGCATATGATTAAGTCCAAGAAATTTATGGTGTTGTTTTTCTGAGGTGACCTTGAAGGTTAGTTTTTCGTCTACAACGTTCATGGCATGAAATGTTTGTTCTTCATTTAGCTTTTTTTTATATTATAATAATATCAACACCATATATTTTATAGTAACTTATTTCATTTATAACTACCCATTGTTTGGTATGATCGTTTTCTATTTTCTGTACGCATAATTCTGTTAATTTTTCTGAGAGTGGTGAAGTAATGTTGAATAAAATGTGGTTTGAAGCATAGATTACTCCTGGAAATTTTTCTGTTCCATTATAGTGTTGAGTAGTATTATGAATTGTTCGTTTCCGGTGGCCTATTGTTTGTTGTTTTAGCCAGAGTCTTGTTTGCCATTATTATTTCTTTTTGGATAAATTAGTGTAAAAATCTTTGATATCAAGTATGAATTATTTCTTATTTTTATTTATGTGTAATTTCTTGTGTTCTTCTGTTATTTCTATTGAATTCTTTATTTTGTATGTCTGTTAATATTTGCATATTCTGTTATTTGTTTTTAAGGAATTTGGCTATCTTGTGGCATGGTGCTGGTCTGTTGTTGAATCCCGGCCTTATTGGAATTCCCTCCTTAATTGTTTTAATGTAAGCATTGAGATTGGGGCCATAGATTGTGTGTTGTTCAGATATATATTTTTTTATTATGTTTTTTACGGTGTTGAATTGCCTGCTATGTTTCCTTTGAAATTCTGTTGTTGGATCTGTTTTGATTTGTGTTATGTTGTTATCTTCTATGAATTGCACGAATTTTTGGTGTCGTTTACATTTATCCATTAGAACAATGACTTTGCTTTTATCGGCTTTCATTTCTGTTATGATTTAATAGACAATTTCTGTTTTTAGTTTCCTTAGTAAGTTTTATTGCATTTTTTGTAATGGGTTTTGCTTATTACTTTCATTAAATTTTTAATCCGTTTAACCGCAAAGTACCTTTATTTTTTTGCCAATTGTGTACTATTTGTGTGATAGCGTTTTCTGTTTGTATGTTAAATTCATTTATGTATCTGTTGGGGTTATTTCTGTAGCATATTGGGGACATAAAATTTAGACATTCGAAATTTATGTGATTTTTTTTTTATAATTATGGTTTGTGTATTCGTGTGTTTGTTAGAATTTTTGTTTCGTTTATGTGACATTTGTGTTTTGTTGGTAAGTTAGTTGATTTTTTTTTAGCAAGTACCGATATTTGTTTTCCATGACTTTGTTCAAGGTGTCGTCTCTTTGTATTAGGGCATGCTGCCACGTACCTGTACGATATTCTGCTACTTTCACGTGCAGGTGTTATAGTAATTCTTTGATGTGCTATTCCTTATAGTATAGACATTTGATCTCTTGGTTGCTGCGGTATTTCACTGCTTGATATATTGTCTTGCGATATATTGAGGTTTTCCGTTTGTTTGCAGGTTGAATTTATTTGGTTTTAGTCTTCCTGTTTTGCATGTGCTGTTGTACCAGATGATCGCGTTGGTTTTCAATAACTTCATTTTTGTGTTTTTGAAGTTGTTATATACTTTTGCTTGTTGAGCACTGATTATTTTCATTTTTGTTGCCGTGCGATATAATCAATTTAATCTTAAAATACCATCTAATTGCACACTACTTTAATACACATTGTAAAACGCCCGCAAAATTAGGTAGGTCTAATACATTTAAATTTATATCACTCCTATGTGTTTCAATCCTAAGGGATTTTCATCAGGTTGTAAACGTTCTTATTTATGAATTTATTGATTATATCTTATTTGTTGATATTATTGGTGTTTTGGCGGCATGCTTGTAATTATAATAGACGATTATAAGTTTTGACATATATTTATGATTTTTTCTAAACCCATATATATAATGAAACTCTATTTTACTTACTTGTAGATGTGTAGGTTAAGATTTGTTTGACTAGTCTTAAAGTTGCCTATCCTGTGTAGTTATGCTTGTGGCTAATCCGTGGTTGTCATATGGTGGGTTTGTTGCTTGTGTGCAGTCAAATATTATATTGTGTTTGAAAGTTTGTCGCTCTATGGCTCACAGACCTATTTTGTGTTACACTTGGATAAACATAGCCTCCACCCATTGATGTGTTTGCCGTTTTTACATGCTTTGACTCTTTGCATGGTTTCTTCTTGAGGTCCGTGCTCATGTCTATTATTCAAAATGTGTAACACGTAAGCCGACTGTTCGTTGTAGGTTTTGATATATTTGTTATGCACTTTATATCTTATGCTGATTGTTCTTCACGTCTGTCTTTTATATGCACTGTTACATGTGTTACATTTGAGTTTTTATGTGCCACATATAGAATAATATGTTTTTTTTTAGTTGCCAATGGGTTGTATATATTATTGGTTGTCCTATATGCTCTTTGTCTCGTGCTGTTTTTTAATATATTTGTGATGCTCCTCATGAATCCCCCATAGTAAGTGAAGGTTGCCCAAGTTTTGATTTTATTAATCTGTGTTTTTACTTTTAATTCCTTAGATAGTTGTTCTTATATTTTTTAATTTGTTCTGTCGAAAATCCATTATTCCTTGCCATAGTAAATATTTTGCCCCAATTTTAGCTTTTTTTGTGTTAATATTAGAGAAAATAATCTGTTGATGTAGTACTTGAATGCAGCTCTTTTTTATCGATAAGGTGCTTACACATGCTGTGGATTGTGGTGTCTGTGTTCATTTCTTTTCTATATATGCCTAAATTCAATTTATTTTGTTTCCTGCTTATGGTTATGTCTAGGAAATTTATGGTGTTGTTTTTTCTGAGGTTAGCTTTAAAGTTTGATTTTCGTCTACATTTTTCATGGCATGTAATATTTGTTTTTCATACTAACATTGTTGTATATTATAATAATATTTACAACATATCTTTATAGTAACTTATTTCGTTACTCTCTAGCATTTGTTTGATATGATCATTTCTAATTTCTATAGATATACTAGGTGTGGCACCAAAGAAAATGTTTTTATGTTCTAAATTTTATTTTAAAAAATCAGACTATCGATTTTTCATCCCCTTCTATGTAGTCACCTCCCCGATCCCTACACAGCTCCATGGAGAATATTCCACTTTTGGAAGCAGTGCTAAAAGTCATCTTGTGTTAAGCTTTTCTAGAGTTGCGTCGCTTTTGCTTTATCTGCATCCACGGACTCGAACCTTCTACCTTTGAGCGCAGACTTGATTTCCGGTAAAAAAAATAGTCTCACGGTGCTAGGTCCAGAAAGTACGGTGAACGTTCCATTACTTGAATATTGTTTTTCGCCAAATACCTCTTCCCATATAGTGCGTTGTGTGCTGGCGCGTTGTCGTGATGAAGAATCCATGAGGCATTCTTCCACATGTCTGGGCTCCATCGTCGCACACGTTCACGGAGGTTCTTAAAAGAATGTTTACAAAAAATCTAATGTAGTGTCTGACCTTCAGGCACCCAATCAATCTAAATAACCCACCGGAAATCGAAAAAAATTCAACTTTGCTTTTAATTTGAACATTCTCATGCGCGCTTCCTTCTTCCTATGGGTTTGGGGCCTCTTCCAATGCATGGATTGTCTTTTAGTCTCAGAATCATATTGAAAAATCCAAGTTTCTTCGCATGTAATTACGTTTAGGAAGAAATTAGGTACTTTTTTAATGTTTGTAAGAGTGTCAGCACAGCAATTCACTCGATGTTTCTTTTGCTTGGTGTTAATGTATTTTGGCACCACTTTCGCAAATAATTTTCATGCCAGATCGTCGTGATTAATCTTTCCAACACATTCTTTTGATCTTGGTGAGTTCAGAAATTGCTCGAAAGCTCAGTCGGCGGTCACCTCGAACAATTCCTTCTCCACCTTATAATGAGTTTTCGCAGCAGAAGGACGGCCCGATTTTGGATCGTCCCCGACGTATTCCCTACCTTACTTAAACTAATTAAAGTATTCGAAAAATTGTGAGCGAGATAGACACTGTTCACCATAAACTTCCGTGAACAAATTGTATGTTTCTTTTGCCGATTTTCCTAGTTTTGTTAGGAATTTGTTGTTAACACATTGTTCTACATTACCACACAGCATTATATCGGCGGAGCCCAGACAAACGTACCGTTTCTAACAATAGTCACGGCCAAAAAAACCGAAGCGCTTGAATGAACATTTGTGTGATGCTAGAGGGAAGACGACGCGTCAATGCCCTAACCTGCTCTTCGTCATCGACGTGGCAGGAAATGAGTAATAAAAGCAATCCTTTTTCATTATTGCCACACCTCGTAATTCTGCTAAGGTTCCTGAGAGAGGTGAACAAATGATGACACATTATTGTGGCTTGAAGTATAGTTTACTCTATTGTTAGTAGCTTTGTTCCATTATGGTGTTGAGTAGTATAATGATTTGTAATTTTTCCTCGTGGTCTATTGTTTGTTGTTGTAGCCAGTGCCTTGTTGGCATTATTTATACTTTTTCGTGTATATTAGCGTATAAAATTTTGATATCGAGGGTGATTATTTTGTTATTTTGTTTCATGTGTTGTTTTGTGTGTTTCGTGCTATTTCTATTGTTTTTAAGGTTATATTTGTCTCGTAATATTTGCATGATTTTTTAAATTTTTTGCGGAATTTGTCGATCTTGTGCATAGGTGCTTGTGTTTTGTTCATTGCTGGCCTTATTGGCATACACTCCGTATTCGTATTAATGTAAGCATTGAGTTTGGGGACTTAGTCTTTGTGTTGAACCGATACTTCTTTTTTGATATTTATAATTTGTTTACACTGTTGATTTGCCTGCTGTCTTTGCTTCTGAAGTTTTGTTGTTGGATCTGTTTTGATTTGTGGTATTTTGCTATCTTGAATGAATTGCATGACATTTTAGTGTCGTTTATTTTTATCTGTTTTCGGTTTACATTACACTTATAATTTAATTGTCCATTTCGGTTTTTAATCTCCTTAGTGTGTTGTATTGCATTTTGGTTATGGGCTTTCCTAATTTTTTTCTTTAATTTGTCTCATCCGTTTGGCTGCTAGATATCTATATTTGTTTGCCAATTGGGTTCCATTTTTCTGAGACCATTTTCTGTTTCTATGATAATTTCATTTATATACATGTTGGGTTTTAGTTCTATAGCGTATTGGTGATCGAAAATTAAGATATTATGATGTTTATTGTGAAAATTTTGTTTGTGAGATTTATAATTCTGGGTTGTGTATTCGTGCGGTTGTTAGACTATTTGTTTTTTTATGTGACATTTGTGTTTTTTGTTCAGTTCGTTGATTATATTTTGCAGGTACACATATTCGTTTTCCATGAATTTGTTTAAAGTGTAGTGTATTTTTATTAGGGCGTGCTGCCACGTAACAGTATAGTATTCTGCTCCTAGTATGTGCAGTTGATATAGTAGTTGATTGAGGTGATATTTCTTACTTTATAGATATTTGATCCCTTATATGATGCAGTATATCACTACTTGTTGTGTGGTATTGCGATCTCTTTAATTTTTCCGTTTCTATGCAGAATTATTTATTTTGGTTTTTGTCGTTTGATTTGCATATCCTGTTGAATCAGATGGGCGCATTGGTTTTGAATTACTCCATTTTGATATTTTAGATGTTGTTATAAACTTTGCTTGTTGGGTCTTTATTATTTTCATTTTTGTTGCCGTGCAATATTATTAATTTAAACTTAAATTACCAACTAATTGCAAACTATTTTCATAAAATTTGTAAGCACATGCAAAAATTCGTAGGTCTTCTCTTTAAAATTTAAATCATTCCTACATATTTCCATGCTAGACGAGCATTATCAGTGTGTAAATGTTCCTATGTAAGAATTTATTCAATAATCCTCATTTGTTGATATTTTTGGTGTTGTGGCAGCATGCCTGTAATTATAAATACGAATGTAAGTTTGGATATATATTGTTGATTTATTCGGATCCCATATATAAAATTTACCTCGATTTTACTTACATGTAAATATGAAGTTTATGTTTTGTTTGGCTGGTTTGACTGTTGCCTGTTTTGTGTAAAATTATGCTTGTGGCTAATCCGTGGTTTTCGTATGGTGGGTTTGTACCTTGTGTGCAGTCAAATAGTTATTATGTTCGTACGGTTGTTGCTCTGTGACTAACAAACTTATTTTGTGATATTCTTGGATATATATAACCTCCTAACAATTCATGTGTTTGCCCTTATTTACATTCGTTAGCCATTTGCATGGTTCCTTCTTGAGGTCCGTACTCATGTCTATTATTCGAAATGTTTAAAGCATAAACCGAATGTTGTTTGTTTGTTTTGATATATATTATATGCTCTTTATATCTTATGCTGATCGTTTCCCTCTCTGACGTTCATATGCTATGTTACATGTGTTACAATTGAGTTTGTGTATGCCACTTTATTTCCCATTTGTTCGTTTTTCATATGCCAATAGGTTAAATATTTTTTGTGGTCCTGTACAGTTTTTATTGTGTTGTTCTTGAATATGATTGTTATGCACCTCGTGAACCCCACATATTAGGAGATGGTTGACCATGTTTATTTTTTATTAGTCTGTGTTTTTAATTTCAAATTTTTTATTTAGATGTTCTTTTATTTTTATAATTTGTTCCGTTGAAAATCCATTATTCTTAGCCATAGTAAATATGATGGACCACATTCACTTTTTTCCTTTTTTTGTCAATGGTAGGGAAATTAATCTGTTATTTTGGTACCTGAATGCAACTGTTTTTTTTGGTAGGTTGGTTGGACTTGCTGTGGAATATGGTGTTGTTGTTCATTTCTGTTCTATATATGCGTAATTACACCTTTTTTTCCTGCATATGGTAAAATGAAGGAAAATTATGGTTATATTATTTTCTGAGGGGAGCTTGAAGATTATATTTGGGACAACATAGTTTATGTCATTTAATATTCTTTCTTCACTTATCGAAACTTTTTTGTATATTAAAGTAATATCATCAAAATATTTTTCGTAGTAAATTAATTCATTACTATCTAGCCATTGTTTGATAAGATCTTTTTTATAATTCTGCTAGGTTTCCTGAGAGTGGTGAACTTATGATGACTCCTTTTTGTGTTTTCAACTATAGATTACCATATTGAAAATAATTTTGTTCCATTATGGTGTTTAGTATTATTATGAAATGTTTGCTTTCCTTGTGGTGAGTTGTTGTTTTATTCAGGGTCTTGTTACAATTATTATTTCTTCTTTGGTCAAATTAGTGTAAAAATTTTTGATATCAAGTTTATGTAGTTTTTTATTTAGATTCATGTGTAGTTTTTTTGAGTACCTCTAATTTTTCAAATTAATCTTTTATGTTATATACGTCTGGTAATATTTTCATATTTTTTTAATTTTTTTTAAGTATGTTTCTATCTAGTGGGAATATGTTTGTTTGTTGTTGACTACTGGATATTGGCATGGACTACTTATGTGTTTTAATGTAAGCATTGTGTTTGAAGCCTCAGATTGTGTGTTGACTAGATAATTTTCTTTTGCTTTTTATAATTTGCTTACACTGTTATAATGCCTGTTGTTTTTGCTTTTGAAATTGTTTTTTGGATCTGTTTCGATTTGTGGTATGGTTTTATCTTGTAGGAATTGCATGATTTTAATGTTTCGTTTATTTCTACGTATTAAAAAATGGCTTTCCATTTATGGGCTTTCATTACACTAGTGTTTTCATTGTCCATTTCTTTTTTAGCTTCCTTAGTGCTCTGTAGTACATTGTGTGTAATGGGCTTTGCTTAATATTCCCTTTAATTTGTTTTATCCGTTAGGCTGCTAGACATCTATGTGTTTTGCTCTACGTGTTCTACTTGTCTGAGAGCATTTTCTGTTTTTTGATAATAGTCTTTTAGTGTACCCGTTGGATTTTATTTCTATAGCGTATTAGTGGCATAAACTTAAGGCGTTAGTCTGTTTTATGTGTTTTGTGGGTTTGAGGTTCATAATTCCGTATTGTATATTCGTGTGATTGTTGGACTCTTTGGTTTTTTATGTGCCATTTGTGTGCTGTTGGTAATTTCGTTGATTTTGTTTTGCAACTACCAATAATATTTTCCATGACTTTGTTTAAGGTGTGGTCAATTTTAATAAGAGCATGCTGCCACGAACATTTATTGTATTCTGCTCCTTGTAAGTGCAATTGATATAGTAGTTGTTTGAGATGCTCTAACTTTTTGTATAGAAATTTTATCTCTTTTTTGATGTGGTATTTCACTGATTGTTTTGGTCTTGCGATCTTTTGTGAATATTCTGTTTGTTTGTAGACTGAATTATTTTGGGTATAGTACTCTTGTTTTGCATATTTTTTGAACAAGGTAGCCGTATTTATTTTCATTAACTTTATTTATTTGATATTGAAATTGTTGTATACTTTTGCTTGCTTGCTATTGATAATTTTCTTTTTTGTTGCCGTGCAATATAATCAATTTAAACTTAAAATACCAACTTAATGCACACTAAGTTAATACATTTTTTTTAAAAACACACGCAAAAATATGTAGGTCTAATGCATTACAATTTATATAACTCCTACATGTTTGAATCCTAATGGATCATCATCAGGAAGAAAATTTTCCTATTTTTTTAGTTATTCAAACTTTTATTTGTTGATATTGATGTGGTCGCGGCATGCCTGTTTTTATAATAGTCGATTATAAGTTTTGATTTTGTTATTTATTTATTCTAATCCCCTTCATATTATGTACCTCGATTTTGCTTACATGTGTATGTGTAGATTTTGGTATATTTGGCTGGTCTGACCGGTGCCTGTCCTGTGTATTTATGCGTTTGGCTAATCCGTGTGTAGCTGGTCTGAATGTTGCCTGTCCTGTGTAGTTATGCGTGTGTCTAATCCGTGGTTGTAATATTGTGGGGTTTTGGCTTGTGTGCAGACAAAGAATAAATCGTGTTCGAACTGTTCTTGCCCTGTTTCTAACAGACTTATTTTGTGGTATTCTTGGATAAACATAGCCTCCCAACATTTCGTGCTTTTGCCCTATTTAAATGCTTCAAATATTTGCGTAGTTCATTCTTGAGGTCCATAATCACGTCTATTAATCAAAATGTTTAAACTATAAAAGACTCTGTGTTGTTGATTTGATATATATGATATATTCTTTAAACTTATGCTAATAGTTCTTCCTCTCTCCCCTTTATATGCACAGTTACGTGGGTTAAATATGAGTTTATGTATGCCAATTAAATTTCAATTTGTTTCTTTTCAGATGCCAACAGGTTGAATAAGATGTGGTGGTGATGTACACTTTTTATTGTGCTGTACTTCTATATGTTTGTAATGCTCCTCATGAATGCGACATTGTAGGTGAAGGTTGCCCGTAATTTTATTTTATTAATCTGTGATTTTCTTTCAATTTCTCCGGTACTTGTTCTTTTATTAAAAGAATTTTTTATTCTAAATCCATTATTCTTAATCATAGTAAATATTTTGGCCCACTCTTTATGTTCTTTTTTTTGGAAATATTAGGGAAATTAATCAGATGATATAATTTTTTATGGCAGTTTTCTTTCTGTAGGGTGGTTGGATATACTGTCGATTGTGGTGTCGGTGTTCATTTCTACACTATTTACGACTAATTCCAAATTATTTTCTCTCCAGCATTTTTTTAAGTATTGGAAATTTTTGAATTTGAAGTTTTCTGAGATGATCTTGAAGGTTTGCTTCTCGCGTACATTGTTCGTGGCATGTAATATTTGTCCGTATCTATACTCTTTTTGTTGTAAAATATAATAATAATATATACATTATTATTTGGTGATATATTTCAATAATATCTAGTGATTTTATATGATATTTTATTTTCTGTATGTATATTTCTGCTAAGATTCCCGATAGAAGTATGCCCGTGAAGTCTCTATTTTTTGGTTGAAACTATAGATTAATATATTGGAAGTAGATTCTTTTCCATTATCGTGTTGATTAATATTATGATTTGTTTGCTTCTATCGTGGTCTTTGTTTGTATTTCTAGCCAGCGTCTTGCTCCCATTATTAGTCCTTGTTTGGGTTAATTAGTGTATGAATTTTTTATACAAAATTTGATTAGTTTTTCATTTTGATTTATGTATATTTTTGTAGTTCCGATTTTATTTCTATTGAATTTTTTATATTATATGGGTCTGGAAAATTTTGCATTCTTTTTATTAGTTTTTGAGGAATTTGACTATATTGTCTTTGTGTGTTTATCAGATTTAATATAAGCATTAAGATTCAGGTTCTTAGGTTTTGCGTTGACCAGAGTTTAATTTCTTTTGCTATTTATAATAGTTTTAAACTGTTGAATTGCATACTTTGTATGCTTTTCAATTTTTGTTGAAGGATTTGTTTTGCTTTGTGGTATGTTGTTATCTTGTATGAATTGCATGACGTTTACATGTCGTTTATTTTATCTCTTAGAACAATGCCTTTGCTTTTATCGGCTTTCATTTCACTTATGTTTCGATTGTCCATATCCGTTTTTGGTTTCCTTAGTGGGTTGTATTGCATTTTGTGTAATTGTTTTTGCTTATTATAGCCTCGTCTGACTCGAGAAACGTAAAGCTACAAACAGGGTGTTAGTTTGAGAGTACTTGCTGGTTCATTAACTTTTATGAATTATTATTAAAAGTAACACTTTTAATGTCCAATTTACATACCCAATATTAATTTATCGTATAGTACTAAATTATTCACTGATTTTACTGTTATATAATATAGTATTATATTTCACACGCAATTTCATTTAATAATTTTCATAAAACTAATATAATTAACGGCTTGATTATTGATAAATGCACTCAAGCATACACTCCTTATGAGTAATGAATGTAATTAATGCCCTATGCAGCTCAGAATTATCACCCTTTGTTATATCACAATTATAATGAGACGTGCTGCCTACTTGTTCCCCCTTGGATTGCTACACACGCACACATTGACGCTGAAAGCATGCGACTCGCTGAAGCCACGCTGATTTCAGACAAAGAAAGAACGCTTTAACGTCATATACCAGCCTTAATCTCAATCCCAAAGATGCTCTGTAACACTTACACACAAATTAAAATAACAAAACAAAAAATAGCAAATTATTAATTATATAATTTGCTCTTAGCGTAACATACTGCCACCCCCAAAACAATGACACTATAGTTCACTATTCACACGCGGTAATGGGCAAATAATTATGATGAGACGTTTAATACTCCCTTGGGGGGTTGTAATTTTGGCCACTCGGACGACGCCATTCTTTCCTGAATGTATGTCGGTGATTACAGCTGTCGGCCAGTGGAGAGGTGCCGTGTTGTCCTTCCTCAGCTGGACGAGATCACCTGGTTGTAGGTTAGGGAATGTCCTCTGCCAGCGTTGACGCTGTTGCAGACTCTGGAGGTAGTCGGATGGCCAACGTAGCCAG